>Ga0315903_10003089_pt1 | contig 23465 bp, 21 predicted proteins | sample LakEriMetagenome_7_FD_203524 | JGI IMG/M metagenome (GOLD analysis project Ga0315903, IMG submission 203524) | Freshwater fungal communities from buoy surface, Lake Erie, Ohio, United States - Buoy 2 MA119 | ecosystem: Environmental > Aquatic > Freshwater > Lake | place: USA: Lake Erie, Ohio... | reverse complement strand
CCAATGCCGGCACACCGGGGTCGTGGAACCACCGCACCGACGTGCCGTAGAGATTCACCTGATCGATGGTCTGGGGGGAAGCGACGTCGCGCGCCTCCGGGGGACGGTCGGCGGTGCACACGATGAGGGGCACGTCGGCGAGATGGGCCTCCACGACCGCGGCGTGGAACTGTGCGGCCGCGGTACCCGAGGTGCACAGCAGCACCGCGGGACGGCCCGATACCCGCCCGACACCGAGAGCCGCGAAGGAGGCACTGCGCTCGTCGTGGAAGACGTGCACGGCGATCCCGGGATGACGCAGGAGAGCCAGAGCCAGCGGCGTGCTGCGGGACCCGGGCGCGACCACCGCATGGCGCACCCCGAGACGGGCCCACTCGTCGGTGAGGGTGGCACAGAACGAGGCGGCCTCGTCGCCGGGTGCGGGAGTGACGGGTGCGGGGCTCATTGCTCCTATCGTGGCACCCGTGCGCGTGGATGTGTGGTCCGATGTGGTCTGTCCCTGGTGCTACATCGGGAAACGGCGTTTCGAGAGGGGCCTCGACCTCTTGAGGGAGCAGGGCGCCGACCCTGGGATCGAGGTCGTGTATCGCTCCTTCCAACTCGACCCGGGAGCCCCGGTGGATGACCCCGTTCCCGTCCGGGAGGCCTATGCCGCCAAGTTCGGCGGCGCCGCCCGGGCCGAGGCGATCCTCGACCACGTCACGCGCACCGCGGCCGAAGAGGGCATCGAGTTCCGCATGGACATCGCCGTGCGCGCCAACACCCTGCTCGCTCACCGCGCCCTGCACTTCGCACGCCTCGGCGACTCCGATTCCCAGGGTCGCCTGAAGCAGCACCTGCTCGCCGCATACTTCACCGAGGGGCGCAACATCGCCGACCCCGCCGTCGTCGAGGACTGCGCCGTAACGGCCGGACTCGATGCAGCCGCCCTGCGCGAGTGGCTGGCGGGCGGGGGCGGCAGCACCGAGGTCGCCGCCGACATCGCCGAGGCAGGCCGCCGGGAGATCACCGCCGTCCCCTCCTTCGTCATCGACGACCGGTTCACGATCCCCGGCGCCCAGGATTCCGCCACGTTCGCGACCATCCTCGGGCGCATGCTCGCACGATGACACTCGCCGTAGAGCACGTCGGCCCCACGCCGGGCGGCGGATCGGTACCCCTCGTGTTCCTGCACGGTTTCACCCAGACCGGTCGTTCGTGGCTTCCCGTCGTCGAGCGACTCGGTCGCCACCGCACCTGCACCCTCGTCGACGCCCCCGGTCACGGCGACTCGCCCGACGGTGCGCGCTCGTTGTGGGAGTGCGCCGACGACATCTCGACCACGGCGGGACCCGGGGTGCTGGTGGGTTATTCGATGGGTGCGCGGATGGCCCTGCACTGCGTCCTCGCCCACCCCCACAGATGGCACGGACTCGTCCTCGTGAGCGGCACCGCCGGCATCGATGACGGGGAAGAGCGTGCCGCACGACGCACCGACGACGAGCATCTCGCCGACCGCATCGAGGAGATCGGGGTCGAACGATTCCTCGACGAATGGCTCACCCAGCCCCTCTTCGCCGGACTGTCACCGGCGATGGCCGACCGCGGGGACCGTCTGCGCAACACCGCCCGGGGACTGGCCGATTCGTTGCGACATGCCGGCACGGGGACCCAGGAACCGCTGTGGGACCGACTCGAGGAGATTTCGGTTCCCGTACTCGTGGTCACCGGCGAACGGGACGCCAAGTTCACCGATCTGGGACGGAGACTGACGCGCGGTATCGACGGCGCACTTCTCATCGTGGTGCCGGGGGCAGGACACACCGTGCACCTCGAGCGTCCCGACGCCTTCGCCGACGCGCTCGTCGACTGGCTCGGGTGACCCCGCTCGCTCGCGTCCGCGTCAGGACAATGCCAAGACGATGCCGCCCGCGTAGGTGATGCCGAGCACGAGTTGGGCCCGTCCCACCGCGCCGAGCACGACAACGAGATCACGACCACGAGCGCCGGCGGCGAGCGCCCGCAGTGCCGGTCGCGTCGCCGAGATGCCCACGAGGCCGAGGAGTGCCCACACGTCCGATGTCACCGCCGATGCCGAGACGGCGGCGGCAGCCAGAACGACGAGCATCGCGAAGAATCGGCGTGTCGCGGTGTCGCCCATCCGCACGGCGAGCGTGCGCTTGCCCGCCTCGGTGTCACCCGGGATGTCGCGCAGGTTGTTCACCACCAGGAGGGCGCACGCGAAGGCCCCCGCCGCCACAGAGGCCAGTGCTCCCGTCGCCGACACCGTGCCCGCCACCACGTACTCGGTACCGGTCGTGGCCACCACACCGAAAAAGACGAAGACGAAGACCTCACCCCAGCCCGCATAGCCGTAGGGACGCGGACCACCCGTGTAGAACCACGCTGCAAGCATCGCAGCCGCACCCACCACAAGGAGCCACCATGTCGTCGCGGCGGCGAGCACGAGACCGGCGATACCCGCAACGACGAGGGAGAGGAAGGCGGCACGTCTCACGGTACGGGCCGGGAAGATGCCCGAGCCCACGAGTCGCAGCGGACCCACACGGTCGGCGTCCGTGCCGCGCACGCCGTCGGAATAGTCGTTGGCGTAGTTCACGCCCACCTGGAGCGCGAGACTCACCACGGCTGCGGGCGCGAGCGTCCACCATTGCGGAGAATCCGCCGCGACGGCGCAGGCTCCCCCCAATGCCACGGGAACGACGGCGGCCGGCAGCGTCCGGGGGCGTGCACCGGCGATCCATGCGCGTGCTCCGCGGGGCTGTCGTTGGTCCTGCGTCGCTCCGCTCACCGGGACAGTGTCGCACGGGTCGACGGAGCCGACGGTGACCTACGCTTCGATGCGGTGAGAGAACTCGTCTGCCTCGACATGGCGTGCGGACCGGCCTTCGTCGATCGGCTCCGGCGGGCGTGGGACGAGGGTGACGCGGTGTTCCCGCTCGACACGCGGCTCCCGGACGCGGCGCGTCGACGTCTCCTGGAGGCCGCCGCTCCCACCATCGTCGCCGACGAGGCGGGCGACACCCGCGTCGCGGGTCGCGCGGTCGAGGACGGCGATGCCGTCCTCGTGGCCACGAGCGGCACGACCGGGGACCCGCGCGTCGCGGTCCTCACGCATGATGCCGTGCGAGCCAGCGCGCTCGCCACGAGCGCGCGCCTCGGGGTCCGCGTCGGCGACGGGTGGCTGGCGTGCCTGCCGCCCTCGCACGTGGGAGGACTCGCGGTGGTCACCCGCGCCCTCGTCACCGGGGCTCCCCTCATCGCCGTACCCCGGTTCACGCCGGAGGCCTGCGCCGATGCCGTGCGGGCAGGTGCGACCCTCGTGTCCCTCGTGGCCACCGCACTCGCGCGCATCGAGCCCTCGCTCTTCCGCACGATCGTTCTCGGGGGTTCGCGTCCGCCCGTGGACCTGCCCGACAACGTCGTCACCACCTACGGCATGACCGAGACCGGGAGCGGTGTCGTCTACGACGGCATCCCGCTCGAGGGCGTCGAGGTGGACGTACGGGACGGTGTCGTCTTCCTGCGGGGCCCGATGCTGTTGCGCGGATGGCGCGACGGATCGGCGGCTCTCGACTCGGACGACTGGTTGCGCACCGGTGATCTCGGCGCCTGGCAGGGCGGTCGCCTCGTCGTCGAGGGACGCGAGGGCGACCTCATCGTCACCGGTGGGGAGAAGGTGTGGCCCTCCGTGGTCGAGGATGCCCTCGCCGACATGGAAGGTATCGCCGACGTGTGCGTGGCCGGGGTCCCCGACCCCGAATGGGGTCACGCGGTGCACGCATGGATCGTCGCCTCGCCCGGACACGAGCCGCGGATCGCCGATATCCGCGCACACGTGAAGGAGACACTCCCGCCGTGGTGCGCCCCCCGCCGGGTGCACATCGTGGAGGAGATCCCTCGGACGGCGTTGGGCAAACCTCGGCGGACGGAACTCGTCGGCAGACTCGACCGATGAGCGACCGCCTGCCGGGGGCCTACTGGCGCCAGTTCACCGCGAGCCTCGTCTCGAACCTCGGCGACGGCGTGAACGCAGCCGCCATGCCGCTGCTGGCGGTGACCCTCACCGATGACACGCGCCTCGTCGCTGCCGTCACCTTCGCCGCGATGCTCCCGTACCTGCTCCTCTCGCTCCCGGCCGGGGTGTGGATCGACCGATGGAACCGCCGCACCGTGATGGTGACCGCCAACGGCATGCGGGCCATGCTCTTCGGTGGCATCGCCCTGCTCGTGGCCCTCGACCTGCTCGGCATCTGGCTCCTGCTCGTGTTCCTCTTCCTCGCCGGGTGCGCCGAGGTCTTCTTCGACATGACGGCCCAGGCGTTCCTCCCCGCCGTCGTGGAGCCGGATCAACTCCACCGCGCCAACGGGCTCCTCTACGCGGTCGAGGTCGTGTTCAACTCCTTCGTGGGTCTCCCGGCCGGGGCGTGGCTCTTCGTCGTGGCAGCCGCCGTGCCATTCGGCATCAACGGATTCTCCTTCGCTCTCGCCGCGCTCCTCGTGGCCGGCGTGCGACTGCGCCCGGGGGCGACCGCCGCCCCTGGCATGGCACGCGAGGAGCGCGCCGGTTTCGTCACCGACCTCGTTGTGGGCCTCCGATGGCTCTGGCGCCACCGCATCCTGCGGACACTCGCCATCCTGCTGGGTGTGACGAACATGGCCATGACGTTTGGCGAGGCCATCTTCGTCAAGTTCGCCTTCGCCTACCTCGGGGTCGGACCCCGGGGCTACGGCCTGCTCCTCGCTGCGATGTCGCTCGGCGCCATCGTCGGGGGTCTGCTCGGCGACCGCATCGCCCGGCGACTCGGGGTGTCGACGGCCATCATCGCGGCCTACATCGTGTTCTCCGTCGCCGACGCGGTGCGTGCCGCCCTTCCGACGGTGCTCGTGGTGACGATCACCTCGATCCTCGTGTCCCTTGCCGGCACGGTGTGGAACGTCATCACGGTCAGCTACCGACAGCGCGCGATTCCGGTGGATCTGTTCGGGCGCGTGAACAGTGCCTATCGATTCATCGGCACGGGATCGATCGCCCTCGGGGCGCTCGCCGGGGGCCAGATCGCCCACGTCGCGGGACTGAAGGCGCCGTTCTTCCTCGCATCCGCAGTGACCGTCACCGCACTCCTGTGGGGACTGCCCGTCCTGCGCGACCCGTCCTTCGCCGCCGCGATGGGCGCCCCGGATCGCTAGTCCTGGTCGAGCACCGGCGAGAGCCGCACCGATCGGATGCGCCGGCCGTCGAGTTCCTCGACCTTCATGCGCCAGCCGTCCGTGTCGTGTGTCTCGCCCTGCGTGGGAACGTGACCGAACGTGCCGAACAGATACCCGCCGATGGTGTCGTACTCGTCGTCGTCGAGCGACAGGCGGAAGCAGTCGTTGAAATCCGACAGCGACATGGAACCGTCGACGATCTTGTCCCCGTTCGGCAGGTCGAGCACCTCGGGGGTCTCCTCATCGTGCTCGTCGATGATCTCCCCGACGAGTTCCTCCAGACAATCCTCGAGGGTCACGAGACCGGAGATCGACCCGTACTCATCGGCGACGAGCGCCATGTGGAAGTGCTCGCGCTGCATGTCGCGCATGAGGACGGCGACCGGCTTGTTCTCCGGCACCACCACGGCCCGGCGCACCAGCCCGTCCACGACCTCCGGGCCCCCTCCGGCACGCACCGCCCGCATGAGGTCCTTGGCATAGACGATGCCGAGCACGTCCTCGTGGTCCTCGTCGTTACCTGACAACACGGGCATGCGGCTGAAGCCGTGCTCGAAGGAGATGTCGATGGCCCGGTCGATGCTCTCTCCCGCGGTGACCGAGACGATGTCGGGGCGCGGGCTCATGATCTCGCGCACCACGGTGTCGCCGAACTCGATGATCGACTCGATGAGTTCGCGCTCCTCGTGCTCGATGATCTCTTCCTCGGCGGCTGCCTCGACGATTCCGAGGAATTCCTGTTCCCCCACGAACGGACCCTCCTTGAGGCCCTTTCCCTTGATGATCACGTTGGTGAGCGAGATGAGGGCGCGGGACACCATCCGCAGGGGCCAGAACGACACGAGGAGGCCGGTGAGCCGAGCGGTCGAGAGGGCGGCCCGGTCCGGGTGCAGCACGGCGTAGGTCTTGGGCACGGCTTCGGCGAGGACGAAGAAGACGATGACGTTCACGGCCACACCGACCGCGACACCCCCCGCGCCGAACAGCCGACTGGCCACCACGCCGGTCAGCGTCGCCTGGACGGTCTGGCACACGTTGACCGCGAGCAACAACGGGTTGACCCAGCGCTCAGGGTGCGACACGAGTCCGAGCAGTGGCCCGCTGCCGCGCACTCCGGCATCAGAGAGCGCCTGCGCCTTGGGTTTCGAGACCCGGGACAGACCCATTTCGGCGAGCGACATGAAGATGAGGAAGACCAACAGCAGGCCGATGGTCGCGAGCATCCACCAGTCGGTGGCTTGGGGCGCGGCGGCGATCATTCTTGGTGCTCCTGTCTGAAACCGGCCGGTGCCGGGCCTCTCCAATGGTGTTCCCCGAGAATCACGAGTTCCCGGGCACGCATCACCGCACGCTCGGTCTCGTCGGCATGGTCGTGGCCGAGGACGTGGAGAACACCGTGCACCACGAGGAGGGCCAGTTCGTCCTCGAGCGTCCCCGCATGCGTCGGTGCCTGACGGGCGGCGACCGCGGGACACACGAGGACGTCACCGAGAAGGGTGGGCATCTCGTCGTGGTCGGGATGGGGGCGCGCCGGACCGCGGGTGAGGGCACCGGGTCCCTGACTGTCGGCAACCTCGACACCGTCGAGAGGGAAGGAGAGCACGTCGGTGGGCCCGGTCTTGCCCATGTGCTCGGCATTGAGTCGCGCGATCGTCTCCTCGTCGACGAAGAAGAGCGAGAGTTCGCACAGTCCGCGCACACCCTCCCCTGCGAGGGTCGCCAGCGCGAGCGCGCGCCAGCGACCGAGGTCTATCGGTACCTCATCCTGTTCGTCTCCGCAGAACACGTCGGGAACGCCGACTCCACCGGCACGGACCGGCGCGTCGACGCGGGGTCGTCGCTCAGGCACGGGGACGACCCTTCGAGGCTCCGCCACGTTCCCGAGGTGCGCTCCGTTCGTAGGCCGCCACGATGTCGGCGACGATCCGGTGGCGCACCACGTCGGAGCCGTCGAGCCAGACGAAGGCGAGCGAATCGATGTCGGTCAGGGTCTTCTCGAGACCCACGAGCCCACTGCGTCCGCCCGTCACGTCGATCTGGGACACGTCGCCGGTGACCACCACCTTCGAGCCGAAGCCGATGCGGGTGAGAAACATCTTCATCTGCTCGGGGGTCGTGTTCTGGGCCTCATCGAGGATGATGAAGGAATTGTTGAGCGTCCGTCCGCGCATGAACGCGAGCGGAGCGACCTCGACCGTCTGCCGTTCGATGAGCTTCTGTGCCGCCTCGGCATCCACCATGTCGTGGAGGGCGTCGTAGAGAGGGCGCAGGTAGGGGTCGATCTTGGCCATGAGGTCCCCGGGGAGGAACCCGAGTCGTTCCCCCGCCTCGACCGCCGGGCGGGTGAGGATGATGCGCTGAACCTGGCGCGCGTGCAGGGCCTGCACCGCCATCGCCACGGCCAGCCAACTCTTGCCCGTGCCGGCCGGTCCGATGCCGAACGTCACGGTGTTCTGTCGGATTGCATCCACGTAGCGCTTCTGGCCCGCGGTCTTGGGTCGGACCATCCGTCCCCGGGCACCCCGGAGGATGTCGTCGGTGAGGATGTCGCTCGGGCGCTGCTCGGCGCGCACCATGACGATGCTCCGGTCCATCACGCCCTGGTCGAGGCGCTCGCCCCGCTGCAGGAGGAGCACGAGTTCCTCGACGAGTCTCCCGACCTGGTGGGCCCTCGGTCCGCTGCACGAGACCTCGTTGCCCCTGACCATCACCGACACGTCGGGGAAGGCCTCCTCGATGCGGCGGAGCAACTCATCCCGTTGTCCGAGCAGTTCGGCCATGAGATGGGTGCCGGGCACGACGACCGTGACCGAGGGTGCAACCGTGGACATCTTGTCGCAAGGCTACCCACCTTGTGCCGAGCGGGACCGATTCCATCGGCCCTCCTGACGACTGAACTACCGTCTGCCCGTGCCGTCCTCCCCTGTTCCCTGCCCGGATTCGGGCCTCCGCGGTGCGTAGGACACTGTCCGTCCTGTCCTGGATGGCAGTGATGGCGGCCCCGGCCGGGGTCGCATGGCACCTCGTGGTCGGCTCACTCCACGACGATGCGCCGGTGCTGGCAGGGGCGGCGCTGTTGGCCGTGGCGGGCATGCTCTCCTTCGCCGTCTACCGCACCTCACTCCCCGCCGTCGTCGCGGCCCTCTCGACGGCGGGCCTCGCGTCATGGTCGCACCGCGTCGACCATGACGCACCGGAACTGCCGTCCGGCTCGCTCGCCTCGGAGTGGCTGCTCCTCATCGCCCTCGTGCTGCTCGCCGGCGCACTCGTCCTCCTCGTGCGACAGCGCCTCGGATCGGGGACCACGGGTGCCCTCGTGGACGGTGTCATCGTCGGACTCGGCGCGTGGCTGGTGGTGTGGGTGGTCCTCGTCGAGCCCGCCCTCGACGTGTCCACCGACCAGGTCCTCACCGCGGTACGCGCCGTCACACTCGGCGCGGCCATTGCCGTGCTGTTTCTCGCCGCCACCGTCATCTTCAGCGACCAGGCCGCGACGTGGTCCGTGCGGTTCCTCGGCGCGGCGACGGCGGCATTGCTGGTCCATGTCTTCGGCCGAGCCGTGGAGTTCCGGTCGGGTGCGGCCGCGGTGCGCCATGACGTCCTCGTCGACGCCCCGATCGCCGTCATGTTCGCGATGGGAGCCGCGATGCTCCTGCATCCGAGCATCGTTCACCTCGGCGCGACGGGCCGTTCGCGGCAGTCCCAGCCCATCGTGGCCCGGATTCTGGCCACGACCGCCGCACTCGTCGCCCCGGTCATCGTGCTGGCCAGCATCGACCCCCTGCGTCCGCGTGACAGAGCCGTGCGGACTATCTCGGTCATCGTCCTGGCCGTCGCCGTCATGGCCCGCGTGGTGCAGGCCGTGCGCGCCAATGCCCGCAGCCAGGCCGACCTCCTGCGCATCGCCCTCACCGACCCCCTCACCGGTCTCCCCAACCGCACGCTCATGATCCGCCACATCGATGAGTCCCTGCGCGACGCCCGGCCGGGTCGCCGTCAACCGACGGTGCTGTTCATCGACGTCGACCGCTTCAAGAACATCAACGACAGCCTCGGACACGCCACCGGGGACGTGGTCCTCGGCGAGGTGGCTCGCCGCATCGTCGACGCCGCCGGACCCGGCACCACGGTGGGGCGCATCGCGGGGGACGAGTTCGTCGTGCTGGATCCCGACACCGAGACCCCGACCCGCTCCGTGGAACTCGCGGACCGCATCCTCGACGCCTTCCGGGACCCCGTCGCGGCACCGAGCGGTGACATGTTCGTCACGGCCAGTATCGGTGTGGCCTTCGCGCGCCGCGGGGTACGCCTCGACGCCGAGGACCTCATGCGCCACGCCGACACCGCGATGTACCGCGCCAAGGACGCCGGGCGCAACTGCATCGCCCTCTTCGACGACTCGATGATCGAGACGGTGACTCGTCGGCTCGATCTGGAGACGGCGCTGCACCGGGCCCTGGAACGTGACGAGCTCCGACTGGTGCACCAACCCATCCTCGACCTCGACCGGGGTCGCGTGGTCGGATTCGAGGCCCTCATGCGCTGGGACCGGGGCCCCGAGGGCGTGGTGTCGCCGGCCGACTTCATCCCCGTCGCCGAGGAGACGGGAACCATCGTTCCTCTCGGCAGCTGGGCCGTGCGCGACGCGCTCGGCCATCTGCGCGAGTGGATCGACCGCGGTCTGTGCGCCCCGGATGCGACGATGAGCGTCAACGTCTCGCCGCGCCAGCTCCACGATCCGCGGTTCGTCGGAATCGTCGGGGACGCCCTGGCCGCGACCGGGCTCCCGGCCGGCCACCTCTGGCTCGAGGTGACGGAGAGCGCGGTCATCACCGAACCCGAGATGACCCTCGCTTCATTGCGGAGCCTCAACCAACTGGGCGTGCGCATCGCCATCGATGACTTCGGAACGGGCTACTCGTCCCTCTCGCTCCTCCAGCAGTTCCCCATCCAATGCATCAAGATCGACAGGGCGTTCGTCGCCCGACTCGGCGACGGGGGCAGTGACAACCTCGTGCGCACGATCCGTGCTCTCGCCCGTGCGATCGGTGCCGACGTCATCGCCGAGGGGGTCGAGACCGAGGACCAGATGAACCGCCTGCTCGCCCTCGACTGCCACCGCGCCCAGGGCTACGCCATCGCGCGTCCGGTGCCCGCCGCCGAGGTCGGGGCCGTGGTGGCGCGCCTCGAGCGGATCTTCGGCTAGTTCCCGAAGGGAACCCGCAGCAACGTCCCGTTGGAGAATCGCAGGTAGAGCTCGACCCTGACGCTCTCCGTGCCGACGAGGCGGGAGTAATCGAGGATGGCGGTGTACCGCGTTCGCCCGGGCCGATCGGGAATCTCCCCCATCACGCCGACCACCACGCCGTCAGCCGTCAGCACGCCCTCCGTCCCCACCGGGAAACCCGTCTCCGCGGCGAGGCCACCGGTGACAAGGGCCGGCACGCGTGAACCCCGCACCGGGGCGAGGTCGACGAAACGGGTCCACTGGTCGAGGGTCCAGGTGATGCCGCCCGCGTCGGTGACATCCCGGGCAACCCGGGTGCCCAGCAGTGCCCCGGCCTCACCCACAGCGGCGATGAGCGGGGCGGGTCCGTCCCGGGTGACGAGCCGGTCGTAATACGAAGAGCGCGCCCGCAGGTCCGCGAAGCCACCGACGAACTGGACCGATTCTCCCGACGCCGATCTCGCGGTACGGGTCGGACGGACCGGGCACTCCCCCGCCAACGAGGCTCCGTCGAAGCGCCAGGACGTCTGCACGTCGAGAACGTCGATGATCGTGGGCAGCACGTCGAGGGTCGTGGCCGGGCAGTCGCTCGTCGTCCCGACCGCTGCCCCCGGGAACTTCACGAAGAGAGGCACACGGTAGATGTCGTCGGCTCGGGACAGATCCTCAAACCGGGTCCGACGCTGCTGCTGTCCGGCGACGAAGGAGATGCCGTGATCGGCGGTGACGACGACGAGCGTGTCGTCCCACCGACCGGCCTCCTTCAGTTCGTCGATGGCACGAGCCACGGCCGCATCCGCTGCGGCCAACTGGTACAGCGCCGCCTGGTAATTGTCGCGCACGCCGTCCTCATCGTCCGGATTACTCAAGCTGATGTCGGGCGACCTGTCCATCAGGCGTTCATCGGGAGAGAGAACCCACGGGTAGTGCGGGAGCATCGCATGGACGACCTGGACGACGGGTCGCGTCGAGACGGCCACGTTGCGCGCGGCGGCCGCCACCGCATCCGACTGGGCGAGTGGGCCCTTCTCCAGTGCGTCGAGGAAGTCGTCGGCCACGCCACCGAAACCGCCCCACGCTCCGTCGATCGACGGCAGGCGATTGCGCACGAACGACGGCATCGTGCGGTGTAGGTAGACGAGGCGAGCGTCCTCGAGGAAACCGCGAAAACGGTTCCACGAGAAGCCCGTTCCCGCCGGGGAGTCGCCGCCGCACAGGTCCGGGGGACACAGGTTCGTCACCGGCTCGATGCCCGCCACATCCATCACGCCGTCGAAGAGGGTGAAGATGTTTCGCGGGTGGTCGTAGAGGAACGGTCGGGACGATCCGTCGGCCGAGGCGGATGCCAGAATTGCCGGCACGGCCTCGTGCGTGAAGTTCGACGTGGCGATCGTGTCGCGATACCAGGTGGACTCGGTCGCCAGTTCTGCGAATCCGGGAAAACGTTCGGCGTTGATCGCACCGTCCGAGTCGAGCATCCCGTAGAAGGGCACCTCGTCGAGCAACACGAGGAGCACGGAGGTTCCGGCACGGCCCACGACTGCGTCGGTCGTGTCACCCTCCGCCGCCGTGAGTGCGGGGCGCACCTGCACCAGTGCCGTCCCACCCACGATTACGGCCAATAGAGAGGCCCACCTCGTCCAGAGCCTGAATCCTCGTGATCGATGGAAGGCGAAGGGCAGTGCTGTCGCCGCGCCCGTCGCGACCATGAGGGCAGCGGGGCCGTTGTCGATTCCGAGCCATCTGGCGGCGGCGAGGCCGACGGCGAGGGAGAGGGCCCCGAGCAGCACGAGGCGTACCCGGTCGTTGACCCGCGGTCCGAGTCGTCGGCAGGCGACGTCGACCCCGGTCGCGAGCAGGGCGGGCACCAGAAGGACCGAGAGGACGAACAGCCACACTTCCACCCGGGAAAGACTCGCCGCCGAGAAAACCGTGATGTTCCGCCCGTAGAGGTCGAGCAGGGGCTGGGAGAATCCGATCGTGGCGAACGTGAGGTACGAGAGGAAGTGTCGCCTCATGGGAGGACCAGCCTGCCACACTGTTCCGATGGAACGACCGCACGCACCGCGCCTCGCTGCGGCCATCGTGGCGGCAGTGCTCACCGCATCGGCGGTCGGCACGGCCGTCGCCGGAGTCCGACCGACCTTCTCCACCACCCGCCCGAACGGTCAGGGAAAGGTGCTCATCGTCGGGGACAGCCTCACGGTCGGGGCCGCCACGGGTGGCTACCGGGCCACTCACTACCTGCGGAACGCCGTGGCCGCGACCAGGGCGTACCCGGAGGATGCCCACACCCTGTGGTCCGGCGCGATCGTGGACGCGAGGGTCGGTCGACGCATCCCCGCCGGCCGCACGATCATCGCAGATCGCATCGCCGCGGACCCCTCCATCACCGCAGTCGTCGTCGCCCTCGGAACGAACGACGTCATCGGCAGACTTCCCGCCACGACGGCGGCCCGTCGGGAATTCTGGCGCTCGCGCATCGCCGGCGTACTCGCTGCCGCGGCCGGCCGACCCGTGATGTGGGTGAACGTCGAGTTCGGGCCCCAGCGACCCGGCTGGAATACGAGGGCAGCTTTCTTCAACGCGGTGCTCCTGCAGATGGCCGCCGAGCCCGCCTATGCGGGCCGTCTCGTGGTGCGCGACTGGGCTTCTCGTTTTCCGAACACCTCCCGGGGAGCACTCCGCTACACCAGCGACGGCGTGCATCTCAATGCCGGCGGCTACAAGTTCCGTGCGGACTGGATGAGAGTCGTGATGAAGTGGTTCGGCATCGCCGCGGTCGCGGCGACCTCCACGACGGACGCCGCCCCTCCGCCACCGTGAACACCCTCCCGGGGGTGTTCCCGGCGGGCGAGATTCTTCCTTTCGACGGCTCGGCGGTTCTCCACCGCGACTTCATGTCTCCCGACGAGGCCGACGACGTCTTTGCCCGCCTCCGCGAGGAGGAGCCCTGGCAGAGTCACTCCCTCACGATGTTCGGCCGAACCGTCGCCGAGCCGCGACTCTCGGTGTGGCACGGGGATGACGGCGTGTCCTACACCTACTCGGGAGTGCCGCGACATCCCGTCGCCTGGACTCCGTTGCTGTCCGAACTGCGCGACCGTTGCGCCCGAACGGCCGGCGCGTCCTTCAACGGCATGCTCGCCAACCTGTACCGCGACGGCGGGGACTCGATGGGCTGGCACGCCGACGACGAACCGGTACTGGGCCCCGAACCCGTCATCGCCTCGGTCAGCCTCGGAGCCGAGAGAAGATTCGACCTGCGGCACCGTTCCAGCGGCGAGCAGGTCTCGATCCTCCTCCCCCACGGGTCCCTGCTCGTGATGTCGGGGGCGTCCCAATCCCACTGGGTGCACCGGATCGCCCGGTCCGCCCGCGTCTCCTCCGCCCGCATCAACCTGACCTTCCGCCGTCTACTGTGAGCACCATGAAGGACCTTTTCTCTCTCTCCGGTCGCGTCGCCCTCGTCACGGGAGGATCCCGCGGCATCGGCGCCATGATCACCCGGGGATTCCTCGAGGCCGGATGTTCCCGCGTCTACATCACCGCACGCAAGGCCGCTCAGTGCGACGCCGCGGCTGCCGAACTCAGCCAGTGGGGCGAGTGCATCTCCGTGCCGGGGGACGTCTCGACACTCGAGGGCATGCAGTCCCTCGCCCGCACGATGGCCGACCGGGAGGATGCCCTCGACATCCTCGTCAACAATGCCGGTGCCGCGTGGGGCGAATCCTTCGACACCTTCCCCGAGTCGGGATGGGACAAGGTCGTCGACCTCAATCTCAAAACACCGTTCTTCCTCACGAAGGAACTCGCGCCGTTGCTGCGCAAGGGAGCGCGTGACGGGCATCTCGCCAAGGTCATCAACATCGCGTCCATCGACGGTCTGTCGACCAACATGCTCGAGACCTACCCCTACGCGGGCTCGAAGGCCGGTCTCATCCACATGACGAAGCGCATGGCTCTCAGGCTCGTCAGCGAGGGCATCGTCGTCTCGGCCATCGCGCCCGGAGCCTTCGCCTCCGAGATGAACAAGGCCGCCCGAGACCATGCCGACGCCATCTCGGCGGGCATCCCGTCGGGACGCATCGGCACCGAGGAGGACATGGCGGGCGCCGCCATCTACCTCGCCTCGCGGGCCGGCGATTACGTCGTGGGGTCCACCCTCGTCGTCGACGGTGGCGTCACCCACGCACGCTGACACCGTCGGAGTCAGTTGACCCCGCGCTCGTAGCCCTCCCAGTAGGGCGCCCGCAGCCGGAACTTCTGCAGTTTCCCGGTCGCCGTGCGGTCGAGTGCCTCGCGGAACTCGACCTTCTTCGGACACTTGTAGCCCGCCAGCTTCGTGCGGACGTGGGCGATGACGTCCTCAGCCGCAAGCGTCGACCCGGGCGTGCGCACGACGAGGGCGAGCACCGTCTCGCCCCACTTCTCGTCGGGGATCCCGATGACGGCCACCTCGGCCACCTCGGGGTGGGAGAAGATCGCGTCCTCCACCTCGATGGACGACACGTTCTCACCGCCCGAGACAATGACGTCCTTGCGACGGTCGGAGATGGTGACGTAACCGGCGCCGTCCATCGTTCCGCCGTCCCCGGTGTGGAACCAGCCGTCCACGATGGCCGCCGCGGTGGCATCGGGCTGCTCCCAGTAGCCCTCCATGACGTGGTTCCCGCGGGCGAGCACCTCACCGTCGGGGCTCATGCGCACCTGGATGCCGAGCGCCGGTGGACCGGCCGCGGCGAGACGCGACGCCCTGTCGGCCGGTGAGAGGTCGTCCCATTCCGCCCGCGACCTGTTCATCGTCAGGAGCGGGGAAGTCTCGGTGAGGCCGTAGATCTGGATGAACTCCCACCCGAGCTCGGTCTCGATGCGTTCGATGGTCGTCGTGGGGGGCGGGGCCCCGGCCACCACCATGCGCACCCGATCGCGTCCCGCCGTCCCCCCGTCGCGGGCGGCATCGAGGACCATGTTGGCCACCGCCGGCGCCCCACACAGCAGCGTCACGCCGTGGGCGTCGATGCGACGCAGGATCTCTGCCCCGTCGACCTTGCGCAGGATGACGTGCGTGCCACCCATCGCCGTCACCGCGTAGACCATGCCCCAACCGTTGACGTGGAACTGCGGCAGGGTGTGCAGGTACACATCCCGGTCGTTCACCCCCGCCTGCCAGCCGAACACCGCGGCGTTCAGCCACATGTTGCGGTGCGTGAGTTGGACACCCTTGGGTCGGGCCGTCGTGCCGCTCGTGTAGTTGATGGTGGCGGTGGCGTCCTCATCCGCGACCCACGGGGCGGGATCGACGCCGTGGCGGAACAGCACAGCGTCGGAATCGGCGCCGATGACGAAGCGGTGTCGGGCGGTCACGCCGGCGAGCGCCTCGTCGAGTTCCGGATCAACGAGCAGCACGTCGGCTCCGCAGTGCTCGATGATGTAGGCCACTTCTTCGGCCGCGAGCCGGAAGTTGACCGGAACGAGCACGCGTCCCCACCCACTCACCCCGAAGAACGCCGTGAGGAGACGCGCCGAGTTCTGGCTGACCATCGCCACCCGGGCTCCGGGGGCAACCCCGAGCGCATCGAGGCCAGCCGCCAGTGCCCGCGCACGGGTTCCGAGTTCTCGATAGGTGAGCGACCCCCATGACGCGGCGGGCTGGTCGGGCTCGTCGACGACGGCGATGCGGTCGCCATAGACCAGTTCGGCCCGACGAAGATGGTCGAGGATGGTGAGTGGCACTCTCATGCGCCACACCGTAGACCGACGTCGACGCCGGCTCTTCCGTCCGGGGTGTTCCTAGACTGCTCGGCGTGAGGATTCGGTGCGCGTGACCCTCGTCCGCGGCATCGTGCACGGCCTCGCCGTCTGCCTCGCCCTCGCGGGACCGTCACCGTCCACCGTGGACGCCGCCGCGGCTCCCCTCCACCCCTCGACGCTGCGGCCCGAACTCATCGGAGCCGCGCGTCAACTCGTCGTCGTCGTTCCCGCGTACTGGAAGGCCACGACCGCCCGGGTCGACCGTTGGGAGCTGCGCAACGGCACCTGGGTGCGCCGGAACATCTCGTCGTACACCGCGAGGCTCGGCCGGTCGGGCATTCGGGTCGTGCGCCGCGAGGGGGATGGTTCCACCCCGGCCGGTTCCTTTCCCCTGCTCTCCGCCCTCGGCACCGAATCCTCGCCCGCCACGCGTCTCAGATACACGCGTATCCGGGCCGGCCACTGCTGGATCTCGGACGTGTCCGACGCCTCCTACAACCGTCTCGTGGTGAGATCACGCTGCGGGGAAGCCAACGAGGACCTGCATCGCATCGCGACGGCCGGCCCGTACCGGCGCGTCGTCGTCACCGGGTACAACACGTCCCCGATCGTTCCGGGCCTGGGTTCGGCCATCTTCCTGCACCTGCATTCGCGTCGCAACGGCTCCACGGTGCCGACATCGGGATGCATTTCCCTCGACACCGCCCCCATGGACGCCACATGGCGCTGGCTCGATCCGGGGAAGGCTCCCCGTGTCGTCATCGGGCCCGCTGCCTGGCTCACCGGCGACTGACGGACCGTCACCGGTACCCGAGCAACCGGAGCCACAGGGGCCAGACGACGCGGAAGCCGAGCATCATGCCGGCGAGCCACACGAGGAACATCACCGCACCGGCGATGACGCCGACGTTGTTCACCCAGAAACACCGGTCCCACACCGTGGGTCCGATGGTGGCGAGACACTCACGGCGCCGGGGCCGGAGCGACCGCGCCGCCCGAGAATCGGGATGCTTGCCGCACCATGGAATGACTGATATACAAGCGTTATTGAACGCTGTCTTATCGTGTTGACACCAGGTCGTCCCGATCCGCACAGCCTCATGCCCGAACAACCACGGGCTCCCACACCGCCACACCGGAAAGAGAGACACACCATGAACAGACGAACCACCGCCTTCCTCGGCGCGGTTGCCGGCCTCGCGCTCACCCTCCTCGGGGCGAGTCCGGCCGCGGCAGTTGCGACCCTGCCGGCCACCGACACCATCTACATGGTGGCGTGCGGGCTCGGATACAACGATCTCTCGTTGTTCTCCATCGCACCCGATGGAACCGCGACCCCGATCGGCGCGGGCGACGGGAACACCAACGGAAAGTGCGCCAAGGGAGCCACCTGGGACGCCAAGAATCAGACGGCCTACTTCCTGTCCGAGGACAATGTGACGAGCACCCTCGAGCTCTGGACGATGGACGTTGAATCCGGGACTCCGACCAAGGTCTCGGACATCGTCGGAGGGAGCGGGTTCTACATCCACTTCGACTCCGAAGGTGCGGCACAGACCCAGTACGACGGAACCTTCTACGACCTGAACACGACGAGTTACACCGAGACCGAGATTCCCTCATCCTCCGTGAACGGGGACAACGGCGTCTACTACCTCGTGCAGGCGTTCAACTATGCCGACAACAGTCTGTACGTCATCAACGCGGACGACACCGAGGACGACAGCCCCCCGGTCGACAACATGGTCTACAAGGTCGACCCGACCACCGGCATCGTGTGGGGCCAGACAGGACCGGACGTCTCCGGCCTTCCCAACGAGAACTACATCGGCCGGATGACGTCGATGGCCTTCGACTCTGCGGGCACGGGTTGGGCGATCTTCGAGGAGGATCTCTACAGCTTCGACGTCGCAACAGGGGTCTTCACCCTTCAGGGGCCCATCTCGGACGGTGACGGCTTCCCGAGCGGCGAGTACTCGCTCTTCATCGCCCAGCCCGTTCCGGCCCTGCCCTCCACCGGATATGACGCGGCCGAACTCCTGGCCTTCGGCCTCATGCTGGCCTTCGCCGGCACAGGAACCCTCGTCGTGATGCGTCGACGGACCGTCGTCTGACGACGAACCGCGGACATGGGGCGGTGAGGCTCCGAGCCGAAGGGCCCTGAGGCCCGCGACGCTTTCCCCCTCCACGAACGGCCCCCGGTGACCATCATCGGGGGCCGTTCCCGTCGCGGCGGCGGACGACCGGATGGAGGCGACGCCGAGAATCGAACTCGGATAAACGGCTTTGCAGGCCGCTGCGTAAACCATTCCGCCACGTCGCCAGCGCAGGAGCGAACCCCCGTGCACCCCCGAAACTAGCCGTTTTCGAGTGCGTTTCCCCGTCCCGGGTTTTCCCGGTCGACCCCTCACCGACAAGACTCCACGGCATGCGCACGATTGCTCGTTCCCTCGTCCTCGCCTCCGTGGTGGCCCTGGCCGCATGCGGCGGTGGCTCTTCCTCCCCGAAGGGCGGCGATCCGAACGCCGACACTCCGGCGGAGGCCTACATCGCTGTCGGGCCTGATCCCGTCGGCGTGACCACGCTGAAGCTCGCCTCGGGTGTCGAGGTCGAGGTGTGGTACCCGGCCGTCGAGGGAACGAGTGGCACCGACACCTACGACGTGCGCGATTTCACCCCGGAGATCATTCGCAACATCCTCACCGGCGATGCTCCCGCCACCTACACCTCCCCCGCCGTGCGCGACGCCGATCCCGACGGCTCGGACCTGCCGGTCGTGCTCTTCAGCCACGGCGCGTCGGGCATGCGGGTGCAGAGCACCTTCCTCACGGCGCATCTCGCCTCGTGGGGCATGGTCGTCATCTCACCCGACCATTGGTCGCGCGACCTCCCCCGGGCCCTCGTGAACGCCACGGTCGGCACCGCTGAGGACTCCGTGACCGATCTCTTCTCCGCCCTCGACCTCGTCGCGGCCGACGACCGCTTCGCCGAGCGACTCGACCTCGAGCGCGTCGCTGTGGTCGGCCACTCGGCCGGTGGGGGAACCGCATTGCGGGCGGCGGCCGATGACCGCATCGACGGATACGTCTCCATGGCCTCGGGTGACCTTCGCCAGGAAGGCGGCGACATGCCGGCCAAGCCGTCCTTCTTCCTCGCCGGGGCGCTCGACGCCATCGTCTCGCCCACCGAGCGCACCCGTCCGGCCTTCGAGAAGGCCCCGTCTCCCTCCCTGCTGTGGATCATCGACGGTGTCGGCCATAACGGCTTCGACGACTTCTGCACCTTCGGCAACGGAACCGGCATCATCGGTGTGGCCGAGGCCTCGGGACTCGGCGCATTGCTCGATGCCAACCCGGCCCTGCGCCGCCTCGGAGAGGACGGCTGCGTCCCGCCCGCGGCCAAGGTGGAGCTGGCCTTCCCCATCATCCGCCACGCGGTCACTGCCTGGCTGCGCAATCTCTTCGGGGTCGATCCCGAGCCGCTCGGACTGCTCGCGGGCGACCCCGAACTGGCCGGGTCCTACGACCTGCTCGTGAGCACCATCGAGAACAAGTAGTTCCCCGGATCGGTCGCCACACCCGAGACGGCGCCCCGGACCCGACGAATCGGTCTCAGCGAGCGGAACGACGCGACGCGCCCTTGCGCGCCGCATGGAAGATGGTGCGGGTACCCCCGGCGAGGGTCTCCCGGCGCACCACCTTGAATCTGCCGGCGAGGACCCTCTCGAATCCGGCGAGCGTGTAGTCGTCGTGGGTTCCCTCGCGCTTGTTGCGCAGCAGAGTGCGCACCATCGGGTCGTTCTCGTGGGGGAACTCGATGACGATCTCACCCGAGAGGTCGGCGAGCATGTCCACCTGTGCCGCGAGGGGGATGTTGTAGGTGATGGCCATGTGGTGCACCACCGCCAGGTACAGCACCATGTCGGGAGCCCCGCGGTCGAGGATGCCGGGCCTCTCGCGGCCGCGCCACCCGATTCCGCCGCCGGCGTCGGACATGTCGACGACGAGGGGCAGGATGCGATCGTTCTTCTCGGCGCGCAGTTCGCGGTAGAGGCGGTCGACGACGAGGTGATCGGCGTCCATCGACACCACGGATTTGGCGTGACGGGCGGCGATGCGGCTGAAGCGTCCGTCGTTGCAGCCCACGTCCCACACCTGGGCGCGAGGCGCGCTCTTCACCGCATCGCGGACGAACTTCTCCTTCTCGTCGAGGCTCGACTCGAGGTAGTGGCCCCTCTCCGAGTACCCCGACCACGTCGAGGAGGACTCGCGGGTCTCGAGGCCGGCGACGATCCTCTCGAGTTTCGACAGGGTGGCGTCGAGAACCTTGGCGTTCATGCCGGCCTTGGCTGCCGCCTTGCGCACGTCCACCTCGGTGGAGGCGAAGCGGGCCTGGGCGGCGGCGAGGAGCACCACGTGGGTGAAGCGACCGCGGCGGGGACGACGGATGCTGCCCGGGAGCAACTTGCGCATGGTGTCGGGCGTGATGCCGTTGATCTGTCCGCGCAGGAAGGGTTGGAAGGGCACCTCGAGGTGCGCCTGGAGCATGAGCGGGTACAGGTACATCTGGCAGAACTGCAGATAGCCGTACCACGGGTCGCCCTTGCGACGGGGCTCGAAGGATCCGGCGTCGATGAACACCGGTCTCGACCCGACGAACTGGACGTTGTAGGGGGTGGCGTCCTTCACCGCGACACCGTCGGCGAGGGTGGAGCGGATGAGGGCCAACTGCAGGAGGGCCGCATCCTTGAGCATCGAGAAGGTCCACTCGTGGGGATACGACACGAACGGGAGACTCGGATGCGTCATCGCCTTCTTCCACGGCTCCCCGAGACCGGCCTTGGCCGGCGTCACGATCCGGGACTCGATGAGCGTCCCGGAGGCGAGTGCGTCCTGTATTGAGGCCTTCCGCCAGACCGCATCGATGTCGGCCGCCCCGGCCGCGGTGAAGGCGCGCACGACGCGTCCGTCGCCGACGAACACGCGACTCAAGGGATCACGAAAGGAACCCGAATCGGGTGTGGGCCCCGCCATGGGGTCAGTCGTGGGAGGAAGCCGGGGCGTCGACGCCCGTGTCGGCCTCGGCCATGGGCTTGCCCGTCACCCTCGAGCGCAGTCGGGCCATGCCCATCTTTACGGCGACGACAAGGCCGCCGATTCCCCCGGCGATGGCCGAGACGATCATGGTGCCGGTGCCGGCGTCGAGATACGAGATCATGGACCCACACTAGACCAGGCACTGCCCGTCCGAACGGACATGCTCGACCCGTCCGGGCCGCTCTCGCCCCGACCTCGGATACCCCCGCACCCCGGGATGGTCCCGTCGTTAGCATCGTCCCGTGACGGAGCAACCCGAACACCATCCCGACTCGCGCGTGGTGTCGTCCGGACGTGACGAGTCCCATGCCCTCTCCCCCGCCCTGTGGCCGGCGACCGCCTGGGAGTCGAGCGACCTCGACGACGCCACACGACGCGCCACCGGGGTGCGGTCGGGGGCCTTCTACGCCCGTTACGCCAATCCGACGGTGAGCCGATTCGAGGGCATCGTGGCCGACCTCGAGGGTGCCGAGACGGCCCTCGCCTTCGGGTCAGGGATGGGGGCCATCGCCTCGGTGGTGCTCTCCCTGTGCGGACAGGGCAGCCACATCGTCGCCCAGAACAACGTCTACGGCGCCACGCGTTCCTTCCTCGAGGGCCCCTGCCGGCGTTTCGGGATCGAGACCACCTTCGTCGACCCGACGGTGCCCGGCTCCTTCGCCGCGGCGGTGGTACCGGGGCGCACCGTCCTCGTTCTCGCCGAGACCCCGTCGAACCCCCGCCTCGCGGTCGCCGATCTCACCGAGATCGGTGCGATCACTGGGCCCTTCACCCTCGTCGACTCGACCATGGCCACCCCGCTCGGTCAGAGGCCGCTCGACTTCGGCGTGGATCTCGTTCTCCACTCGGCCACGAAGGGGATCGGCGGCCACAACGACGCACTCCTCGGCGTGGTGGCCGGTGCGCGCGACCTCGTCGACGAGATCTGGGCCTACTCGGTGATGCACGGGGCGGTCGCCTCCCCCCATGATGCGCTGAATGCCATGCGCGGGGTGAAGACGCTCGGGGTGCGTACCGAACGCCAGCACGCCACCGCCCTGCGTCTCGCCGCGGAACTCGGGAACCATCCGGCGGTGACGACGGTGCTGCACCCGTTCCATCCGACCCATCCCCAGCACGAACTGGCGCGCCGTCAGATGCGCATGGGCGGGAGCCTCCTCTCCTTCGAATTGCGCGGCGGCATCGAGGCCTGCCGGGGTTTCTTCGCGCGCACCTCGCTCGTGCGCACCGCCACGTCGTTCGGTGGGCCCGAGACGCTCGCCTGCCATCCGGCCTCGAGCACCCACGTCGGTCTATCGCCCGAGGTGCGCGCCGAGGTCGGGGTCACCGACGGTCTGGTGCGCCTTTCGGTCGGGCTCGAGGATCCGCGCGACCTCGTCGCCGAGGTCCTCGCCGCCCTCGACTGAGCGCCGCTCCCGGGGAGGGGCGAATCAGCCCGCGCGTGGCGGACGCGGGAAGAAGGCGCTCGTTCGCGCCGCGTACTCGGCGTAGCCCTCGCGACGCTTCATCAGCGAGCGCTCGAGCATCGGCACGCCCGACACGCGCATGAGGAAGAACATCATCACGAGCGGACCGGCGAGGCCGATGACGCCCGACCCCGTCTCGGCCGCCACGATGCCGATGCCCCACCACACCATGGAGTCTCCGAAATAGTTCGGATGGCGCGTCAGGCTCCACAGACCGCGGTCCATGACCTTGCCGGCATTGGCGGGATCCGCCTTGAAGCGCGCGAGTTGTGCGTCGCCGACGGTCTCGAAGACGAGGCCGACCAGCCACACCATGATGCCCATCACCGCCACCGGCCCGATGCCGGGGTCGGGATCCGCGCTCCCGTACTGCAGGGGCAGGGACACGATCCACATGATCACCCCCTGCAGACCGAACACGGTCACGAGGCTGACGACCGGGAAGCGTGCACCCCAGCGCCGGCGCATCGACTGGTAGCGGAAGTCCTCCCCCTTGCCGAGGTTGCGACGGGCCAGGTAGCCGGCGAGTCGCAGGCCCCACACGGTCGTGAGGCCGGCGAGGAGGAACTGGCGGGGACGGTCGGCTTCGAGTGATGCCACGAGCACCCAGGACACCACGACGAAACCGAGTCCCCACACGATGTCGACGATGGAGGCGTCGCGGCGCACCACGCTCACCAGCCAGGTCGTCACCATGAGCACGGCGATCGC
>Ga0315903_10003087_pt1 | contig 23472 bp, 24 predicted proteins | sample LakEriMetagenome_7_FD_203524 | JGI IMG/M metagenome (GOLD analysis project Ga0315903, IMG submission 203524) | Freshwater fungal communities from buoy surface, Lake Erie, Ohio, United States - Buoy 2 MA119 | ecosystem: Environmental > Aquatic > Freshwater > Lake | place: USA: Lake Erie, Ohio... | reverse complement strand
ACCCGGGAAAAGTCTTTTATCCTACAAACAGTTCTTCTTAGATGGTATAGAAGAGTTAACTGATAAAAAGTTGTATATTGGTTAGTAATAAGCTATATTAAATTAATCTTGCTTGTTTTATAGTTACGAAAAAAGATCCTCAGCAGGAACTGTAGCATATTTATAATCGGAGGGGGTTTCCAGTTTGCCAAAACTACACCATTCGCCTATGGGGATTTTTTCCCCCTCCACCTTTTAATTAAACAGAGCTTTGGTGGAGCTCTTTAGATGAAATAAAAGAGGGCTAGGTTAGATTAATGCCACCACATTGTCTAACTGATGCCCTTTCTTAAATTATGGAACAGCAAAACGAATGGGTAAGAGCAATGTTTAAGAGACAGCCTCTTAATTACGAAATCAACAGGCAGGGTCAGGTAAGGTCTTTGCAAAAAGGAAAAAGATACCACAGGATTAATGGTCAGTGGTTAATAAGCTTTGGGTATATGGCCAGTAGGGTTAGGATAGAAGGTAAGACTAGAGGCGTTTACACACATAACCTGTTAATGTATTCCTTTAAACCTCTACCTCCAGACGTTGAATATAGTAGAAGTATTACTGTTAATCACAAAGACGGTAATAAACTAAACAATCACTTAGACAATCTCGAATGGACTACCTTCCAGAGCAACATTATACACAAGTTTGATACTTCCTTACAAAAAGAGACTAGAGGGCCGGTAAATTATAACATTTACCTTTTTCGAAACGATGACGGTACTGAATTTATAGGTACAAGTAGGGAACTATATCACAAGTATAAAGATCAGTATGGGTTATTCCAGCAAGGGTTAAATTCTATGGTAAGAGGTAAGAATATGACAAATGGTAAGAATGTAACTCAGCATAAAGGATGGAGGAAAATAGAATTAATTAAGTCGCAGGAAGAATATATAACCCCTAACCAAGTATACAAAACAATTAATCATGAATAAAGAAGAAAGGTTTGTTTCCTTTTTCCAATCTCCAAGTACAGGACAGAGGAAGGCAGTAATCTGGAAAGAGCTACCAAGAAATAAAATTGATCTCAAGTACGAAGTGGTAAAGCAAATAAATGAAAATAATTTGCCCGAAGATATGATACTTGGTGATGTACTAAGAGTAACTGTAGATTGTGTTGATATAATCCAGCAGTGGATGGAATACAAAGTAAGTATAGAGGCCTGTCATGATTGTGCAATCGATAGCATGCACTATCCTAAAAAGAGTAAGATAGATGAAAACGGTTTCACTACTTATGAATCAAATTATATCTAATGAGCATTACTCAGACCTTATTACCTTGTATTATTTCAATTATAAGCGCTTGGATAGTATTGTACTTAAGTAAAAAGAAAAAGGGGAGATGAAAGGGACGTTAGGTGTTATAATGTTTAAATAACACTCTAATAACATGCCATTCGCTAAAGGAAATACATTAGGCCAAGGAAGACCGAAAGGATCTATCAATAAAGTAAACGAGAAGGTTAGGCAAGCAATCGATGCTTTACTAGAAGGACATATGCCTGATTTTACTCAAGTCTTAGGTGAGTTAAGAGAGAACAATCCAGTTAAGTACACTGATGCCATTCTTCGATTAATGGAATATTCTGTACCGAAACAAAGAGCAGTAGAATCTACTGTAGAGTTTGAAGGAGAAGGAATTAGTAAAATAGTTGTAGAATTAAAACAAAGAGAGAGTGGAAGTAACCCTGAGTTGCACACCGATATTCCAGAAGAATTGGGAGAGTGAAAAGAGATTCGTCCTTAACCAGGGAGGTACTCGTAGCTCGAAAACTTATTCTATCCTGCAGGTATTAGTATTAAAAGCCTTACAATCAGAAGAACCTATCGTCATTTCTATAGTAAGAAAGACTTTGCCTGCATTAAAGAAATCTGTACTAAGGGACTTTATAAGTATACTAGACGGTATGGGTATATATGACGAATCAAAACATAATAAGTCAGATAGTACATACCAATTAAATAATGCTCTAGTAGAATTTTTTTCGATAGATACGGCTGCAAAATACAGGGGTAGTAAACGCGACTATCTTTTCCTAAACGAGGCTAATGAATTGACCTTTGAAGATATTTTTCAGCTTCAAGTTCGTACAACCAGGCAAGTATTTGCCGATTATAACCCTTCAGATAATCAAAGCTGGATTTATGATTTAGTGGATCAAAGACCTGATGAGGTAGATTTTATTAAGAGTACCTACCTTGATAATACCTTTTTGGAACAAAGCATTATTGACGAGATTGAAAAGCTAAGAGAGACTGACGAAGATTATTGGAGGATATATGGACTGGGCGAAAGAGGTAGCTTAAGGGATTTAGTTTATACATTCCAGGAAGTAGATCAAATACCAACAGATAGGGCAAACCTAATTGGTTTCGGTCTTGACTTCGGTTACTCTCAAGACCCTACAGCAGTAGTAGCAGTATGGAAGCAAAATGATAATTTATATCTGGAAGAAGTTATTTACGAGAAAGGACTTACAAACGATAATATAGCCAAGCTACTAAAAGAATCAGGTGTAGATAGATTGCATGACATTATTGCCGATTCAGCAGAACCTAAATCAATAGACGAGTTAAGGAAGTATGGTTTATCGGTTAAGCCAGCATTTAAAGGCCCTGATAGTATTAGGAATGGTATTGACATACTAAAGAGACATAAATTGTTTGTTACTAAATCTTCTCATAACTTAATAGTAGAGCTAAACAGGTATAAGTGGAAAAAAGATTCCGGAGGCAATATGCTTAACCAACCGGTAGAGGTTTGGAACCATGCCCTAGATGCGGTACGATATATTGCACTTAACTTGTTAAAAGTTAAACCAGCAGTAGCATACAACATTAGTATTGTAGGTAACGATGGTAGTATTCACAGACAAGCAGCAGGACATTCAGGATTAAGAACATCAATAAGATAATAAAATATGAATTTAGAGATTACTTTACCGGAGAGTTGGAAGGATATAAGTTACAGTCAGTACATGAAGTACTACAATATGACTAAGCCCTATGAGGGTACAGAAGATATAGGTAGGGTTAGTTTAGAGTCAGGTGCATTACATTTCTGCAACGTACCTGCCGAAGCTCTATATTCTATACCTAAAGAGACCTTTGACTTAATATCTGAAAGATTAGGTTCGCTATTTTTAGCCTCCCACGACTTACCTTTAGTGAATAGGTTTGCAATTGGCGAGGTAGAGTATGGGTTTATACCTTCCTTAGACGATATGAGTTATGGAGAGTACTTAGACCTAACAAACTATACCCAGGATAAGTTCTGGAATAACGTACCAATTATATTTTCAATCCTTTATCGTCCAGTAGAAAAAAAGAGCGGTAAGCATTATACTATTGAAGCTTATGCAGGTACTAATGACGAAAGGATAGACTTTTTCAAAGAGATCTTAACCATGGATATAGTGTTTGGTGGTTTAAGTTTTTTTTTGAATTTACAGAGCGACTTACTGATCGCTACCCTACACTATTTGGAAAAGAATTTAGGGAAGATGAAGGACCCTCAAGTTTCTCTGCTACTGGAAACTTTAGCAAAAAATGGGGTGGATACACCACACTTGCAGTCCTTTCTAACAACGACGTATCAAAATTTAATACTATTACGAAGTTACCAGTCCACGAATGTCTCACTTTCTTAGTTTATTTAGAGGACTATAATCAGCATCAAACACAAATGCTTAAGCAGGCACAAGCCCTTCATAAATGAAATAAACAAAAGGGGTTATAATCTCGATGAAGAGACCCTATAAATCACTTAATCACGAACTAAGAGGTTACACCCCGCCTGCACCAAAACACTCATACGGACACGCAGTACCAAGGAATTCTATTCAAGCCTGTCTTTGTGCCGATAAATTAACCTATAGTAAGAAGTGCTGTAAGGGGTATTTAATAAATCAAGGAATAGGTGTAACTATTTCAGCCCCAACACTTAGGGCTTTTAGTTCTGGATTCTCTGACGGATTTTCATAAACTTATTATAAATGCCAGCACCTCAGTACACAAGACAGCAGATCTTAAATCAGAATACGAACGACTTTCCAAATAATAACGGAGGGTTAATTACTCCTGCCATTCTAAGAGACTATAATGCTAACGTAGCTAACTCAGTATTATTTTTAAACGAAAGCGTTAGTTCTTCTATTTCTGCATCGTATGCAGACTTTGCATTGACTGCATCATATGCATTAAACGCTACTACTACCTCTTCTTACGCCTTGCAGGCACTAAGCTCCTCTTATGCCGGTACTGCATCAGTATTATTAGGTAGCGTAGTCAGTGCATCTTATGCAGCAACTGCAGACAATGCACAAAAGTTAGACGGACTGGATTCTACTTCGTTTGTTGGTACTGGATCTTATAATATCGATTCTGCATCCTTCAATAATAAAATTAACTCACTTACCTCTGCTACTTCGTCTTACATAACTGCAGCACAGACTGCAAGTATGAGTGTATTGAGTAGTTCTTTTGCATTAAAAGCCCTCACTGCTTCATATGCAAATAATGCCGATACCTTAGACGGTTTAAACTCTACTGCATTTGCACAATTGAGTCAAAACAATACCTTTACAGGGGTAGCTAACTTTAATATCGTATCTGCATCTAATGCATATGTTCTTTCAGCAAGCATAGATTACCTAACAGTAATTTACCAGACTTCATCTATTATTGTAAGCTCTGGATCAAACGTATTAGGAGATGCTGCAGGCGATACACAAACACTTTGGGGTACAGTAGATATCAAAACAGGTCCAGTTCTAGTATCTGGATCATTAAATGTATCACAAGGGATTACAGGATCACTTCTAGGTACTGCTAGCTTTGCAAGCAACTCCAATAACGCAAATACCGCCTCATATGTCCTAAATGCAGTATCAGCCTCATTTGCTACACAAGCAGTAAACGCTACTACTGCAAGCTACGTATTGCAAGCAGTATCAGCTAGCTTTGCCACAACAGCATCTCACGTAACCGGAATAGTAACTAGTGCTTCTTATGCATTGAGTAGTTCTTTTGCAACTAATGCATTAACTGCATCATTCCTTTCTGGTACAGCTTTAAGCTCTTCATATGCTATATCCGCAAGCAGGGCAGAAGTAGCAGGTACAGCTAGCTTTGTATTAAACGCTGTTAGCTCTTCATATTCCCTTTCTTCTTCTTTCTCTGATACAAGTATTAGTTCTTCATTTGCATTAAATGCTAACAGTGCAAATACAGCATCTTACGTTCTTAATGCAGTAAGTGCTTCATTTGCTACTAGTGCCTCATTTGCCACAAATGCACTTACAGCATCTTTCCTATCTGGTACAGTAACTTCAGCTTCGTTTGCCAATACTGCATCCTTTATTAATAGCCTGAATCAGGCGGTAGTAATTACAGGATCAGTTCAAGGTAATGTAACATCTGCAAGTATATCTTCAGCTACATCATCTCTAGATTTTAGTCAAGGTAACTTCTTTACCTCACTTGTTTCAGGATCAACATTCTTTAACATCACTAATCCTAGAAGAGGACAAACAGTTAACTTACTCTTAACTACGGCAGGTGTTGCATCAGCTTCATTTAGCTCTAATGTTAAGCAAGTATCTGGATCTAGATATACACCAACATCAGGATCAAGTAAGAACGACATCATTACATTTATATCATGGAATGGAAGCGATGTTTATCTAGCCAACGTTAAAAATTTAATCTAGACTAACCCTATGCCGCCCATTTTTACAGCTTTCGGATTTGTACAATCACCTGCAATATCTGTACCGGTATTTATAGGAGCATGGAGTGCAGGAGGTAATCTTATTACTACAAGAAATGCAATGCCGGGTATGGGCACTCAAAATGCGGGACTGGTAGCTACCGGTTTTGTAGCTCCTGCTGCTAGTAGGTGTACAGAAGAATATAATGGAAGTTCTTGGTCAGCAGGTGGTGCAACGATTAATGCAAGATATCAGGCTGGCGGAAGTGGAACACAAAATGCAGCCTTTATTCTCGGTAACTTTTCCCTCAATAATACTTCTGAGGAATATGACGGAGCTACTTGGTCTACTGGTGGTAACTTAATCAATTCAAGATCTTATCCGGCGGGAGCAGGGACTCAAAATTCTGGCTTAGCTATAGGAGGAACGGTACCTGGTGCTACTAACGGTAGGTGTACTGAAGAATACGATGGTACGTCGTGGTCGGCAGGTGGAGCATTAATCACCGGTAGGGCTAATGCTAACGGTATAGGTTCAGGTACCCAGAACGCTGCATTAGCTTCCTCTGGATACAGTAGCCCTGCTTTCGTAACATGCACTGAAGAATATGACGGGTCAAGCTGGTCGGCCGGAGGTGCAGTTATAACAGCTAGAAGTGCCCCTAGTCCGGCAGGTCAAGGGACGCAAAATTCAGGATTAATTTTTGGAGGAGTGAACAATAGCGGTAGATTAGGATGTACTGAGTGTTATAATGGTACTACCTGGGCAGCCGGCGGTGCTTTGATCAATGCCAGACATAGCGGAGGTGGGGGCGGTACAGATACTTGCGCTTTTTTAGCAGGAGGTGTTACGACAGCGGCAACTAACCTTACTGAAGAGTACGCTTAATTATAGAAAATTATACATATGAAATATTACGTAAAAGAAAATACAGGTAAAGGATTTATAACTCACGAAGACAACGAGCTATCTTTTATTTCTGGTCATCCAGGAAATGTGTGGTCAACCGATAACACGGCTTGGGCAGAAAGAGTAGGTGCAGTAGAAATAACCGAAGAAGAGGCCCAAAGCATTATTGAAGCTGCTATACAGACCTTTTCCGGACCTGTAACAGGGAGTTTAATCTAGTTATAATATGGCAAAGAAAGCATCGGATAGTGTAAAAGTAACTTTTGGTAAAAGAAAAGGCGGTAAGGCCAGAAAGAGTAAAGGACCAAAAGATATGCGTAGAAAACCAAGTAGAGGACAAGGATAATTAAAATTAAATAACATGCCAATACCTAAACCACACTCAGGAGAAGGAGAGAATGAATACATCTCTCGCTGTGCCTCCAAGCTTATTGGAGAGGAAGGATACGAACAGGATCAAGCATTAGCTATATGCTACCAACAACTATCAGTTCAACTAACAGTCAATAAGGACTGGAGGAAAGAATTTATGGGTATGAAAGATCCAGGATCACTCGTATCTAAGCTTTTCAAGAAAAAGTAAGTACAAAATCAACTATTATTAACCCACAGAGTTATATCTGTATAAATTACGTAAGACATGGATTCTAAAGTAATTCTCAACAAGATCATCACAATGCTTGGTATGGAGAATAAGCAAGTCGAGCTAGGTGGTAACGCCAATGCCGGCGGTCCGTTTTACGGTAAGCTAGAAGATGGATCTCCTGTAATGACCGATTACTTTGATGTAGGACATACATTACTAGTAATCAAAGAGGACGGATCTAAAGTAGCTGCACCGGATGCTGATCATACTGTTTATTTGCCTGTAGGCCTTGCTGGTGGATTCAAACGCTATTTTATCACAACCAAAGATGGAGTAATCACTTCTATGCATTTAGAGGATAATTACGACTCTATCGTAAACAGAATCAATTTCTCAGAACAAAAAACTGAAGACATGAACAAAGACACAAAATTAGCCTACAAAGAAAAGATGGCTGACATGGAGGTTAAGGATGAAGCTCCTGAAGTTAAGAAAGAAGAGAAAATGCAAGAGGGTGATTCAGCTCGTCTTGATTCTCTTGAAGAGCAACTTAACCAACTTCGCGTAGACATCGCTACTATCTTCGAAGAAATGAAGAAAGGTAAAGAGACAGAAATGGGTATGGAGATCAACGACGAAACTGCAAAGGTAAAGAAAATGCAGGAAGTAGATCAGCTACAAGGTCGTCCAAATTATGGCGGTCAAGGATCTAGCGGTCAAAATCTTTCAGCTCAGAAGAAGTTTAACGGTGCCCCTGTTGAAGATAAAGCTAACCTTGAAGGCCTTCTTAAGTCTAAGCCAGCAAACACAATGGCTAGAGTACTTAACAGAATGGCTACATCTAAATTCTAATCACAACCAAATTATTAAATTTAAAAGAAATGGCTACAACTACTAACATTTCAACCACCTATGCCGGTCAATTTTCTGGAAAGTATATTGCCGCCGCATTGTTAAGTGCCCCTACTCTTGATAAAGAGTTGATCACTATTAAACCAAACATTAAGTACAAAGAGGTAATCAAAGTACTTAATCAAACTGGTATCATCCGTAACGCTACTTGTGACTTTACCGCTACTGGTTCAGTTGCATTGACTGAGCAAATTCTTCAGCCTCTTGAGTTCCAAGTAAACACTCAATTGTGTAAAGAAGACTTCCGCTCTGACTGGGAAGCTATCGAAATGGGTGTATCTGTATTTGATAACCTACCTCCAACTTTCACTGATTTCATCATCGCTAACACTGCCGGTCAAGTAGCCCAGCAAATCGAAACTAACATCTGGTCTGGTTCTTCAACTATCCAGGGTCAGTTCGACGGATTGCTTCAATTACTTGTTGGAGGTACAGGAGTAGTAGATCTTACTGCTGCCGCTCAGGTAACTAGCTCTAACGTAATCGCTGAGTTGACTCGCGTTGTAAATGCAATTCCTAACACCGTATACGGTAAGGAAGATCTTTACATCTACGTTCCAACTAACGTTGTTAAAGCCTACCAAGTAGCTTTAGGTAATGCTAACTATCAGTTCAACGCCTTCACTGGATTTGCTCCTTTGAACTTCCAAGGTATTAACCTTGCATGGTGCCCTGGTATGCCAAATAACACAATGGTAGCTGCTCAAAAGTCTAACCTATTCTTCGGTACTGCTCTATTGAGTGATAAGAACGAAGTACGAGTGTTGGATATGGCCGATCTAGATGGTTCTCAGAACGTGAGAATGATCATGCGTTATACAGCCGGTGTTCAGTATGGTATCGGATCTGATATCGTACTTTACTCTAGCCTGGTATAAGCTGACTAACGATAAGTGATAGGGGTAGGGAATAAAATCCCTCCCCAATTTCACTAAATAACATTAACTAACGAACTAAATAACATACAATGGCTTGTGACATTTCATTAGGTAGAAACGAACCTTGTAAAGACAGTATAGCTGGTCTACAAGCTGTGTATTTCATTAACTTTAATACTGGTAGCTTTGCAGTAAATGCAAACGATGTAATCACTGGATTTCCAGCTGGTACTACTGCATACAAGTACGAGTTGAAAGGTACAAATGGATACACAGAAACAGTTAACACTTCAAGAGATAACGGTACTACTTTCTTCAGCCAGGAGTTAAGCCTACAACTTAAGAAACTAGAGGCTACTATGACCAAGGAGTTCAAACTTCTTGCCTATGGCCGTCCTAAGATTGTAGTATGGACTCGTAATGGAGATGCATTGCTTGTTGGTAAAGAGTATGGTGCAGACATGACTGGTGGTACAATCACTACTGGTACTGCATACGGAGATCTTTACGGATATACAGCAGTATTTACCGGACAGGAGCCTTTACCTGCTAACTTCCTTAGCGGATCTACTTCTACCAATCCTTTCGCTGGAGTAACTAATCCTCCTACTGTAGTATACGGTACAAACAGCTAATACAGGGGTTTACATATTACCCTGTCGCCTGATATACTCTACAACCTGCTCGGAGCCCCCTTTCTAGGGGGTTTCCTTTTTTAATATGAATCAGGGTATTGGTGTTATATTAGTATGAATATTGTCACACCTAATCCTCCAGGGCAGATAAAGTTCAAAGTCAGAACAAGGCCAACACAGTCATTCCTGCCTTTTAAGGTAAGAATGAATTGGACAAACGAGGAGAGCTTGGTATCCGGAAGTGTAGGAGTAACGGCTTCGTATGATGGAGAGGACTTCTTAATGGTTACTGCATCTCTATATACTTCAGCAAGTAACTTTTATAGATTTCAATTATTCCAGCTAAGTGGTAGCGGTAATGTAGAGTGTGTAGAACTGTATAGAGGTGAATTATACCCAACTAGCGAAAGTCCATACGAACATACTAGTGAACCATTCTACTCTTATACAGGTTCATTTAATGATTTTATAATTTACTAATATGAGTACAAATAAAAAGGGAGCAGTCAAATCACCATCTACTGTTAAGGTTTTAAACTTATCTGATCAAGGAGGATATATCTTACCAAAGATATCTGAATCTTCTCGTTCAAGAAAGGCCTGGGTCCAGTATGGTATTTCAGCTGCTGATGACTTTTTTACTGAGCTAATTAAAGCATACGAAACATCTCCTACCAATCAGGCATGTATTGATAGTTCTACTGACCTAATCTACGGTAAGGGTATTAAGAGTAAGGGTAACCAGCTTGTAGAAGACTATCTTTATAGTTTAACCACTGATGAAGAGATTCGTAAGATAGCTTTTGATTATAAGCTATTCGGTAATGCTGCAATTCAAGCAGTATTTAATACCGGAAGAGATAAGATTATTGGCTTCTATCATTTACCAGTCGATACTTTAAGATGCGAGAAAGTAGACGAACTAGGAAACATTCCTGGATTCTATTATTCTCCAGATTGGAATAACAAGGCAATAAAACCTAAATACATTCCTGCATTCGGTCAAAACCAGTGGGAAGATGACGTACAAATAATCTACTTTAAAAAGTATTCACCAGGTAAGTTCTATTATGGTATTCCTGATTACTATTCTTGTATTCAATATTGTGCTGTTGAAGAGGAAATAAGTAACCTACATGTTAACAACATTAGGAATAACTTTATGCCCTCAACCATTATCAACTTTAATGGCGGTGTACCTGCAGTAGAGGAGCAGTATAATGTAGAGCAGGGTATTATCAATAAGTTCTCAGGTACAACTAATGCTGGTAAGTTTATTCTTTCTTTCAACGAGAATCCAGAATACAAGACTACTGTAGAGATGTTAAGACCAGAAAACTTACATCAGCAGTACGACTTTATTGCTGAAGAGTCTTCTAGAAAGATAATGCTCGCACACAGAATTACGTCTCAGTTACTATTAGGTATTAAGACTGCAACTGGATTTAGTTCAAATGCCGACGAGTTAAAAGTATCTTATGAGATTTTCTACTCAATGGTAATCAATCCAATGCAGCAGGAGATAATGAAACAAATTCAGGGTATAATTGAGTACAATGGATACGATGCTTCTGATTTATACTTTGTACCACTTATTCCTTTTGGATTCTTGGCCGAACTTATGGCTGATGCTGGTGCAGAAAATGCTCAAGAGATTATCGAAAATCCTAACGATGTTCCTGATCTCGAAGACGAACAAATTCAAACTACTGATGGTGAGTTACCAGGAGCTATGGCACCTAATCCTAACGAGACTATAGGTAATGTTGTAGGGCCTGAGAATGTAGGTGCACAAGGTCTATCTAGAATAGAGAGAGACTGGGATAGCTTTAAATTAAACGAGAATTACGAAGTAACAACTGTATAACATATGTCAAGAAACATTTTATTCTGCTCAAGGAATGATATCGTAAAACGTACGATTCTAGGCGGTAATATCGACCCAGAAAAAATTATTCCGTTTATAAAGACTGCACAAGACAAGTATCTCTTGCTAATACTGGGTACAGTGTTATTCGATAAAATGCAAGACGATATTGCTGCAGGAACTTTAACTGGAAGATACCTAACTCTACAAAACGAGTATATTATCGATACTATTGTACATTATGGAATGGTAGAGGCTTTACCTTTCCTTGCCTATACCTTCGGTAACGGATCTATTTCCAAAAACTTAAATAATGAGCAAGCTAGTTCACCTACTAAGAACGATGTAGACTTTCTATTACAGAAAGAACTTGCTACCGCTCAGTATTATGCAGAGAGGTTGATGACCCATCTTGTTGCACATAACGACTGGTATCCAGAATATGTACAAACTACTGGCTTTAGCGATAACGTTTATCCTGATATGGGTCAGCAGTATAGAAACGGTTGGGTTATCTAATAAAGACTAATGGAGAAGCGGACAGAAAGAAGAAATTACGCCGGGTACTTACCTAAGCGTGCAAACATAACAAAATTAGAGCTCTACTTGAAGGAGGGCGGTAAGAGTACACCTGCTACAAATAATAAAGTACAGGGGAGTAAGATTGGTAGGGTACTAAAAAATAAAAGATTCTAATGCAAACCTATTATTCCTTTGTACAGTTTATTAATAATGTTTGTAGTGCACATCCTAGTGTAACTACTTTCAGTATGGATGATATACGAAATATTGATACTGAGAAGCAGACTTTATTTCCTCTTGCTAACCTTATTGTTAATAACGTTACTGTAGATTATGGTCTTATGACCTATAACATAACACTTATGGTAATGGATAGGGTTGAGGTAATACAGGAAGATTCAATTGGACCTCTCAACGTTTTAGACTATAACTATAGGGGTCAAAGTAACATTGTTGACGTACATAATACTTGCTTGCTGACTTTAAACGATATTATTTCTTACATATACCGCAATCCTCAAGCATTAGACTATAACGTTACTACTTCAGCTCTAGTAACTCCTTTCGAAGAGAGGTTTAGCAATTTACTTGCAGGTTGGGCTGCAGATATAAACATTACTGTAGGTAATCCTCAACCAATGTGTGTAATTAGTCTAGATGCTAACCAAGCAGCAGGAGGTGAGAATGCATGCTAGCCAAAACCGTACAGGACGCACAAAGGAAATGGGCTGCTAGTGTAGTAGCAAATGCCAAGTCTATTTTACTAAGGGCCGATAAGGTCGCTACTGGAAACCTAATGAACTCTCTCGGGTATAGTCTAGATGTACGTACCGGAGATATAGAATTTTTTAGTGCCTCTTATGGAGAATTTGTAGAGAAGGGTAGAAAAAAAGGAGCTAGATTTCCTCCATCCGATCCTATATTAAGATGGATAAAGGTCAGGGGAATTAAGGGTAGAGATAAAAAGGGTAGATTTATTACTGATAAGTCGCTTACTTTCTTGATACAGAGGGCGATATCCAGAGACGGAATAAAACCTTTACCTTTTTTTAATTTAGCTATAAGGAGAGCAGGAGGTGTAAAGGCGTTAAACACTGCTGTAGCCGAGGCTATAAAGAAAGATATAGCTTTAAAAGTAAAACAAGCCTTAAAGTCTTAGCATTATAGAATCAAATACTAATGTTATAAGTATATGTCGATTACAATATTACAGAAACCAGGGGATATACAGCCGGCACAATCGCCGATAATATTCTCAGTAGTAACTAGCGGTAGTAACGCTTATACTGCATCTAACTTCCAGTATTCAGCAAACCTGTATATATGGGCCGGTACCCCTAACGATTCTGGCTCGTACATTTATCAGGCGAGAAAATTTCCAAATGCGTCAGGTAGCGGCATATTTGATTTTAGTAGATTAATTAATTCTCAAATAGATGATCTTTCTGCCGAGAATCCTTCTAATATAAAATATTACAAAGCGGAATTCGGATACCAATATCAAACCGGAAGTCAATTTGTTAGTAGCTCAGTACTGACTCAGGTAACGTGTAGTGTTTCAGGTACATTATTTAAAGCATACGACGGATATGCAGTATTTCCTGACGATATCAATTCCACTCTTTACGATATCGATTCTTGCTATCCCTTTATGACCGATATGTGTACTGTAACTCAGTCAATACAACTTACAGATACAAGTCTTCTAGGCAGTGGATCTTATAGAGCCGTTCCGGTATGGAGAGGTTTAACTGACGCACCTTATATAAGCGAGTTACAAGTTACTGCAAGCTATGCAAACGGGGCCGTTAATAATGCTAACTTTAGTATAACTGAAATAGCTAACGTAACTACTTCCAGACAGGTGTATAATAGTAAAGGTGCACCAGGTGATAATTGGAATCTCTTACCAACATCTAGTGGAGGATTTCCACTTACCTCTTATGTAGTAAAGGCAGTCTCGGGTTCTACCGTAATGTCTAGCCTACCTTATCAGATAGAAAACGAATGTTATTATACTCCTGTAAGGGTGGCTTATAAAAACAAATACGGTCAGTTTGACTGGTTTAATTTTTATAAAAGACATGATATTACTTTCAATACCGATCAACGTCTATACCAACCGCAGTTAGGTACTTGGGGTGCACAAACTCTTACTTATAGCAAATTTCAAACTCGTCAACAGAGATACATTGTAGATGCTACGGAAATATTGTCGGTTAATACTGATTATATTGAAGAGGGATATAACGAATTATTTAAACAATTACTTGTATCAGACGAAATATACTGGGTCATAGATGATCAAGGTACTGTAAGGCCTCTAACTGTACAAACAAATAGCCTTCAGTTTAAGACACACGTCAACGTGAAACTAATCCAGTATACTATAGTATTTGATATCGGTCAGCCGTTTAAATTTATAATTTAATGGGGGTATTTACTACACAAGGTTATTCTGGTAAATTAGTCGCAGGATCGGAGCAGACTATATTAGATACGTTTAGAGATGAAGAAATAAAGGTATCTAATAATGTACTTGACTTATTTGATCTTGGGGAGGTTCCAGGGACATACACGCAGACATTAACTCTACCGGGTACTAAAAAGAATAATAGATTCTTTGAACACTATTACGACATTTCAGTTTATACTCCAGATGTATTTAATACCAATCAGGTAGTACCTGCATATCTGGACTTTGATTCATTTTATCTAGTTAACGGTTACATACAGCTACAGAAAGTAAATGTAATCGAGAATAAGTTTGTTGATTCTTACGAGGTAACTCTTTTTGGAATTGTCTCCAATTTCAGCGTAGATACAAGAGCATCTTTTCTTACCGACCTAACTAACCTTAGTGTTTATAACCATACTTCTTCTTTAGCTAACATAACTGGAAGTTGGACTGGAAGTTTATTTAACTATGATATAGTCTACCCTATGGCCGAATACGGTCAAAAGATAGAATATGCTAGCAATACCCCGAATTATGGAATAGATGAAGCTTTAGGAAGTCTTTCATTACAAGATTATAAACCTGCAATAAGAATCAAAAGGGTATGGGATGCAATCTTTAGTCAATTCGGATATACCTATACTGGTTCATTTTGGAATCAAGAATGGCTTAATCAAGTATATTTAATTTGCAATAATGGACTTAGAGCTCCCGTATATCCTATATCTATAGAAACTTTCGGTCAAGGAAAGATTACTAATGTTTCAGGGTCGGCTATACAGCAGTTAACACCGAGTGTAACTGAGGGATTTAGATTTGATTCAGAAGTCTACGATTATAATGACAAGTTTACTTTAAGTAGTACTGGTGCTAGATACTCAACAGATATTACCACTTACCTTACTCTAAAATTAGACCTAGCATTTGAGGTATCACATAGTGGTGGTGCCGGTAGTGGTGCTCCCCTCTTCTATCTCTACTTTAAAAATACAAATACAAGTTATGCTGCTACAGCGTCGTTAGATATTATTAACGATTACCTCATACAAAACTCTTACAGTAGAACTCAGACACAAACACAAATTTTTAGCGACTTTAAAGGAGTACAAGTACGTGTGCCTACTTTATTGTCAGGATCTTATGACATACAAATAAAGTACGAACCTTTTAATGTTAATAATTTTGTAGTAAAGTTAAATCCTAATGCTAGTAATCTATGTGCTTTAGAAGTAGTAAGAGTTAATCAGGCCGCCGATAATCAAATAATGGATATTCCCAGTAATATGCCTGCAGGTAACTCAGGTATAAGGGTAATAGACTTTGTTAGAGCGTTACAAAAGAAATTTAACTTAGTACTCTACCAAGATAAAACAACACCAGGCCAATTTGTCTGTGAAACTTTTAACGAATGGTATAAGCAAGGTGAAATAATAGACTTTAACAGGTATATTAATCTTGCGGAAAAAATTACATTTACTCCTGCAAACTCTCTTGCGTATAGACAAGTAAAATTCCAGGATGCTGAAGATACCGATTATGTTACTACTTTATTCAAGAGATTAAACAACAGAACTTACGGAGAATCTAACTTTTACGATAGTGCTTCTTTCTTTTCTCAGGGTCAGTTAAATGTTAATACTGAGGCAATAGCTTCAGCTACCCTTGCCCTGGTTCCTGGATCTAGCTTTAGCGGATCAGTTGCTACATCAGGTAGATGTACTCAATATAAAATTACTAATCCTGGAACGTCGACTGCTATAGTTTCCTATACAGATTGCTTCGATTATCAAATTAGTTTTGCATCTGTAGGTGCAGGACAAAGTACTCAAGTATGTGCTCTTTCTAATACAGCACTAACTATTGTATCAGGTATACCTCTTATAACAAACCAGGGTGCATGTACTAGTTTTTCAAATACAGGCAACTTCTTCCCTGTATGGATTCCTTACTTTATATCAAATGATCAGTATAGTCCTGCAAAGGTATTACCTAGGATAATGTTCTATAATGGTTTAACTAAAGCATCTCCCTATTACATTAGCGCATATCCTACTAATTCTACATCTTCTATTAGAGATACCATTTTAGAAACCTATCCTTATTTCGATAATTATTCATCAGGTTCAACCTTAAACGGATCTCAGTCTCTATTCCCTACTGAAAATGCAAGATCATTATTGTTTAATAACGAACAGGCAGTACTAGGATCTACTCCTACTCAAAATCTTATAAGTGAATATTGGAATTCCTACATATCACTGTTGTATAATCCAAGGACTAGACTTGTAGAGTGTTCGGCAGTAATACCTATAGGGGATTATGTAAATATAGAACTGAACGATATAGTAGAGTTTAGAGGTTCTTATTATCATTTAAGAGCAATAAACAATTACAACCTTAAAACAGGTCAATGTGATTTACAGCTTCTAGGTCCTATATTGCCGGATACTATTTCTGAAGTACTCTCTGGATCGTGGGCACCTTATAGTAATCTTTGCGACTTCACCTATACTGCTTCACTAGCAATGCCTTGTACTTCATTTACGGCAACTAAATTAAGTACATTCCTGAGTCAGGATAATATATACTGGATAGATTGCAACAATGTATCGCAGTCTGTAGCACTTTACGAGCCTGTATTGAATCCAGGGGAGTTGAATTCAATAACCTTCTGTGCAAAGAGTGGTAGTTTGTCATACAATAATACCCAGATCAGTGTTATAGATAATGGACCATGCGTACTTCAAAAGGTTTGGGAACAGAAAGATAGTATTTGGGAATTTGGAGGTCAGTTATGGGAAAATGCTTAAAATATAAATAAAATACGATATGTCTGCTTTAACAGGTCTATACATTAGTCAGAGCTACGGAGGACTAATTCATTTATCAACCAATACCGGTATCGTTTCCGGAACACCTACTCAATTACAGGATGGTATTGGTAATAATTTAAATCTTTGGATAAACGGTAATGGAGCCATTAGCGGATCTTCTTTTACAGGAAGTCTGTTTGGTACAGCCTCTCAAGCCGTTAGTGCATCTTGGGCACCTAGTACCGTTACAGCTTCTTATGCTCTAAATGCTTTGACTGCTTCATATGCGTTGAATGCAGCAAGCAGTACTGGCAGCTCATTCCCTTTTACAGGTAGTGCGATTATATCAGGGTCATTAGGAGTAACAGGTAGCGTAACCTTCAACTACTTTAACGTAGCTTCCGGATCTCCCGTATGGGCGGTGGGCGGTAATTTAATTACAGGCAGATCGGAGGCCGGCGCTGCTGGTACCGCTCAGTCTGCTGTAGTTTTTAACGGATACGTTTCTCCAGGCAATGCTACGACTTCGACTGAAGAATATAATGGAAACGTGTGGAGTGCAGGAGGTAGTACTATAAACCTGAGGAGAAACGGGGGCGGTGCAGGTACTCAAAATGCAGCTTTATCTTTCGGAGGTGAAGGGGGTGGTGGAGGTCTATCTGAAGAGTATAACGGATCTTCGTGGTCGGCCGGAGGAGCAATGATTAATAGTGTGAGACAGATGGGTAGTGCAGGGACGCAAAACGCCGGTTTGTCTATAGGCGGTAACGTAGCGGGAATATATACTAACGCTAGCGAAGAATATGATGGCACAACCTGGGCTACTGGAGGTAATTTAAGCGGTGTTAGAGGTCAATTGGCTGGAGCTGGTACTCAAAATGCTGCATTATCTATTGGCGGTCAAGGAGGAACTGCTCCTTCGTTTACTACCCTAGCTACCGTACAGGAGTACGATGGAGCCACTTGGAGTTCGGGCGGTAGTCTTATTTTAGCGAGATACGCTTTAGGTGGGGCTGGCACCCAGAATTCAGCTATAGCTTTTGGAGGGTGGAACGGTACAACTACTTACCGTAACACTGAGGAGTATAACGGTTCTTCATGGGCCGTGGGAGGTGCTTTGATAAACGCTAAAAGATATCCTGCCGGTGCCGGAGATCAAGCTGAAGGACTATCTGTAGGAGGTGCAACAGATTCTAATAGCTTTTTATCTCAAACAGAAGAATATTTTTCAAGCGGATCGCTAGTTTCATATAGTACTTTTACCTACTCTCAAGCAACTGGCCGTGTAATTTTACAGCAAGTATCTTCCAGTCTTAATTTTGCTAATGATGCCGCTGCGGCTGCAGGTGGGGTTGAATTAGGAGGACTATATAGAAGTGGTAGCTTTGTAATGATAAGATTGTCTTAAAATAATTTATGCCAAGTACTTATACTCTAACATTATTATCAGAACAGGCCAATAGCGGACCTTATTATGTAGTTACTTATACGACTGCATCAATATATGGTCCAGTGCAAGCCGGTTCGCCTGCATACCTGCCTGACGTAGGAAGTACTGCTGACGTAACTATTCAGGAAAATACAGCTAGTTATCTAGCCTTCAAGCTTACTAATAATACCTCTGGATGCGAGTATTGTAATAATAGTGTAATCCTTACTATTACAGGATCAGCACCAGTAGTACCTACATCTAGTCTCTGTTGTGCACCAACCATAACTAACGTAGCTGTAACAGGTAGTACTGCTAATATCTATTTTACGACACAAAGCGGTACTTGTGCATCTTGTGTAGCAATTACAGCACAAACTTCAAGTAATGGAGTTGATTGGGGAAGTAATACAACATCCGGCTGTACTTCGCCTTTCGTATTTAGCTCTACTACGGGATTACCTACAGGATCTTATGTAGACTTTAGATTACAAATGACTTGTTCAGGTAGTACTTCTAGCTCCTATTCCGATATATTCTCATGGGTAACAGGCTCAGGAGGAGGAGGAGGTGGCGGTACTGGTTCATTATGTACTACATATTGGACTGTAAGGAATGCAAGCTGTGGATATGGTACAGTAAATGACGTAGGTATAAATGGCTACTTCATGAATACTTTAGCCGGACCTTCTACTTTCCCTCTTACTTCTACTTTATATGGAACTAAAAGTAGTCCAAATGGAGTAAATTGTACTGCATCGAATTCAATAACAGTTAACGTCACTACTAACTTGCCGGGAACAGGTAATTGTGGTGCAGTGTTTATATACATTAATAGTTCTCCGGCACCAAACTATACTCAGTTCTTTACTTCAGCACCCTCTGTAACGATTAATGGTGTAAGTATTAGTAGTGGTGATAATATTGAGGTAATGGTAGCTTGTTTACCTGGATCCTGTCCGCCGTAAAAAAATTATACAATGAACAGTATAGATTTTAAAAATATCGAAGTAATGTTAAAACTTGTACCTAAAAAGTATAAGACTGAAAGCATAAGAATTGCTAGGGGTAAGTATAAGCTTCCAGTTACTTTTAAACAGTTAATAAAGAGAATCATCAATGATCCGTCATAAAGTTATAGTTGATATACCGGCTGATAAATCCTTGGGAGATTCAAAGCTAATAAGGTCTCATAACAGATTAAAAGAGCTGTTACCTTTATTTGAGACTATGAATCAAAATACTCCCTACGACCAGTTTATATCAGTTTACAATGAAATAACAGAATGTAGAAAGGTAACTCAGGGTTCGTTGATTACTACGATAACATATTAATTATAAGAGATGGCAGAAAAAATACAAGTAGTAGTAGATGTAAATACTGAATCGGTAACTATTGCAACCGATAGAACCCTTACACTACAGCAGCAGTTAAAAGTACTCAAGAGAGAGTTACAGACCGTTCCTGAAGGTACTAAGGAGTGGAATTTAATTAATGCTAAGTTCAACGATACTAAGGATTCTTTAGATAGAGTAAATGTAAAGTCTAGAGAACTATTTGGTACCTTAAACCTGATACCTGGACCTATTGGTGCTATTGCAGGTAAACTCAATGGCGCTATAGATGCAATTAAAGTATTTTCAGGGTTTAAGCTCACTGATATCCAGGCACAAATGAGTGCTTTTGGAGATGACATTAACGGAGTTATTGGATTCTTAGGTAAGATTACTGGTGTAACAAAAGTTTATACTGTAGCTAATACTATGCTTGCTAGAGCCTTTACCGCCGTAGGGGTGGCTGAAGGAGCGGCTGCTACAGGTGCTAGAGCATTTGCTGCTGCACTTACTGCAACCGGTATTGGTGCAATTGTAGTTGCAATTGGCGTAGCCGTTAGTGCGTTAATGGACTATGCCGAATCTGCCGATAAAGCAGCTGAGGCGCAAAAGCAATTGAACGAACAGCAGCTAAAGTTTGCAGAAGAAGGGTTGAAGGGTAATATGGCTGCAAATAAGAGAAATGAAGAGTTGGAAATTGCTAGAGCTAAAGCAGCAGGTAAGACTGAAGAAGAGATTTATCAGATTAGATTGAAGTATGCCCAACAAAGAACTGGTTTACTTGAGCAGAATGTAAAAGAACAGCAAGATATAAACAGGACTGCTACCAACGAATCTCTTACTGCAGTAAAGGATGCTCAAGCGGCTGAACAGATATTAACTCTAGAGAATGAGACTAGAAAAAGAGAGGCTGCACAAAAGACTTACGAGAAGAATAAAGAATTACAAAAGAAGAGACTAGAGGATCAAAAGAAAGAAATAGAGACAAGTAAACAGCTTAATGAAGCAGGCGAGGCTGCAAGGCAAGCTACTCTTGTTAAAGGATTTCTGAAGGCTAAAGAAATGTCTTCTCAAACTCAGGAAATAGAAGAGCAAAGAGCTAGGGAGAGATTTACGAGGGGTCAATTAAACGAAGAACAGTATCAATTAGCTTTATTCGACATCCAGGAGAAATATGCAACCGATCTTTTTGAGTTATCTAAAATACGTCTTGATAGAGAGCAGTTTATTAATGAACAAAGAGCTAAACAAAGGGATGAGTATTTAGAAAAACAAAAAGCTTCTGTAGAAAAGGAAAAGGAATATTTTAAGAATCTACAGGAAAGTACTGAAGCTGTTACCAGCAGTATGGAACAGAGTTTTACCCAACTACAGTTTGCTATAGGTAATGCATTAAGTAGTATTGGTAATTTATTTGAACAAGGATCTGATGGTCAGAAAATATTTGGAGTATTGTCAGTAGCAGTAAATGCAGCAACAGCTATTGGAGATATTATTTCAAGAACGGCAAGTAGCGTGGCTGCTTACACTAAGGCTGCAGCAGAATCGAAAGCAGCGATCGTATCTGGTACTGTTGCGTTAGCTGCCGGTAATCCTAGAGGTGCATTTCAGATCAAGGCCGGTATTTCAGGTGTTGCGGCTGCTACTAAAGGTATTGCATCTGCTAAGGCAGCCGGTGTTGCACAAGGTATTGCAGTAGCTGCTGGTGCGGCAGGTCAAATAGCTGCTATATTAAGTCAAAAGAAATCGACCCCTTCTCCTGGAGCTGCTGGCGGCGGAGCTGGCGGGGGCGGGGATACTGCAGTTCCTGCATTTTCTGCACCTACTGTTGCAGCACCTCAAGTTGGTGCTAGTGCAGCCCAGCAAGGTACTATTGCAGGAATTGTAGCCGGTACTGTAAATGCTAATCAATCTCAGACTCAACCTGTAAGAGCCTACGTTGTTCAGAACGATATCAGAACTGAATCTCAGCTTGATCGTCGTATTAGAACGGCAGCTAGACTCGGAGGATAATGTTATAATATCATAAATCGTTTGTATGCCAAAAAAATTACCTAGGAAGAAATATAAAATGTATATCGATGAAGAGGATATCGATACTGGTGTGTACGCTATATCACTCGTAGAATCACCAGCGATTGAGGAGAATTGGGTATATTTGTCAAAGCACTACCAAGTTAAGCTTCAAGAAGCTAATGGAGATAAAAGGCTATTAATTGGTCCGGTACTTATTCCAAACAGAGAGATACCTCGTTTTGATAGCGAAACTGGAGAGGAATACGATATTGTATTTGACGAAGCAGTGATTGAAAAAGCTGCTCAGTTATTTTTACAGCGCCAGTATAATAATAAGTCTACCCTAGAGCACGAAAAGCCTCTTGAAGATATATCAATAGTTGAATCCTGGATAGTAGCCGATCCTAATGCCGATAAGTCGAATGCTTATGGAATGAGTTACCCAAAGGGTAGTTGGATTGTAATGGCTAAGGTAAATAACGATGAAATCTGGAATGACTATGTTAAGACCGGTAAGGTAAAAGGATTTTCACTCGAAGGTTTATTTGGACATAACTTAGTACATGCGTCTAAGGAAGTTGACTTAAGTAAGATTCAGGACGATGCTGATGTAGAGTTTGCCGAAGAAATGCTTACTAGCATTAAAGGTGTAATTCAAAGAGATGGTAGATATAGGGGAGGTCAGTATGTAGACTTACAAAGTTATTCGGATTATCCAGATGCAGTTAAAAATAACGCTAAAAGAGGAATCGAATTAAATGAGAAGGTCAACAACAGGTGCGCTACACAAGTTGGTAAGGTTAGGGCCCAACAATTGGCACAAGGTAATCCTATATCCATCCAGACCATTAAGAGAATGTATTCATACCTCAGCCGAGCTGGAGCTTTTTATAACCCTGACGATACTACTGCATGTGGAACGATTAGTTACCTACTATGGGGAGGGGATGCTGCCAGAAGATGGAGCCATGCTAAACTAAAAGAACTGGGCCTTGTAGAGGCTGAAACTTCAGTTAGTGTTTCTTCTTCTTATACCGGCCAATTTGGTAGCGGCAGGGTAGGTAGACATGGTGTAAAGCCTAGGTATAAAAACATTGCTGAACTACAGGCACAATACGTTGCCTGGAAGACAGATAGAAAAAATAAAAAGCGTTTTCCTGGTAATACAGGAGTAATGCATTCACCAATACCAACAGAAATGCAAGAAGAAAAAGAAATTAACGTACTTGGATATCATACGAGATTCTTCCACCTATGTCCAGGTGCTATTGCTACCTTTACACATTTAGTAGGGATGCCTAATGTAGATCCTGAAACAGAAGGTATGATTAGATCGGCTGCAATTGTTGCAGATGAAGTTTT
>Ga0315903_10003086_pt1 | contig 23474 bp, 23 predicted proteins | sample LakEriMetagenome_7_FD_203524 | JGI IMG/M metagenome (GOLD analysis project Ga0315903, IMG submission 203524) | Freshwater fungal communities from buoy surface, Lake Erie, Ohio, United States - Buoy 2 MA119 | ecosystem: Environmental > Aquatic > Freshwater > Lake | place: USA: Lake Erie, Ohio... | reverse complement strand
TTTACCGCAATCCCTCGTTTTAGTTCTCTGGGATCTAGCGCTTGTTGGATAAACTCTTCTAGATTTAGCATTTTCGCCTCCTCCTTTACCTTCTATCTTAGTTATAACTCATTTCGGATTGCTATAGATAGTATAGTTGTCCATCCATAAACCCAGATCGGCCAATGACCATGGGACAGATAACCAGTCAGCCCTATAATAGCCATAGCCTGCACCACAAACGGCAATACCATCACCAATTGTAAAGGGATGATATGAAATAGAAAATGAGGTGTAGATGGACTAACAGTCATGGATTAACGACTAGCAGACGCAAATGAGAGCAGATAATGCTTTAGGCTTACCCATAATCACTTCAGAATTAAGAAAAGTTCACTATTCTGCATACTTTTATCGTTACTAGTAATTGCAAAACCACTTACTTCTATATGTTTAAAGGTTTGTGCTAGGGGAGAATTACTGATGTTTTGGGTGATTTCACTTGCTTCCTTGAGATTTAATAGACTTGTCCGTGCCCAAGATAGATCGATATTTTTGTCGATATATCCGTAGGTTAAGCGATCGCTAGGCAACTTCGCTGAAATAGTTTTGAATCTCTTGGATGCAGCAATTGATTCACTATTCTTTAACTTTAAACTAGATTCTAAAACTGCGAGTGAATTTGATAAATACACATAATCCTTAGTTTGGGTATGTGCTGCCACGACATTTCCCGACACCCCAGAATTGTTGCTAGCAGAGAGATTTGTCCAGATGGTAACTGGTTGAGCTTTCAGTGAGATTTCGCCGACTGTGAGCTTATTTCTGACAAGCTGATCAAGGTTGGAAAGGGATTCTTTAGTAGCATTTACATCTTCCACTTTTGCGACTAACAACCAATCAAGATCATGATTGGCTTTAGGAAGTAAGGCGATCGCGTAGTCATGCTGCGCCCATGCCAAATTACTGCTATCCAAGGTCATGGGTGCGATCGCTTTTATCAGCGCTTGTTTCCATTCAGGAATCAGGGTATTTTGCAGCTCTTGCAAAGTCGCACCGAGATTATTACCAATGCTTACGGAACTAGCCGATGGAATCTTATTGGCAATATTGCTAGAGTTTTTTGGTGGATTTTTGAGCTTAATTGTTTGGGCATCTACAGCAGTTTTGATCTGCTCATTAGTTTCCAAGTTCAGCGACGTTTTGGCTCTAATTCCCGACTTATCAAAACTGAGACTCATTAACAAGCTTTCTTTGGGTAGCTCTTCGCCTAACTCGGCAAGATTCACATAAGCTACCGCAATTTTGCCTGCATTTTTGCCCGAATTAAATTGTGCTAGGCGATCGCGATAGTTTGCCAGATTCATCAACGCCAAGTCAGGCTTTTGCAGCGCATCTATGGCTTTATGTAATACTCGCGTATCGTTGGCAAACAAGACAAATTTATCCAAAGTTGTCCCCGCGATCGTAGGTTTATCTTCAGCAAAACTAGTCTTTAAAATCGAGATCCCTTGATATTGCTCAAACCCTAAATCTGAGCCATTCACCGCTAATCTCTGCCAAAAAGCGTCAATGCTGGTTTTGGCAAGTTCAGTATCTTTAGCCGCAAAAGCTAATAGATAGCCTGTTTGCAAACCATTAGCAGGTTGCTGATCAATATCAACATCGGTTACGGCTAAGGTGATTTCTTGATCGAGCCAAGGTTGAATATCGCGCTCGTAATCTAGCAACCAGTTTTGCTGCAATTGCTGTTTGAGATTAGACAATTCATGCCGCACATCGCCGCGATCGCTTGGTTTCGCTGCCAACTGAGTAAATAATCCTAATTTCTCTGGATTTATCAAAAACGATAAAAATAAAGGCGATCGCTGTGGCAAAAACTTCACAGCTAGAGGCTGAGTTTTGACTCCCGCCAAAACATCACGGGGATTTGCTCCAAAAATCTTGCCCACCGCGCTCAAGCTCAGCACCAGCAGCAAAACTCCAACTACCGCAATCCCAACAAAAATAGGTTTTATTTTCATATACATCACCAATTATCAAGAATTACTTATGAGAATAATTGCAATATTTTTAACCTGATTGAACAAGATTTTCATTTGCAAAATCAATCAAGCTTGATAGTGGAGAAATAAAATCAGTAGCTTGAGGATCTATCGGCTTACCAATAAATGCACGATCAAAAAATTTAAACATACCTCTATGTTGAGGATTATTAATCTCGTTATAAAAGTTAACCGTTACAAAACAGACTAAAGGAACTGTTGGAGGAGCGTAAGAAATTTCATATTTATCACGGACTTCGCAATCTGACATCGCAATTTCCATCAAAAGCTTCCATTTATAAGTCTGTCCAGCACGCTCTCTTAAAGAAGTCTTAAGCGAAAGAATAATACATTTATTTAGTTCTGAATTTTCTTTGAGAGAATAAATCACTAAATCCATATCTGGCTTTTGAGTTTCTTCCCCAACATTAATAGTAGAGATTTTCTCGAAGCCAGAAATTGTAGACTTCTTCGCGGTTATGTAGATACCTTCTGAAAGATTTCCAACCAATTTATTTTGGATAAAAATATAAATAATTATGTTCGAGAAAGCATTGCCAACTATACTTTTACGGGTTTGAGACTTATCTTTAATCTTTCCTGTTGCTAATCTCTCATCTAGGAGTTGTTCAACATCATTCTGTGAATCTCTCAGAATTTCATTTAAATTATTTAATACTTCAATCCAGCCAATATTACTGTTGTTTGTGGATGAAACCCAATCATCTACTTTTTGCTTAATTATTGGCATGTAGTAGATTTTTGGCAAGCCTTTTAAAAAACTTGCTTCATCTTTACTAAGAACTATTTTCGTCATTTAATCAACCTAAAGTACCTACTTTTTCATAGTAAGGATTGTGGTTTTCAAAAAGTTGTAATTGTATGGGCGATCTCGTAGGATAACTTAAAACTTTTTGCTGTCGTAAGGCTGATACAATCTCATAAGCGATCGCTTGAACCACTGGAACGGCTATAGAATTACCAAACTGTTTATATGCTCTGGTATCACTAGTGACGATTTTAAATGTCTCAGGAAATCCCATAAGTCGAGCACATTCTCTCGGTGTTAAGCGACGAGGATTTTTACCTAATTGAGGGATAAGAATTTCTGAACCATCCTTGTAATATCTTGCACTTAAAGTACGTGATATCCCGTTAATATCGACCAATCCGTAGCCAAATCCATTACCTTTAGCCCGATGTTTCTCTGCATAGTTTTGTAGATACAGCCAAAGATTATCTGTGAGTGTATACTTGTCATCAACATTAGGTTCCAAGATATGTCTGATTTTTGGATATCTATTCAATAAGGTTGGAAATCTAAAGGCGATCGGTTCACGAAAACCAACAATAAATATACGTTCTCGATGTTGTGGTACGAGTGCGGCGGCATCAAAAACTTGATGATAAATGTAGTAACCAAGTTCTTCCAAAGTTTCTTTAATTACCGCAAATGTTTTACCGCGATCGTGACTCACTAAATTTTTAACATTTTCTAATAGAAATGCTTTAGGTCTTTTATCATTAATGATCCTAGCAACCTCAAAAAACAAAGTGCCTTGAGTTGGATGTTCAAATCCATGTTCGTTGCCTAGAGAATTATGCTTACTCACTCCAGCAATACTAAATGGTTGACAAGGAAACCCACCAACTAAAATATCATGATCTGGAATCTGATCTGACATAATTTGAGTTATGTCGCCTTCAGGTTGTTCATCAAAGTTAGCAAAATAAGTCAGTTGCGAAAACTTATCCCATTCTGAAGAGAAATTACATTTTGCGCCTACGCTCTCGAAAGCTAAACGCATTCCACCAATACCAGCAAATAAGTCTATAAACTTAAGACAAGGCATATTTGCAAGTCTCAATAAAAAATATTATTTTGACATTATATAGCCGACACCAACGTTATTAGACTAAAAGTTAAGATGCGGTGCAAAGCGCCGCATCTTAACTTTCAGTCTAATAACGAATCCTTGGATCAATCCAAGCATTAACAATGTCTACGAGAATACTCGCGATCGTGACGATGATCGCAAAAAATACGACGATTCCCTGCACCACTGGATAATCGCGCCCTGAGATCGCCTCAAACAATCGATTCGCCAGCCCTGGCCAAGAAAAAGTAACTTCAGTCAGCACTGCGCCACCTAGCATCGACGCTAAGGTCAAACCCAAAATTGTAATTACGGGGATCATCGCATTTTTCAGTGCATGATTAAACAAGATTGATGTGGAATTAATTCCTCTGGCTTTAGCCGCTTCCACATAGTCCGACTGCAAAGTTTGGCGCAAATTCACCCGCACGATTCTCTCAAAAATGCCACTAATTACAATCCCTAAACTAGTCGCAGGTAAAATCAAATATTGAATACTAGTCCACAGACTTTGCCAATCGCCATTAATCAAGGCATCAATCGTATATAGCCCTAGTATCTTTACAGGTGGCTCCGCACTTGCAGGAAAACGTGTTCCTATTGGTAGCCATCCCAACTGCACCGAAAATACTAGTTGTAAGATCATTCCGACCCAAAACAGTGGCAATGAGTAGGTAATAATCCCAAATAACCTGCCACCCACATCCCATTTAGTGTTGGGACGCAGAGCTGCCACAATACCAACCGTTAGTCCAACCACCAAAGCCACAATCAGAGCATACATCGCCAGTTCAGCAGTAGCTGGGAAAAAGTTTTTAATGATTTGCCAAACAGTTTGCTCTCTTGTACTAATCGACTTACCAAGATTAAAACGGGACAAATCCTGTAGATATTGCCAATATTGCGAAAATATAGATCCAGTGAGCCCCACTTGTTCGCGCAGAGCCACTTTAACTTCTTCAGGAGCGCGTGGACCTAAAATCGCATCGATCGGATCTCCAGGGGTCGCTCGCATTAACAGGAATACGACGGTAGCGATCGCCCACAACATGATCGGGGCAAGTAACAACCGCGCTGTAATGTAATAAAACAGGGCTTTGATGCGACTAGACATAGGCTGAAGCTTTACTAGACAAACTTTTTCATAATAATTATAGAATGAGCGGCGCAAAGCGCCGCTCATTCTATCCTAGTTCTCCCACGTAAGTTCCTAAACCGATCGCAGTCCGAATCAATGTTCCATGAATATCAACAGCGCTATATTGGGCGATCGCATCGGCAATTGGTACATCTATCACTTCGCGATTTGACCAAGCCACCATGCGATCGTATTTGTCCTTCGCGGCTAAATCCACCGCAGCCACACCAAATGCTGCCCCAAGGATGCGATCGAGCGGAGATGGCGTACTGCCTCTCTGCACATGTCCCAAAACGCTGATGCGGCTCTCCATTCCAGTGCGTGTACTGATCTGATCGCCGAGATATTGACCGATGCCACCATAGAGTTTTTGACCGAGACTATTCGTATATGTCACAGGCTCACCTGTGGGGGTTTTTACCGCTTCAGCAACTACCATCGTACTGAAATTAAAACCACGTAAAGCCCGATTCATCAAGCGATCGCATATTTCATCAAGGTCATAAGGAATCTCTGGGATCAAGATAATATGTGCTCCACCTGCAATTCCTGCACTCACGGCGATATGTCCCGCATCGCGTCCCATAACTTCTAAAATCATGACGCGACTATGGCTGATGGCAGTATAGGTCAAGTGGTCAAGCGCCTCAACTGCTACGCTCACTGCCGTATTAAAGCCAATCGAGTTTTCGGTCGCGCCTAAATCGTTGTCAATGGTTTTCGGCACAGCTACGAGATTCATATTTCCCTGTTGAGCAAGGCGGCGCAAGATTGCCAAGCTACCATCACCACCAATGCCAATCAGTCCATCTAGTCCGAGTTTGTGGTAGCCCTCAATCACTTCCTCAGCGCGATCGAGGATAGTCCCGTCGGGCATAGGATAAGCAAAGGGATTGCCTTTATTCACAGTCCCTAAAATTGTGCCGCCATAGCGCAGAATTCCTGAGACTTTTTTCATGTCCAGTAATTCCGCTTCTACTGGACGATTCATCAATCCTTGGGTTGCGCCTTTAATGCCATATATTTCCATGTCATAGTCACGGGCGCGGCGCACTACTGCCCGAATCACTGCATTTAGTCCACCGCAGTCACCACCACTAGTTAAAACACCAATACGTTTAGGCTTTGTCATAAATCTTGTAATAATTTCTCAATGTTGATCGAGCATTGAGGCGCAGCGATACTTTGTATCAATCTACCTCAAACCCCAATCCTGCTATTTTGCTTTGACTCATTATCACGACAAGATATGTTTGAATATTCTAAATATTTGTGAACTGAGTTTGTAGCCTTGTTCAAGCAAGCGACGCAACAAGACCACACTTTACTATTGCCAAATCAAGAAATAGCTACGCCATTTCTTGATTAAAAAAACTTTCTGGGTTTGGGTTTAAATTCACGAACGTGTTGTCACACTTTCGTGAATTGGTATAAGTTTGACTGTAAAGATTGCTACAACTAGAATTTAGCGTTAACAAATACCTATAGAAACAATAAATCGATGGGAACCAGAGAAATATCAAAGGCATTGCGAAAAGCCTTGTTGAAAGACGAAAGCATGTCTCAGGCGCTTTATGAAGACAGGCTAGTAGAGCACATTGATGAATGGTATGAAGGACTAAAAGATGATCGGGAAAACCTTGCCATTGTACTTACCGTAAGGGATGAAGAGGTGGCTATGGTAATGATTGATCAAGATAAAAATATCCTCGTAAATGAAGAGGCTAAAGATAAACTGTCGAAAATGTGGACTAAAAACTTCCCCAAGAATATGCAGTTCCTGATTCCTGGCATGGCTGATCACATTAATGAGGCTGTTTTTTCTATAACTGGAATTGCAATTGTGAAAACGCGAAAGCGGTCAAAGGCGATCGGGATGGGACAAAGGTTTTTAAAGTAAATATTGATAAGTAGACATGCTTAATTTATTCCAAACCTAAACCACCCCTGCGGGACGCAATCTTATAGGTTTTGGTCATTTATTCTGCACAGGTACTTATTTGGAATGTTTTCGATAGTAGACTGAGACATAGATAGCTGATCGGCAAGTATAAAAACCAAAATATGAATGCTTTAGAATTTTTTCAAAAAAGTGCAGGCAAATGGAAATCGCAGCGAACAACTCATCATCTAGCTTTTCGCAGAGCTGAAAAAGGTGGCTCGGAAATTTTTGTTAATCCACTCAACGCTGATGATCCAAAGGTAATCGAAATCTGTCAAATGCATGAAGTAGAACCAACCACTGCGATCGGCGGAGCCTATGTTAAATGGGATGGAACTATGGCATGGGATAAAGAAGATGGTGAAAGCCACTCAGGCGAAACTGTCTTTGCACTTGTGCCAGATGATGAGACAGGTCGTAAAGGTAAGCTTCTACGTGAACGAGGCTATGCAGAAATTATGCCTGTGATTGGTCGCTATGAAATCGATGACGAAGAAGCGTTGGTATTAATCACTGATTATCCATCCATGAGTTCCTATGAGCGTTTCTGGTTTCCTGCTCCTAAGGTGCGGATGCGGGCAAGCTCAGTCAAGCAATTTGGTGGATTTACGCAGGCGACTTTCTGTACTGAAGTACTAATTGGAGAATCTAATAGTACTGAGATATCAGAAGAGAATAGTCCTGTGGCTCAACCTGCGATCGATTCTGTTTTTGGTTGGTAAAATCGCCCTCACCCCAACCCCTCTCCCGCAGGGAGAGGGGCTATAACACTTAGCGAAATGGCGGAGCGTACATCAATCCGCCATTTTTCCAGAGTTCATTTTGTCCCCGGGGCAATTTGAATGGACTATCTTTGCCAAGGTTGCGATCGTAAATCTCTGCATAATTCCCAACATGCTTAATCACTCGCGCTGTGAAGTCATTGGCGATGCCCATATCTTTACCCAAACTGCCATCGACTCCTAGAAATCTGCGAATTTCCGCATTTTTACTTTGTAATTGAGTCGTGAGATTCTTTGAAGAAATATCTAAATCCTCTGCCTCGATCGCTGAAAAAATAATCCACTTGACAATATCTGACCACTTCGAGTCTCCATCACCAACCGCAGGGGCTAACGGCTCCTTTGAAATTACAAAATCTAAAACTATATGGTTTTCAGGATCAGCAAGTCGAGTTCGACGCACTACCAGCGCAGAACGATCAGCGGTAATTGCTTTACAGCGCTGTGACTGATAAGCCGCAAAAGTAGCATTCACATCTTCATAAACTACAGGCTTATAGGCAAGGTTGCGCTTACGCATTTGATCGGCTAGATTTTGCTCTGTCGTTGTTCCAGTTTGGGCGCAAATATCAGCATCCTTGAGATCATCGATCGCTTTAATATTGCTATCCTTCCGCACCATCACACCTTGACCGTCATAAAAAACTACGGGCATAAAGGCAAGACGAGAAGCTGTGTCTCTGCTCAATGTCCATGTCGTATTGCGACTTAACACATCGATTTCGCCAGACTGCAAGGCTGTAAAACGCTCCTTGGCATTGAGATTGCGAAACTGCACAGCTTCAGGGTTATCAAATATTGCCGCCGCGATCGCGCGACAAATATCGACATCTAGTCCCGAATATTTGCCTTCTTTATTTACAAAACTAAATCCTGGTAGCTCGCCACTGACACCGCAAACCAACTTGCCACGATTCAGCAATGTTTTGAGACGATTGGCACTACCAACAGTCGACTGATTTGGCTCTGGAATTGGCTCACAAGCAGCTAAGGCAAAAACACATAAACCTACTAATAACAAAGCGATCGCCCGTTGCCAGACTGAGATATGGATTAACTTATGCACAAGTCTTTGCCAAAAATGCCAGAAACCTTGGCGACGGGGACGATTTTGATCATGCATGAATGTTTTTTAGATGCTTTTTTGATTGCATTATAGCGGCTTGTCCAAAAATCCAAATAAAAAGACTGACAATATTGCGATCGCTTGTAGGTTTCTTCGGTGCGGTAGGAGTAATGCTTAGCCCGTAGGCGATCCCTTACTCTGTCTAGCAATTTCCGAGGTGGCGGCTCAGTTTGCATAATGAAATTATAAAGCAACTAATCTGAATAATACATTATATCGTCTGGCTAACACGCTATTTGAGCGATTAGCCAGAATTTTTCTGCCTAACATCCCGTATAGGGTGATTAGCCCGAAAATTGACATTCAGGCTATATCGCTTATAGTCGTACTAGACAGAAAATTTCCGTCTAATACATAGTTAGGCAATGCGAAGAAATGGACACCCTACAGATCGCACGTCAGGCAGTGGCAGAAATCGCGGTTCGCTTCCCTACACTAAACATGGTGGAAAATCCACAAGACCCGGTCGAACTCAGCATTACTCTCCCGATCCAACCGGGGCTAAAGCAGCAGGTCTGGCTCTGCCTGCAAAACAATGATGAATTGCACTTCTCAGTCGGGCACTTATGGCTTGACTGGTTCCCATGCACGAATCCAGACCGCGTACGTGCTTACATCGACTCTGTGTGCGGTTATCTTTCGGGTGAGTACCGCGTGCTAGAGCACTATCGGGGCAACCGGTGCGTAAAGGCTGAACTTCAAGCCCCAGCCGCAGCAGACTGGGAAACGATCAGCACTACATCTCACCTATCGCTGCCTATTCCTTGGGGAAAGTCGTTCAATGAAGTACGTAATGCCTAACAAGGCGTTCCAGCAGATCGGCGCTTAATGCCACGCCGACCGCTGAACTTATCCGTTAGACTGCTTTTTTGAATGCATTATAACTGCTTGCCAAAAATTCCATAAACAAAGGCTCGCGATGTGAGCCTTTGCTATTAAATACCACCACCTTCAGAAAATCCTTCATATTCTGGAGGATGGTCAAAACGATCAGCACGATCGCATGGCGTAAGATGTCGAGGACGGACATTCTTGAGCAGTTCTGAGTCAATAATATAGTTATTAATAGGATGCAAAGTATGTGCCTCAGCATGTCTTTCCAACTGCTCAACGCGACCAATCAGCGATCGGATGACATCACCTTCAGGATCGGGAACCTGAAAGTGATCAAGAGCGGAAACCCTTACACCATGACGATGGACAATGCGTCCAGGAATACCAACCACGGTGCAATCAGGAGGAACACATTTCAAAACGACAGAGCCAGCACCAATCCGCGAATTACTACCAATTTCAATATTGCCTAAAACCTTTGCGCCAGCGCCAATAACTACATTATCACCGAGGGTGGGGTGACGCTTACCCGATTGCTTGCCAGTACCACCAAGAGTGACTCCTTGATAGATCAATACATATTCACCAACGATCACAGTTTCACCAATTACCACGCCCATACCATGATCTATAAATGCACCCATGCCAATTCTTGCGCCTGGGTGAATCTCGATACCCGTTAGGAATCTTGCAAACTGCGAGATCATGCGGGGAATCACGGGTAACTTAAGCGTATGCAGCCAATGAGCAAATCTATATAGGGCGATCGCATGGAGTCCAGGGTAGCATAACAGCACTTCTAGCCAGTTACGCGCAGCAGGATCGCGTTCAAAAATGATTGCGAAGTCAGCTCGCAGTGTTTTGATAATGTTTTTCAACGGTTTTAAAACCCTTTTTTAAATGCTACTGCTGATTTTAAGATCCTAACGGATGCTTTGTATCAAAAGTAACTACCCTTTGGAGTGAGTATTTGTTGAAGTATTGTGAAGTTAGAGGCTTGCGAAGAAATAAGATACCAGAGAATATAGGAATAAGTTTCTTGTTTTCAATGTGTATACGATAGGAGTGAAGTTTTAAGTATGATTTTCAGCGATGAAATCAAAGCCACAGTTAAAGATGCCGCGCAAAAACTAACAGGCTATCGTAAACGCGACTTTATGGCTAAGGTAGCCGAGGATTACTTTGCAGGCTCAGCCCGTAAAGCTGAAACAGTATTTGGATGGAGTCGGAAGAGCGTACAACTAGGACTGGATGAAAGGCGCACAGGGCTAAGATGTCTTGATAATTATGGGGCAAGAGGAAGACACAAAAGCGAAGTAACGTTGCCGAATTTAACAGAAGATATAAGCGCAATCGTAGATATGAAATCTCAAGCAGATCCGAAATTTTAATCGACATTTTTGTATGCGCGGGTTAGTGCAAGAGCAGTAAGAGAGGAGTTGGTGAAGCGGAAACCAGCGATTTTATCGTTGATTGCCTAAGCGATTGGTGGCATAAGAATCAGTTTCAACGTTCAGACTTTGACGAATGGATGATTAACCTTGATAGCGGTTCGGCAACCCGTAGTGATCGCACTCAATTTATCAAACGCATGGTTGAGTTATCCAAGAAGATTGACTTGAAAATTCGTCTGGTTTACTATCCGCCTTATCACAGTAAATATAATTCTGTTGAACGCTGTTGGGCTGCCCTAGAAAATTATTGGAATGGTACGATTCTGGATTCTGTTGATGCGGTTGTAGAATGGGCTAGTAACATGATGTGGAAGCGCATTTCACCAATTGTTCATTTAGTTGAAATAACCTATGCAAAGGGCGTAAAAGTTTTACCAGAAGACTTGAAACAGTATTTTCCATCTTGGCAACGTTCTGCTACCCTACCTAAATGGGATATAACCATTGTTCCTAATTGATTGGTATCTTATTTTTTCGCTAGCCCCTAACTCTTTATATTTGCTAAGTAGGTTAGATCAAACGGATCTTATAATTTCTTGAAAGTACTGCTTTGTAACACTTTCAAGAAATTATAAGATCCGAGTTTGAGTGCAAAGCACTGTAGTTCAAAAATTACAAAAATTCTTGATGTCTTGCCAAATACTTTCTAAATCTTTACCAAGGGCATGATCGTCGTCCAGTAGCTTTAACGTAACTTGCGATCGCATTTTTGTAAATTCTTCACTAAGCGATACAGGTACAACGCCATCATGTATACCATGAAAGATGAGAATAGGTAGCAATCGCGTGAGCTTTTCTTCGGAATATTTTTGAGCATCAACAAAAAAATTAAAATGTAAATTTACATTACGTTTTAGTCCGTAATGATAAAACTCACGAACGCCTTCTTGTTGCCATTTGGTGACGTTTTCATTTCCTAAGGCTTTATCAATGCGCTGACTAAACCCAAAAGCGGGGGCAAATAATATCAATTTCTGAACTAAGGTATTTTGGGCTGCGAGTTGCACGCCAAGGAAACCGCCAAGGCTAGAACCAATTACTGTGACTGGCTCAAGACTTTGCAGATAAGTGTGATCGAGATACTCTAATTGATCTGAGAGGGTCACTGTTGAAAAATCCGTGAGATTTAAGTCTGGAATAAGCAGCGTTAGCCCTATGTCCGTAAACCGTCGTCTCATGTACTGAGCTTTATAAGAGTTGGGACTAGACGCAAAGCCATGTAAATAGAGATATTTCATCTTCTCCGCGATCACCCTTTTTCCTAAATTATAACCGACTAGAAACTTCTATGAAGCGATCGCTTATTTTGACAGACTAGGCTCAGTTACATTGGGGAAACTCGCAAAATTTCTTTTTACCCAGTCCATACACACTTCATTAACTTCTTTTGAAATCGCTGAAACCCTGATTGTCTCGTTGTAAATATTTTTAGACTTCTATTACAAGTGGAATCTGGCACTCTATTAAATCACAAAAAGCTAGGAAATCCGAATTGCTTTTTTAGAGGATTCTGATTTTAGGCGATCGTGATTTTGAATGAGAAAGGCGATCACTTTTTTAAAATATTGGCCATTCATTGGCTGAAAAGCGATATTTTGCAAATCGATTTGCCGCACCTTGTCCTGCATTGACTCATAAAAATGGCGATCGCCAATGAACTTAAGCGTTAATTGAGAATATTCCGTTGGCGTTTTGACGACAAGCTCACCCAGCTCTAATTTCTTCATCAGAGCCGCACCTGAGCGACTATACCAGCGTTTCCCCTCAAAGACTACCGAGCTGTCTTTTTGTGGGTAATGGAGATCTAAATCAGACGATTACCACCCGCATTGTTATTTTCGGAATTTATGTTGCATTTGTGGAGACATGATATATAGCAAGTACAGGAATAGGGAGTGGGATTATTTGAATAAGAATTATGAAAGACAGTAAATTTAATCTCTTATGAAGTTTTATATATATTTCATTTGAAGGTTAGGATTATCTTCTTGTTTTTTAATTCTTTGTAAACACTAGATAAGTTCTTGATTTACTAATTTACGGTAATCTAAGAGACTTGCTCACGGAAACATAGGGGGATAACTAAATGTAAGCCTATTGTATAGGTTGCTTTCCGATTTTTATTTTGTATAAATTCACTCTAGAATTTTGTTGTCTAAAATATATATACACATTGCAAGGACTTGTTATACAAAACCTTGGAAAGCCTTTCTTTACAACCAAATGGCATGTAAAGATCTACTTCATACTTATTTTTTAAGTTGTGTTTCAGCTCTAAATTTACACGTTCAAAACTGCAAAAGATCTAAGCAGATGTAATGTTCATGTCAAATATATCTAGTTTTATATTAACTAAATCATGTTTGGTGGAACTATCCACATTTTGCCTAAATATTCACTGGTTAACCAATTGATACTTGTGCTTAATTCCAACGACAATGCAGCCTCCTGTAATGCAGTCTGTATTGTCGTTGCGAATATATTAGGACTTACGCAAAAGAATGAGCCGCAGGGGCAATTCATGAATTGCCCCTACGGCAAAATGAGGCTTTCAGGGCTTTTTTGCTGCGTAAGTCCTATATATATAGCATTTTTGTCATGGCTTAGTACAGAGAAGCCTTTGTTCCCAAAATTGGGCATATTCGCTGTCGTGGTCTCTCAAAATTGGAGGGTTTCTTTAATGCATCAGGGCGTACATCATCACTTACTGAGCTATTTCGCGATAATTGCTACTATCCAAGCGATATGGCTAGCTTTGATAGTGATGGTTAGATTCGTTTAAATGGAAGAAAATCTGAAGATTCACCGATTGAAATCTGAGGCGCAACAGGTTCTGATGCCCCAAAGAATAATTCATGAGGTGTGCGATAGTCAAGAGATTTTCTTGGTCTATGGTTGATCAAATTCATAACCTTCTGGAAGTCATCTTCCTTCACTATTTTAAAGTTAGTGGATTTGGGATAGAATTGTCGAATTAATCCATTCGTATGTTCATTCAATCCACGCTCCCATGAATGATATGGATTTGCAAAGAAACACTGTATTTTCAAGCTTTCTGATAGCTACTCATGCCCACAGAATTCTCTTCCATTATCAAAGGTCTTTGTCTTTAAGTTCGCTGGTTCCACTTCCTTAAACAGCTTGATTGTCACTCGATTAATTTGTTCCATCGTCTTGTTCTTAGCTAATCCTGCCAGTAAGTACTTTGATGCTTTGTCTACATGGGTAACTACTATCCCTGTATGATTAACTCCTATCACTGTGTCACTCTCCCAATGTCCTATTTCTGTCTTTGCCTCAGCAATCGCTGGACGAAACTCAATTCCCACTCGATTCGGGATTCCTCCTCGCTTCTGTTTTACTCCTTTGCGTCGCCTCCGTTTCTGCTTTTGTCTCAAGTATTGCTTCCACATCCCCAGTTCTTGGTGGTTTACATAGATCATTTGATACATGGTCTCATAGCTGACTGTGGACTTCCCTTCTTGTTTCATTCGTCCTGAAATCTGTTCTGGGCTGTGGTATTGCTCTAAGCGTTGTTTCACTTCCTCTATTGTTGTCGCACTGACCCTCTTGAATCTTCCCTGTGATTTCGCTCTGCGTCTTCTTGCCATTTCTTCGGCTGTATCAGGTAAATAAACCTTGTGTACTTCACTGCTATTACGACTCAGTTCTCTTGATATTGTACTTTTTGACCGTTTCATCATTGCGGCGATCGCTGGCTGCGACAATTTGTCTGTAACCCTTAATTTGTATAGCTGAGATCTTTCTGATGCAGTAAAATGGGTGTAGCTCATGGGGATATCTTGATGATTGTGATGAATATCAGAATATCCTTATGGGTCTCTTGTGCCAAGACATCTAGGTGTTGCGCTTCAGATTTGAATTGGCGCAGCTTTTCCCCAAAAATAATCAATCAAACAATGATTCATAATTTGACTTTTATATGTTATTATAAATACTGGGAATAGGATATATTAAGCAAGTAAACCCATATAAAGATACTTAGTTAATTATTTTTTATTGTTAATGATGCCTTTATTATGAAGCAATCTTAATTTCATAGGATATATTCTTTCTTAAACGCTTTGTGAGTTAAATATTCTGTCTTTTTAATACCCCTAGTAAATTACTCTTCACTAGGAAGCAATTTACTAGGTTTTTTAGAAGAATATTTATAGAACTGTAAATAATAATAGATGACGATTTTTTATGTGCATGATTTATCCCTACTTGTTTGGGATTAAGGAACTATACAAATAAGAAATATTTGTGTGCAAATAAATAGACATAGTTGTTTGCGTAATATCATGATCAAAAAAAATTGACAGTTATACGCATAATTAATGATTTTGCACATTTCAAGAATGTTTCTTGTTTATGCTCCCCATAGACAAGAAACAGGTCGTAGGGCATATTTATCAATCGCTTCATATTAAGGATATTATGCCTTACTTTTTATTATCTAGCAAATCGCAGATTCAATGCGCTGAAATGCAGCTATTTTGAAGTCAGTTCCCGCTCAAGCTTGCCCAAACTCTGTAAATGAATTGTCTACCTTGTACACACATCTCATGTTTGTGTGTGAAACAAAGAAATTACCCCACCCTACTAACCCTCCCCTTGCAAAGGGGAGGGAACAAGATTGGCGGCTAGGGGGCGATTAATTGTTGACTTAACTAGGTTTTATGATTTGTGTGTACACCCGTAGCAGCATTGGGGGGCTAGGGAGGCAAAAACTAGAATTCTTAAATGGTTTCTTAAGTTAAAAGATTAAAATTTTATAGATCACTAGGATTTAGCTTTTCATACTTCTCGAAGGGTTGATGAATCCAAGGATTGTCCGCCAAGAAATCCACATAATAGTCGGGCTTAGCTACAGAGCAAGCCTTAAACCACAAAACTGCCGATCGCACTTCAGTAATTGCAAATTCTTCGTGTTGTTGTAACCATTCCAAGATCCGCGCAAGAGTCACACCCGAATCTACTAAATCATCTACTAGCAAAATCCTTCTGCCAAGGGTCGCTGTAGTCATCGTGATATTGCTAGCGATCGTCAAGCTGCCCCTTTCCTGAAAATCTTTGCCACCATAGGAAGAAGTCGAGAGAATCGCAAGAGGCTTGTCGTAGATTCGCGAAAGCACATCCCCAATGCGTAAGCCACCCCTAGCAAGACAGAGAATTTGGTCGAATTCCCATTGAGATTGATAGATTTGAACTGCCAATCTCTCGATATTGGCATGATATTCTTCCCATGAAACGTAAAGATCTGACATATTAGGTTTGGGGGGGTATCCCAGAAGTTAAATAGAGATAATTAGTCCACCTACTTAATTTTTGGTTTTTGACTAGTTACTTATAGTATCAATTAGTACATTCAATTGGACTTGTCGAAAAGTAAGCATTAGACTAGAGATAGTTGAAAATCAGATAGGGAGACAAGATCGTGGTAGCTGCTGTTGAGATTCCTTCTATTGTTGATGTAGCAGAGAAGCCGATTGAGCGCCGACTCACTATACAAGTTGCCGAAATTGCGGCTGACACGACCACAATCCGATCGCTTGATTGGGATCGCGATCGCTTTGATATCGAGTTTGGATTGCAAAATGGTACGACCTATAACTCCTATATCATTCGTGGGGAAAAACTGGCGCTAGTTGATACATCTCACGCCAAGTTTCGTGAACTATATCTCAAAACTTTACAGGGACTAATCGATCCTGCCCAGATTGATTATTTAGTAATCAGCCATACAGAGCCAGACCATAGTGGTTTGGTAAAGGAAATATTAGCATTAGCCCCTAATGTCACTGTGGTGGCGACTAAAGTAGCTTTGCAATTTCTGGGTGAGCTGATCAATCAGCCGTTTAAGCAGCAAGCTGTTAAAAATGGCGATCAAGTTGACTTGGGTAATGGTCATATTTTGCAATTTGTGAATGCACCAAATCTGCACTGGCCCGACACAATGATGACCTTTGATCTTGGCACATCAATTTTGTATACCTGCGATATTTTTGGAATGCATTATTGCAGTGATGCTGTTTATGACGAGGATTTAAAAAGAATTACGCCCGACTATCGCTTTTATTACGAATGCTTGATGGCTCCCAATGCACGGTCCGTGATTGCCGCGATGAAACGGATGGATGATTTGCCGCAGGTTGAAATCGTCGCTAATGGACATGGTCCCTTGCTACGCTATAACGCCAAAGAACTGACGGAAAACTATCGCCAATGGAGCCAAGCGCAAACTAAGGGCGAAACTAATGTTGTGGTTTGCTATGTGTCCGACTATGGCTATTGCGATCGCCTATCACAAGCGCTCGCCCGTGGGATTGCTAAAACTGGTGTTGCAGTGGAAATGGTAGATCTCAAGGCAATTGACTTGCAGGAATTACGGGAATTAGTTGGACATGCGTCAGGCTTGGTTGTTTGTACATCCCCTGCATCCAATAGTCATGTAGAAACTGCGATCGGCGCAATTTTAGCGGCGGCGAGTGAAAAGCAAGTAATTGGGCTTTATGAGCCCCATGGAGATCAAGATTCTTCTATTGATTTGTTAAATAACAGGTTTAAAGATTTAGGCGTTGTCAATGCGTTTCCCGCGATTCGCGTCCGCGAAAATCCTAACGAGGCAACCTACCAAACCTGTGATGAAGCAGGTACTGACTTGGGACAATTGCTCACTCGTAAGCAAAACATCAAGCAGCTCAAGGCAATCGATGCCGATCTTGATAAAGCTCTTGGACGCTTAGCAGGCGGTTTGTACATCATCTCTGCTGCAAAGGGTGGTGCTCGCAGCGCAATGCTAGCATCTTGGGTTGCCCAAGCTAGTTTCAAGCCTCTGGGCTTTACCGTTGCCGTTGCAAAGGATCGGGCGATCGAGTCATTTATGCAAGTTGGCGATCGCTTTGTGTTAAATGTTCTTGAGGATGGAAATTACTCAAAGCTGATGCAGCATTTCTTAAAACGATTTGCTCCTGGAGCTGATCGCTTTGAGGGTGTCAAAACCCAGTTGTCGAAATGTGGCGCACCGATACTTACTGACGCTCTTGCCTTTATGGAGTGCGAAGTTATGAGCCGTATGGAATGCAGCGATCACTGGATTATCTATGCGATCGCAGAGGAAGGTCGAGTTTCTAAACCTGAATCTCTCACCGCCGCCCACCATCGCAAAGTTGGTAACCATTACTAAAAAAGCGGGCGCTTCGCGCCCGCTTTTTTAGACTTTACCAAAACGCCGATCGCGGTCTTGATAGTCAACTAGTGCTCTGTGAAATTCACTACGATTGAAATCTGGCCAGAGCGTATGCGTGAAATACATCTCTGTGTATGCCATTTGCCAGAGCAGAAAATTACTCAAGCGCATTTCGCCACTAGTGCGAATCAACAGATCAGGATTATGATTTCCAGCCGTATAGAGATGTTGCTCAAAAAGATTTTCATCAATATTTTCGGGATTAACTTCCCCCGCCAAAGTTGCTTCAGCAATTTGGCGACATACCTTTACAATTTCGCGCCTACCACCATAATTGATCGCTACCGTAAAGTGAATCGCCTGATTATTAGCCGTAGCATTTTGCGATCGCTCAATCTCATTTCGCAAAGATTTTGACAAAGAATCTAGATCGCCTACAAAAGATATGCGTACTCCTTCTTGGCACATTTCATCCAATTCACGACGCAACATTCGCTCAAATAAAACCATCAAGAAATCAACTTCTTGAGCAGGGCGACTCCAATTTTCTGTAGAAAAGGCATAAACCGTCAGTGCCGCAATTCCCCAATCTTTGCAGCAGCGCAATAAATCCTTTAGGGCATCCACACCTTGTCGATGACCTGCAATTCTGGGCATTCCCTTCTGCTTAGCCCAGCGTCCGTTACCGTCCATAATTACGGCTACGTGTTTAGGCAATCTTTGACGATCTAGATCTGGAGGCAAAGTTTGTAATAGCTTAGCAGTCATTTCTTTTGTGACGATTTTCGACTTACCATATTTTTGAGAATTGAGTTTGACCAGAGCCAATTAAAGCGTGGTACTGTTCTTCCTAATGTCGTTGGACGATAATTACCTAGTTTAGTTTCTAATATTTCTCGTAGACGACTACTAGAAATCGGACGATCTAATATGCCATTTTCAGCGATCGCGATCGATCCTGTTTCTTCCGAAACAACGATACAAAAACAATTTCTGACGCGATCAGTAATGCCCATCGCAGCACGATGTCTAGTACCAATTTCCCGCGAGGCGGCTCGTTCAGAAATGGGTAAAATTACACCAGCAGCCAGAATCCGATCTTCTCGAATCAGGATTGCTCCATCATGTAAAAGCGTCGAAGTCTGAAATATTGTATGCAATAGCTCTTTTGATAATAAGGCGTTTAGTCTCACCCCTGGCACTGAAAAATCGCGATCATCGATCGGTTCACCCGTCTCAATAATCATTAATGCACCAGTACGGTTTTGTGATAGTTCTATCACAGCATCATTAATTTCTTCAATTACTGAGTCAGCCTCAACAGGGGCTCGCCGATTCGTTGAAGGTTGAATTAACGAAAGTAAATCTCCGCGTCCCAGTCGTTCTAGAAATCGCCTTAGCTCTGGCTGCAAAATCACTGCCATTGCCACGGCGGCACCAATCAATAGTTTATCTAAGACAAAATTGAGCAATCGCATACCAAGGCGATCGCTCAATACGCTAGCTATTAGTAAAAAGATGATCCCCCGCACCATTAATAATGTGCGGCGATCATTGCTGAGAGACAGCATGAAGTAGATCAATCCCAATACCGCAAGGATATCGATCGCCCTCATAATGAATGCAATTGAGTTGATATTAAACCACTGCATTCATAACCCTCTCATTCACAACTGAAATACAACTTCCGTAATACCAAAACATAAAACGGCTACGCCATTTTATGTTTCTAGGGACAAGCGAATAAATAAATTATCATTCCAGATTTTAGAGAATTGGTGAGGCGGCTTCGCAGCCTCACCAATTCTGGCTTTATATTAAATCGCACAGCCTTTAAAACCCTTATACCAATTCACGAAAGTGTGACTACACTTTCGTGGATTGGTATAATCTTTCTGGTAGACAGTCTTGACGTAATAGATCCTCACGAGTTTCACGTTTAATCATTAAACTAGAGTCTCCAGTCCCTACAACCACAGCCGCAGGTTTGGGCAACCGATTGTAATTTGAGGCCATGCTGTAATTGTATGCGCCCGTTCCAAATACAACGAGAATATCGCCAGCATTAGTCTCAGGTAGTTGAATATCCTTTATTAAAATATCACCTGATTCGCAATGCTTACCTGCGATCGTCACAGTTTGGGACAAGGATGCACTCATGTGATTTGCCACCACAGCCCGATATTTCGACTGATAGGTGATTGGACGAGGATTGTCTGACATTCCGCCGTCTACGGTTATGTAGGTGCGAATATCAGGCACGGTCTTGCTACCACCAATTGTATAAGCAGTTACACAAGTCGATCCCACCAGCGATCGCCCTGGTTCACAGAGTAATTTGGGTAAGGCTACACCTGACGTAACAAATGCATCGGTTACACCAGCACTGACTGTTCTTACCCAATCTTCGATGCTAGGTGGATCATCTGATTCCACATAACGAATCCCAAGACCACCGCCAATATTTAGCTCTGAGAACTTCAACCCATATTTTTCAATCGCAAGTTCAAACCATTGCACCATCACACCGCCAATATCTTGATGTGGTTGCAGTTCAAAAATTTGTGAACCAATATGGGCATGGATCCCAATACAGTTAAGGCTGGACTTTGCCACAAAAGCAAATACCGCTTCGATTTCATTGGGATCAAAGCCAAACTTACTATCAATATGTCCAGTCTGAATATATTCATGGGTATGACATTCAATCCCAGGAGTCAGACGCAACATGATGCGCGGTGCTGTAGGACTCACTGCAATGGATTGCTCTTTGGCTAGGAGCTCCAAAGTTTGTAGCTCATTCCAGTTGTCAACCACGATCGTGCAGCCAAACTCTAGGGCATAGCTCAGTTCATCAGCAGATTTATTATTGCCATGAAAATAAATCAAGCTCGGCGAAACCCCAGCACGTAAAGCGGTCAAGATTTCACCAGCCGATACGACATCAATCCCTAGCCCTTCAGATCCAACGATCGCACAAACAGCCAGACAGCTCCAAGCCTTAGAAGCATATAAAACCTGTGACTGTCCTTGATAATGCTTAGAAAAGGCATCCCGATATTGCTGGCAAGCAGTTCTGAGGCTGACTTCATCCAAAATATAAAGCGGTGAACCATATTGGCTAACTAAGTCCACCACATCACAACCACCAATTTCTAAGTGATCGTGGGAATTAATGATCGCAGTTAAAGGCAAAAGCTGTTGATTTGGGGACAAACTATCTAAGCTTGAAGTAGTATTTTTCAGTGAATTCGACACAAAAGTCTCTGATTTTTGACTGGTTAAAACAGTAGTCATGAAGTACCAATGATTTTTTGTAAAACTTTCTAATATCTATTATAAAAAATAGCGGCAATTTTATTTGGCGCTATTTTTATTAGCAGGAAGTGCGTTGGGAAATGCCCAGCCTAGCAATTTCTACCTTTAATGATCTATTTTTTCTAGTTTTAGAGATCGCTGCAATTCTTCGATTTCGTCTTTGTGTGCACGAACCTTAAGTCTTGTCTCAGGCAGAAGTTGCAAACTAACTTTACGCTCACGCGGCGTACCTTGCCAATAAAATACACCAGCAATCGGCGATAAGATCGTCAACCATAACCAAAGATTTTCAAGATCAGGGATTAAAATACCTAAAACTACTCCCAAACAAATTAGACCAACAGCCGCTAGTATTGTCAGAAATATTGCCAAAAAAAGACTTGGTTTAACTTGACCTGAGAGATTGGCAACATCTCTTTCTGGATCAATCTCAACTACTTTGTAAGCTCTTTGTTGAAAATGATCACGAACTTGCTTTAAAAGATGATCATCCGTAAGGTTTCCCACAGCGAACAATGCATCAGTTGTGCGATCGCGGATTGAACCACGCAAAAAAGAAACTAACCCATAAAATAACAGGATTGTTAGGAACAGGGTGGAATATACTGTCGGAATAGTTTCAGGCATTCGATCTGAGATGTTATTGGCTTTAGATATAGTCTAAGTAGCTAGGCACAATTAGATATAAAATCCCAAAATCTGTACCGCCCGCGTAGCGGATGGTACGGATTGTGTTTCTAAGTTTTTAATTATACCGAGTTACTTAATAATCACTTATTATAGGTAGCAACTTTAGAAATGCATAAGCATAAAAAATTTTAATTTGATATACTATCTTGATTTTGATATAAAGATTAACGATTAAAGGCGTAATCAGAAATTCTCATTATTAAACCAATTTTGGGGTTGCCATCGCCGCAGGCGATGGCAACCCCAAAATTGGTTTTTTGAAAGTACGCCTGCGGCTCACTTTCAAAAAAACAATTTTAAAAATGAGAATTGCTGAGGCGTAAAGATTAAAGCTACTTAGGTAAAAACAACGATGACTGAATATCCTAAAGCTACCTATGTAGGCAAGTATGTTGATGATACGCCAATTCAATTATGAAATGCAACGCCTAGAGATATTTGAGTAAAGGGACTCATAAGGATATTCTGAAGATAATCACAACAATCAGAAAATCCTCATAAGCTTTAAGTATCTTACCACCATAGAAAGAAATGAACTCTATAAATTGCGAGTAACAGAGCAGCTATCGATGTCAGAGATCGGTCGCCGCATGAAACGAAACAAAAGTACGATATCAAGAGAGCTATCGCGTAACACAGATGAGAGCCACAGAGTCTATTTTCCAGATACGGCGCAGGAGAAAATGAAAACACGCCGTAAACAAGCAAAGGTGATATTTGCGAGTGTCAGTGCCAAGACGATGGCAGAAATAAATAGAGTGACAATCAAACTATTTGAGCCTGTAAAACCAGCATTCCAAAAGACAATGACATTTGATAATGGAAGAGGATTCTGTAGACATGAGAAGCTATCTGAAAGCTCGGAGCTAAAGACTTTCTTCGCAAATCCATGTCATTCATGGGAATGTGGATTGAATGAACATACAAATGGATTAATTAGAGAGTTCTATCCCAAAAGTACTAACTTCAATATCGTGAAAGAAGAAGACTTTCAGAGAGTCGTGGATTTTATAAATCACAGACCGAGAAAATCTCTTGGCTATCGTACTCCTTACGAAGTATTCTTTGCTTCATCAGAACCCGTTGCATTTCAT
>Ga0315903_10003082_pt1 | contig 23501 bp, 19 predicted proteins | sample LakEriMetagenome_7_FD_203524 | JGI IMG/M metagenome (GOLD analysis project Ga0315903, IMG submission 203524) | Freshwater fungal communities from buoy surface, Lake Erie, Ohio, United States - Buoy 2 MA119 | ecosystem: Environmental > Aquatic > Freshwater > Lake | place: USA: Lake Erie, Ohio... | reverse complement strand
ACTTCGGCATTGGCATCATCCGGTCTGCCGGAATCTTTTCCTCTGTTCAGTAAGCGCTTGATAAGCTCGTCGTCGTTCACTATCAGCGCAAGCATGGCACTGATTGCGGTGCCTTTTTCAGTCAGCAATACATCAAGTGCTGCAGCCTGTGCTTCAGTTCGGGGAAAACCGTCGAAAATAAATCCCTTTGCTCCCGGATTGGCATCCAGTTTATTCCGGATCATTCCAATGACGACTTCATCGGGTACCAATATGCCCTGATCCATCAGTTTTTTGGCTTCCAGCCCCAATGCAGTGCCGTTGGCGATTTCATTGCGCAGAATATCACCGGTCGAAAGATGAATGAGTTGGAACTTTTCAATCAGGCGAGCCGACTGTGTACCTTTTCCGGCTCCCGGAGGACCGAATAAAACGATGTTGAGCATAATTATGATTTCAATACGTAAATGTCATTCAGATTTCTGCCAAGTCCGTCATAATCGAGACCATACCCGATCAGAAAGTCCGGGTCAACTTCAAACCCGATATAGTCAGGTTTATAGTCTGCTTTCAGTGCGGCAGGCTTAAACAATGCGGTCGCCATTTTAAGGGATGCCGGTTTGTGTTTGCTGATTTCTGCAACCAGATGTGATGCCGTAATGCCGGTATCCACGATGTCTTCCACCAGTAAAACATGCCTTCCTTCGAGGTTTTCCTTGATACCCAGAATTCCGGTTACCTGTCCGCTGGTTTGTAATCCGCCATGGTATGATGCCACCCGTATAAACGACATTTCGCAACTCATGGAGAAGTGACGCATCAGATCCACCGCGAAGAAAACAGAGCCGTTTAAAACACCCAATATCATGGGGTTCTTATCAGCATAATCAGAATTGATAATCGCAGCCAGTTCTTTGACCCTTGCCTGAATGCGGTCGGCCGGGATACGGATGGTGAATGTTTTGTCCTTGATCGTGACTTCTTTTGGTGAAGCAACTGTCGTGTTTGACATACGGATGTGTTCAGTTGGGGTGCAAGATAAGAAAACCACCATTCATGGGATTCACGGATACCTCAGCGAGAAGTTCATATAATTGATTATCAGTAATTTAATACTTGATAAGAGCTCGTCAGGAATGGTTAGATTTGCGGAACAATAATCACTCATGGATATTTTTAAAGGAACCGGGCTCAGGCTGGGCATCTTGGGGGGAGGCCAGTTAGGCAGGATGCTGATTCAAAAAGCAATTGATTACAACTTCACGGTGCATGTGCTGGATCCCGATCCCGATGCACCCTGTCGCGATTTGTGCAGCCGGTTTGTTAACGGAAGCTTCCGGAAGTTTGAAGATGTGATGGAGTTTGGTAAAGAAGTCGACATCATTACCGTTGAAATTGAGCATGTGAATGTTGATGCGCTGGAAGAGCTGGAACGAATGGGTAAGAAAGTTTATCCGCAGTCGAGGGTTCTGAAAGTGATTCAGGATAAAGGATTGCAGAAAGAGTTTTACCGGATCAACAGAATTCCTACGGCTGAGTTCCGGTTGATTCATGATAAAACAGAGCTTTCGTCACATCTTGAGATGCTGCCGGTGATGCAGAAAATGAGGCGATCGGGATATGACGGTAAAGGTGTGACCCCACTGAGAAGTGAAAAGGATTTTGATAAGGCTTTTGAAGATCCTTCGGTCATTGAAAAGCTGGTAGACTTCGAAAAGGAGATTTCTGTTATCGTGTCGCGGAATGCTGATGGCGTGATCAGTCACTTTCCGGTAGTGGAACTTGAATTCAATTCGGAAGCAAATCTGGTTGAGTTTCTCTACTCACCGGCATCTGTTTCACCTGCCATTGAAGAAAAAGCCATCAAAATTGCCCGTGAAGTCATTGAGCGGCTTGAGATGATTGGAGTACTGGCAGTTGAAATGTTCCTGACCAAAGACGGCGATATTCTGGTGAATGAAATGGCGCCACGTCCGCACAACAGCGGCCATCAGACCATTGAAGGAAATGTTTCTTCGCAGTATGAGCAGCATCTGAGGGCTATTTACAATTTGCCACCGGGAGATACCTCCATCACCAGACCTTCTGTTATGATCAATCTGCTTGGCGAGAAGGGCTATTCGGGAGAGGCGGTTTATGAAGGCTTTGCTAATGTGCTTCGGATTCCTGATGTGTATGTTCATCTTTACGGAAAGAAAATAACCAAACCATTCAGAAAAATGGGACATATTACCGTCACGGCTGATACGCTCGATGAGGCAAGAGAAAAAGCCATGATGGTGAAAAGTATGATCAAAGTATTAAGTTGACCCGCCGGTTTTCAAATAATAAAATTAACTCCACGCAATGGCAGTAAAAAAAGATACGAAGAAAAATCCCCTGGTAGGCATTATCATGGGAAGTGCATCCGATATGAATGTAATGAAGGCTGCTTCTGATATTCTGAATGAACTTGGTGTGGCACATGAGATCTCTGTGGTTTCGGCCCACCGTACTCCGAAAAGAATGTTCGATTATGCAGAAAAGGCTGCATCGCGTGGATTGAAAGTAATTGTTGCGGGTGCAGGTGGTGCAGCTCACCTTCCGGGGATGGTTGCTTCCATCACTCCTTTACCGGTGATCGGTGTTCCTGTAAAGTCATCTAATTCAATCGATGGCTGGGACTCGATACTTTCGATATTGCAGATGCCTAACGGTGTGCCAGTGGCAACAGTGGCCCTCAATGCAGCTCAGAACGCAGGCATCCTGGCCGCACAGATAGTAGCCGCATCAGACCCTAAGTTGTTAAAGAAAATTGAGGCATTTAAAGAAAAACTGAAGGACAAAGTGCTGGAGTCGGATAAGGAGTTGAAGAAAAAGTGAGAGAGTCAATAGTCATTAGTCAATAGTCAATAGTCAATAGTCATTAGTCAATAGTCATTAGTCATTAGTCAATAGTCATTAGTCAATAGTCGGCTTACAACTAACAACTAACGACTAACAACTGTCGACTGTCGACTTACGACTGCCGACTTACAACTGCCGACTTACTCTGTTCCCAAACCACTTCCCGCTTTCCTTAATGGTTCTTTTTAGCCCATTTTCATAGTCAATATGCACCAGTCCAAACCGGGGGCGGTACCCTTCGGCCCATTCAAAGTTGTCGGTGATTGACCAGGCAAAGTATCCGCGTACATCAATGCCTTCATTTCTTGCCCGCATCACCTGTTCAATGTAATCCTGAAGGAAACGAATTCTTTGCTGATCATTCACTGATCCGTCAGGAAGTAAGATATCGGGAAAGGCTGCTCCGTTTTCGGTTACAATCAAGGGAGGAATTCCTTTTATGGAAGAAAGACTTTTAAGCACTTCATAAATTCCTTCAGGGTAAACTTCCCAGCCCATTTCTGTAAACGGCACCTTTCGCTTTCGTGCGGCCACCATTGAAGCTTTGATAAAAGGAGTGAACCATGAATATCTGATTACTTCTCTGGTGTAGTTTTGAATGCCGATAAAATCCAGTTCTGTTTTCAATCGCGCATCATCGCCAGGAGCGAAATACTTTTCAATCCCGTTCAGGAATTTGAGTTTGTGAAGCGGATAGCCTTGACCTAGTATCGGATTCAGAAAGAAACGGTTCAGGAGGTGGTCGACTCTGTCAGCGGCTTCGATATCATCAGGTGAATCGGAAAACGGTGTGACATGCGAAACGGAGAACGTTGAGCCTATGTTAGAATTGCTGACATGATTTCTGATTACGGACGCACCCAATCCGATGGCCAGTGTGGCATGATGCGCAGCAGGCATGAAATTTCCCCGGCCCCTTCTGCCGGGAGCATGAACGCCTAAAAAATAGCCGGCACCGCAAAATGCCATGGGCTCATTAAGGACCATCCAGTTTTTGACCCGGTCGCCATATTTTTTGGCGCAGAGCATGGTGTATTCGGCAAAATGGTTCAGAACATCCCGGTTGGTCCACCCGCCTTTGTCTTCGAGCTTCTGAGGCAGATCCCAGTGGTAAAGAGTTACCCAGGGTGTAATGTTTTGCTCCAGACAGGTGTCAATGAGTCTGTCGTAAAAGTCAACGCCTTTTTGATTGACAGCCCCGTAGCCGTCAGGAATGACCCTGGGCCAACTGACGGAGAACCTGAAATTGGGAATGCCCAGTGCTGATATAATATTTAAATCTTCCCGGTAACGGTTATAAAAGTCGGTGCCGGGATCAGTAGTATCGCCATTGGCGACACGCTTTTTGGTTTTGCAGAACTGATCCCATACGGAAGGGCCTTTCCCATCGGAAAAACAGGCCCCTTCAGTTTGAGCGGCAGCAGCGGATACTCCCCAGAGGAATGGCTTCATGTCAGCAAATAATCACTCAAAAATACCGACTAATTTGACTGACTGTATAATGGCCGTAAAATTGACATTTCAGGCATTGGAAAAAGTCAGCTTTTTTGGTTGTGCGATTTCGCCGGAAAAGGGCAGTTGGATATTCACCTGTTCGCTGAGGATTTTTTCAATGATTTCTTCGGTTCTGTTGGGGTAGTCGATCTGAATGGCCTTGCCATTAACCAGCCAGTCGGAGATTTTTTCATGGTGTTTTTTCCTCAGACTTTTAATGACAGGTACCCCCATTGATTTCAGCATGGCTGCATTGCATTGCTGCTCATACTGCGTTTTCATTGGAATGACGAGCAATTTTTTCCCCAAAAATAGTGCTTCGGAAGTGGTTCCGAAACCGGCATTGCAGATGATGCCTTTAGACGAAGCAAGACTTTCCAGAAATTTCTTTCCCTGAACAGGTCTGATTTCAATGTTTTTTAATTTATGTGGCTTACTGCAGTGCTTGGAGAATACCTGCCAGTGAAATTTATCAAACTTTTTAAGGTGTTTGATGATGCGCTCATCATCATAGGAGGGAAGGTAGACCGTGTAATGCTCCTTTTCAATGGCCTGAAGTTTTCTGACTTCTTTACGGATGATGGGAGTGAATATGGTTTCGGAAAGCGACTTGAAATGAAATCCGTAATCAGCCGAAACAGGAGCGTAGTATTCCAGTATCATTTTGCCAAGCGGATCAAATGATTTTGGCCGGGGTGCGGAAGGATGCAGTGTGGCTGCCTGATTACTCAGTCCGATGCACTTGACGTTTTTAAGCTTTGCGGCCCAGCAACTCACCGGTTCAAAATCGGAAATAACCAGATCATATTTCTCCACCGGAAAATTTCTGATTTCTTTAAGCAACCGGAATGTTTTGATTCTCTTATAGGTCTCAATCAGGTCAATGCCGCCGTTTTTTCCAAACACAAAGTAAAGCCCTTTCAGGCGGTAATCCGGTTTGAAAGGCAACGGCAAATCGAACTGTTCACCGCTGATCAGCACATCTACCTGAGCGTACTTTTTAAGTACTTCTATAATTTCAACAGATCTGGTCAGATGGCCATTTCCTGTTCCCTGAATTCCGTATAATATTTTCATTTAATGTTTTGCATTGAATGACTGAATTGAATTTCTTTGAAAAGCATGCTGAAAATCTCCTTTTTTCCGGCATATATCATTTTGTCGTCATCATTCTCGTCATGATCATTTTCAAAATCATGATCCCGGTAACTGAACATGCTCCATTTTCCATCATGGTATTCAAGTGCAGTAAGGTTCTCCACCCAGTCACCGGAGTTCAGGTACTGAACACTGCCCGACTTATTCGAAATGGTTCGCATTTCAGGTTGATGGATGTGACCGCAGATCACATAATCATAATTGTTTTCAATTGCGATTCCGGCGGCGGTATCTTCAAAATGGTTGATGAATTTGACTGCCTGCTTGACACTGTTTTTGATCTTTTTGGAAAGCGATATTTTCTCCCTTCCAAATTTCTGTAAGGTCCAGTTGCAGGCAGCATTGATGTAGATCAGTAAATCATAGCCTACCGATCCCATTCTGGTCAGCCATCTTGCGTGCTGCATGGTCACGTCAAACACATCACCATGAAAGATCCAGGCTTTCTTACCTTCAAGTTCCAGAATGAGTTTATTTTCGATGGTCAGAGATCCTATTTCAAAACCATCAAATCTCCTGAGCAATTCATCATGGTTACCTGTAATATAATGCACTTTGGTGCCTTTTGATGCCCATGAAATAATTTGCTTGATTACCTGCATGTGGCTTTTGGGCCAGTATGATTTGGAGAACTGCCAGATGTCAATGATGTCGCCGTTGAGAACCACTTCCTTCGGCTTGATACTTTTCATGTACCTGACAAGCTCCTTGGCGTGGCAGCCATAAGTGCCGAGGTGGACGTCGGAGATGACAATTAAATCAACTTTTCTCTTCGGCGTCTTTACCTGGTCTTTTTTCATGCATCAAATTTGTCGTAAGTGAAAGCCCGCACCGAATCTGAGCCATGCACCGAAAAACAGGGCTTCGATTTTTTCAGCCATCATTTGAAAAGGACTTTTATGAATGGCATTTCGGGTTAATCTTGTCTTTTTATTCACGATGCAAAAATGCAACTGTATTATTATGACATTATTTGGGTAATGTTAAGTTATTATTATCTCAGACTGGTTTCCCGGGAGTAGTTCTCGGTATGGGTAGTCATATTTGATCAATCATCAACTGCAGGGTTCATGCTTCTTGGAAATCATTAATCGTTTATAAACGTTTAACTTAATCCGGAAGGAATCATTCATGTTTTTCTGAGCATATATTTGCACTGTAATAATTGCTTTTCGTTACTTCATTTTTCTGATTACTGTTTACTTTTCATGAAACAAATTTTCTCAGTTATTCTGTTTTATTCAGCATTTTGTTGTTCTGCAAATGCAATTGATCCCCCTTCATTTCACGCTCCCGGTTTTGGCAATCCGGTTGGCCGGAAAGGTTTGTGGAGTGTAATGTGTAATCCTGCGGGACTGACAGCTGTTGAGCATTTTCAATCCGGCATCTTTTATCGTAATGCCATGTTTATGGATGAACTCAGCTCCAAAGGGTTGGTTCTTGTATTTCCGGTATCGTACCGCACGCCCATAGCCATTGGAGTACAGCGATTCGGTTACCGGCTGTACAATGAAACTGAGTTCAATGTGGCCCTGGCGCGCAGATTCAGTGATAAGGTAGATGCCGGTATCAGTTTCGATTATTTCAACTATGCCTTTGGTAACGAATATGGTTCTGCTTCTTTGATATCAGCTACAGCCGGATTGAATTTATATTTGAGTAAACAGGTTCATGCCGGTGTTTTAGTTTCAGCTCCTGCTGACATTTATACATTCCGGGGAACCGATGATCTGTTGAAAACACAATTGGCAACAGCGATCTGCTGGACAGCCGGGAGTCATCTGATGATCAATGCCGGTGTATCCAAACGAATGGATTACGATCCTGTATTGGCATTGGATATCCATTATGCCCCATTTAAGCGATTTGATCTCGTTGCAGGTATTTCTTCAGATTTATCACCCTTTTATTTCGGGTATTCATTTCTGTTTTCAGGGTTAAGAATAGGAATGGTTTCCGGGTATCATTTTCAGTTGGGATTCACTCCTCAAATAACACTCAGTTATGGTTTAAAAATCTGAATTCATTGAAACGATACTGTCTTTTTATAATTACTTTGTTTCATCAAAGCATTCCGTCTTTTTCACAAACAGTCAATGACGAGTCAGCCTCGCTTGAAACAAAAGCCGAACAGTTGGTGTCCTCTTCAGGTGAAGAGCAAGTTGACCTGAACCATCTGGCTGATTCCTGGATTGAATTATCGGAAAATCCGTTGAATCTGAGCAAGGCAGGATATGATGAATTAGTATCCTGCGGATTGTTTTCAGAACAGCAGGTGGTCTCTTTGTTGAAGCACAAGGAGCAATACGGAAAATTACTGACTTTGGCCGAGTTGATGGTAGTTCCCAATTTTGACGTTGATTTTATCAGATCCATTACCAGATTTGTTACTACCGGGAATAATTTCGATGAGCCGAATGCCAACATCGGAAGAATGATCAGAGATGGCACGCATTCAATTTTGATCAGAACCGGTATGGTGCCGGAACAGAAACGGGGTTTTAAAGATGAAGGAGCCGGAGCTGTTTACAGAGGCGATCGCCACGCACTTCTTGTCAGGTATAAATTTAATTTCATGCGGAAGCTTTCTGTTGCGTTAACTGCTGAAAAGGACGAAGGTGAGGTTTTCAATTTTGACAAATCGAGAAAAGGATTTGATTTTTATTCAGGACATTTTGCTGTTCGTAATATTGGAAAGCTCCGACTGCTAGCGCTGGGTGATTATCAAGTTGGCTACGGTCAGGGACTGGTGGTGAATGGATCATTTGCATCCGGTTCTTCTTCCGATCCCGTTTCGATTGGCGCTGTTTCTCAAGGTATCAAACCATACAGTTCCTCAGGCGAATCGTTTTTTAAACGGGGAGTTGCTTTTTCATTGGGAAATAAAAATTTCTTGACAGATATTTTCTTCTCATATAAGAAGATGGATGCGAACCTGAATAATGCTGATACTACTTTCGGGAACATGGAGTTCACCTCTTTTCAGACATCAGGTCTTCACCGCACTGATGCTGAAATTTTGGATAAAAATGCTGTTTCAGAACTCTTTTATGGAGGTAATGTCAGGTTTAAAAATGGTAATTATAAACTGGGTTTAACAGGATATGCCTCAGGTTATGATCTTTCACTTAAACGAGATAAGCAACCATACAATCAATTTGAGTTTTCGGGTAAAAGATTGTTTGGTTTGGGATTTGATTATTCATATTTGTTCCGGAATGTCAATCTTTTCGGAGAAGTTGCCGTTGATATGAACGGTGTGCCTGCCTTTGTAAATGGATTCATCATGAGCCCCGATTCAAAAGTTGCTTTTTCGGTTTTGTATCGGCATTATTCTCCTGAATACAGCAACATTTACTCGGGTTCCTTCAGAAGATCATCGAAAGTGATGAATGAATCCGGTATTTATACTGGTTTGAGTATTAAGCCAACAAGACTCTGGAGTATATTGATCAGTTATGATCAGTTTCGGTTTCCGTGGTTGAAGTACAGGGTTGATGCTCCTTCCATGGGTAGCGACTTCTCCTCACAGGCTACCTACCAGCCCTCCAGAAATACCCAGGTGGTCTTTCGTTATATATTAAGATCCGGTGAGGTAGGAAATGATGAAAGCCCCTTTCTGACATCCCGAATCGTCAGCGCAAAGCATCAAGGGCTCCGCATTCATATAGCTTCTAAAGTTTCACCGACATTCTCGCTTCGTACCAGGGCTGAGTTCATCAATTATACTTCCGTTAAGTCGGAAAGCAGGGGTTTTATGGTCTATCAGGATATTCATTATCATCCGATGAATTCAAAATGGAAGATAAATGTTCGTTATGTTTTGATGGATACTGATGATTATGACAGCAGAATCTACGCTTATGAAAATGATGTTCTGTACAGTTTTTCCATGTCCGCTTACAGCGAATCCGGATCCAGATTTTTACTTAATGTGAGGTATAAGCTTAGCCGTTCAGTTGATTTGTGGTTCAGATATGCTGCCACTTTCTACGACAAGCGACAAACGATTGGCAGTGGTTGGGATGAAATTCAGGGAAACAGAAAATCGGATATTGCCCTTCAACTTCGGCTGTTGCTTTGAAGCCAGGAAACACAGGCATCTGCTACTCTTTCACCATCCATCGCAGCGGAGACAATTCCTCCGGCTTCTCCTGCGCCTTCCCCGCATGGAAAAAAACCTGTACAGTCGGGATGCATTAAAGATATTTTTTCCCTCGGTATTTTAACCGGTGAAGATGTTCTTGATTCAGTGGCTACCAGAACGGCCTCGTTGGTGACATAGCCCCTCATTTTTTTTGAAAATTGCTTTAAGCCTTCACGGAGTGAGTCTGCAACTGATTTTGGAAGTATGTCATCAAGCGATGAAGATATGATTCCTGGAATATAGGAACAGGGTGGGAGCGAAGAGGATGTCTGATGATTGATGAAATCTACCAGTCTCTGAGCTGGTGCCTGAAGTTTACCACCACCGGCTTCGAATGCCTTTTGCTCTACTGATTGCTGAAACCGCAATGCTCTGAGTTCACCGGACTGATGGAAGGGTTTAAAGTCTGATTCCCCCACGCTGACCACCATACCCGAATTGGCGAACGGATTGTTGCGTTTAGAAGGGGACCAGCCGTTAACTACGATCTCACCGGGTGATGTTGCTGCAGCTGCTATAATTCCACCGGGACACATACAAAAGGAATATACTCCTCTTCCATCGGCCTGTGCAGCCAAACTGTAAGATGCGGGTGGTAAAAAATTGTTTCTGGAAGTGCAGTGATATTGTACAGAGTCGATGATCTCCTGCGGGTGTTCCACTCTGACACCAAGGGCGAATGGTTTGGCTATGATGCTTAATTTCTGATTATTCAGATATTCAAATATATCTCTGGCCGAATGACCTGTTGCCAGGATAACCGCTTTAGACAGATGGTTGATATTGGAGTTGCTGCCATCAGCAGATTGACAGATAACACCCGCGATGCTGTTGCTTCGAATAATGAAACCTGTAAATCTTTGATTGAAATGAATCTCTCCGCCGCAATCAGTTATGGCTTTGCTGATGGCCGATATGATGCCGGGGAGCTTGTTGGTGCCGATATGCGGATGGGCATCGATTGCTATATCAGGCGATGCACCAAATTCTATAAATGTTCCCAGAATCCTTTTTATGTTACCTCGTTTGTCGGAACGGGTGTACAGTTTTCCGTCTGAATAAGTGCCGGCACCACCTTCACCGAAACAGTAATTTGAATCGGCATTAACGGTTTGCTCTTTATTAAGAATGGCTAAATCCCTTCGCCGATCACGAACATTTTTGCCCCTCTCTATCAAAACCGGTTTGAATCCAAGTTCGATTAGTCTCAGTGCAGCGAAAAGTCCGGCCGGTCCGCAGCCGATGACAATCACCGGTTCTGAATTGCTTACGTTGCTGAGTTTCCTGCCTTCTTCTATACCCGGTAAAACTTCGTTTTTTGAGTAAACATCAATCTGCAGGCGGATCAGTACTTTTTTTGCCCTGGCATCGATCGATCTTTTCAGTAAAGCAACTTTGCTGATTTCATGCTCAGGAAGGCCTGACGCCCTTACAGCTTTTTGTTTCCAAACCGTCTCGCCGGCTGCCTCTTCCGGCAGCAAAGCAAGTTCAATTCGTTTAGGCATTCAAATGATGGAATTAGTTCGGTTAATAAAACTGCTGCAACTACGCATCTCACGAAAGTGAAGGCAGTTTATTCAAACGTAAAGGAAATCAAAAAAACCCGGCTTCGCAAAGCATCCAGGGAGGATGAAAAGATTTTGGGATCGTCTACCAGCAGGTTTCTGGCTCCGTGATACATTTTAATTTCCGGTGAGAACTTGAATCGCTCCAGATAGAAATCAAACCCGACACCATACTGATAACCGTAGTCGTTACGACGGAGTTTTACAAAGTCCTTGTCCTTATTTTCTACTTTGGCTTGCGATACCATGTCGATGGTATATTTTATTCCGCCAACCACATAAACTCTGTAATTGTTGACCCGGTTCGATTTGAATTTGAGATCAATCGGAAACTGCAGGAATGTGGATTCAATTTCTTTAACCACCACTACATCTTTTCCGAGGTCCTTGAATGTGTACTCAAGATTGCGCTGTGAAAATGCCAGATCTGGGATAAATCTCAGATCAAGGTTGTTGGTCAGCTTGAGATTGGTGACGATACCAATATTGAACCCTGTCTGCTTGCTGGATTCAACCACATAGAGGCTGTCGAGTTTATTGAATTCAGGAATACGCCGGATGGTGAAGTCAGTTACATTGATGCCCAGTAAAAAGCCGAAATGAAACTTCTGCTTATCATATTTGGGCAGGTTCTGAACCTTTTTTCTTTGGGCGAGAGCGGAATTTCCGGAGAATAAAAGAATCATCAGAAATACCAGACACGCAGTGCCTGTGGTATTTGTCAGTTTTAAGGTGAAATGGGATCCTTTATTCTTCACTTTTTAATGCCGCTGTAAATGGATGCGATCCCAAAGGTAAGAGGTTTCTGTTTATTAGTCACAAACCCCGCTTTATCAAGGCGTTGCAGAAATGCCTGACCATCGGGAAATACATTGACCGAATCCGGAAGATAGCTGTACGCAGCACGGTCTTTCGAAACAAGCCTGCCGATTCCCGGAAGCACATAACGGAAGTAAAACCAGTATAATTGTTTTACAGGGAAGGTTTTGGGTTTGGAAAATTCCAGAACGATAAAACGTCCGCCGGGTTTGAGTACTCTGTTTATTTCTGATAAACCGGCATCGAGATTTTCAAAATTTCTGACTCCGAATGCTACGATGGCTGCGTCAAAAGTGTTGTTGCCGAATGGGAGGTTCTCTGAGTCGGCCTGGATCAGTTCAATGATTTTATCTAATCCTCTTTCCTTTATTTTCTCCCTCCCTTTGTCAAGCATTCCGGCAGAAATATCAATTCCGGTGATCCTCGCCGGTTTGGCCTTCAGTGCGGCCAAAGCAAAATCGCCTGTTCCGGTGGCTATGTCGAGCAGATGTGCCAATGGGCGGCCTTCCAGCATTTTTACTGCCTTTTTTCTCCACCCTTTGTCAATTCCCATTGATAATAGATGGTTGAGAAAATCGTACCGGTGCGAAATATTGTCAAACATCCGTGCCACTTCCTCTTTTTTGGACATACCGCTATCACCGTAAGGTTTTACTTCCGTATAGTGGTTGCTTTCTGTTAAAGAGTTCATGAAGTGTTTTTATAGCAAACAGAACAGATGCCGATGAAGTTTTATCCAACCATAAAATGAGTTGTCGGGTACTTGTAGGAAACACTGGCCACTTTTTTACTCAGGGCAAATGCCAGAGTCAGAGTGCCAATTCTTCCTATGAACATGGAAAAAATGAGAATGCCTTTCGACCAGTAATTGAGATCAGCCGTGATGCCGGTGGATAATCCCACGGTAGCAAAGGCACTGGTTGCTTCAAAGGCTAATTCAATCAAAGCTACCTCAGGTTCAAGGATGGTCAGCATAAAGATGCTGAAGAACAAATACGATGCTGCAAATACAAATACACTGAAGGCTTTATTCAGGAGTTCCCATGAAATACTTCTTCCAAATAATTCGAGGTTGCGTTTGCCACGGATTGTTGAGTAAACCGAAAGCAGTATGATCGTAAAAGTGGATGTTTTGATTCCGCCTGCGGTTGATCCTGATGAGCCACCTACGAACATCAGGAATATGGTGAATAGCAAAGCCGAAACAGAAAGTGCGCTCAGGTCAATGGTATTAAAACCGGCTGTGCGGGCAACAACAGACTGGAACAAAGTGGTAATGATACCTTCCATGACTGTTCGGTCGTTTAATGTATTGTCTTTTTCCAGAACATAAAGCACCAGACATCCGCTCACACTGAGAAAGACGGCGCTGTATAAAGCAACCTGAGTACTCAAATGCATTTTTCTCCATTTAAGTCTCATCCTTTCTTTCATAGCCGAAATACTGAAAATATCGGTTATTGCCGAAAAGCTCAGGCTGCCCAGAAATACCAGCATAATGAATGCAATGTGCAGTACGTAGCTGAATCTGATCTCCGCTTCATACAAATTATTGGTAAAAAGCGAAAATCCTGCGTTATTAAATGCTGATATTGAATGAAAGACAGAACTGAATACTTTTTCCCTTTCGGATCCGAAATTAATCTCAGGACTCCAAAGTGAATAGATGACGAGTGCCCCCAGTCCTTCTATCAAAACGGTCACTGTCAGAATTTGTCTTAAGGCAGCCCTTGCATCAAATTCTGTTCCCGGACTGAAGAAATCCTGAATCATGTTATGATGCTTGAGGCTGACGCCTTTGGAATACATGGAGGCAAAGAAAGTGGCAAAAGAAATAATGTTCAGTCCCCCCAATTGTATCAGAACCATAATGACAAACTGGCCTTTAAAGGTGAAATAGGTTGCCGTATCCACCACAATCAATCCGGTGACGCAACTGGCACTGGTAGAGGTGAACAGAGCAGTCATCCAGTCGGCCCCTTTGCCATCGGTGGTCATTTCCGGAAGCATCAGCATTACCGCACCCATTCCGATCAGGATTATGAAAGAAAAGATAAAAAGGGTACTGGCCTTGAGATTGACCAGGTCAAGAAGTGTGCTGACTTTGGCTATGTCGATGATCAGAAAGAAAAGCAGGAAAGTCTGCAAAACATAATGGTATACATCGAGGTACTCGCCATAACCAAAAACTGACAGCAGTGACCTTACTACCGGAGCACTGAAAAGCATGGTACTTAAGGCTTCTATTACCAATAAGCTGACCAGCGTTAACTCCAGCCAGGTACTTCGTATGAATTTGCCGGGTTCGAAAGTGTACAGAAATCTGACCAGGTAGTTCAGGATATAAAACCCGAACAGAAATTTCATGAAGTAAATTTCGATGGTTCTGATTTCATCGTTTTGAGGGAAACCAACAATGTAAATCAGCAAACCGATCGCCAAAGTGGCAACCAGTGAACTTTGGATTCTGAAAATCAGCAGCACTGTTTCTTTGCTGCTGAATAATTTCAGATTGACTTTTTCCCTGAAAGTGTCTATCGACATCCGGTCAGTTCGGTTACGGCGTTTCCGCCAGGTGCTTAATGGCCTCCTGCATCAGGCGGTTGCGGTTTACAGGCACAACGCCAACTTCTTCGCATACCAGTCCTCCTGCAAGATTTGATAATTCGGCAATAATATAGGGTGTTTGTTTAGCAGCTACACAAAGTGATGCCACGCTGATAACTGTATCGCCTGCACCCGACACATCGCTGATGTTTCTGATATGGGCGGGAACGATTTGAGCATTTTCGCCTTCTGTAATGAATACACCTGCTTCAGATAATGTTACCATCACCATCTTCATGTCTTTTCCCGATTGCAATTGTTCAACCGCTTTTTTCAGAGATCCGTTTTCGGGATGAATTTTTGACAGATTAAGTCCTGCAGCCAGTTCGCTCAGATTGGGTTTGAAGAGTGTGACGTGATTATAATAACCGAAATTTTTCTTTTTTGGGTCAACAGTCACCGGAATCTTCAGGGATCTTGCAAGAGCGGTAATGTCTGAAATGACCTTTGGTGTGATGACGCCTTTATCGTAATCTTCAAAAATGATGACATCAGGTTTTTCATTCCTGATCAGTTCACTGCACATTGTAATAAATCGCTGTTCTGTCTCACCCGATAAATCTTTGATGACTTCATCATCCACCCTGAGTAACTGGTGGTTATTTCCGATTACCCTTGTTTTAACAGTGGTGAGATGATTTGCAGAAGACATGATTCCCGATACTTTCAGACCTTCCTGCTGCATCAGTTGGATAAAATCCCTGCCCTGATCATCATCCCCGGTAACGGAACACAAAATAGGAGTGGCACCCAGCGCTTTGATGTTGATGGCAACATTCGCGGCACCGCCAGGACGTTTTTCTCTCCTTGATATATGAACTACCGGAACCGGAGCTTCAGGTGAGATCCTCTCCACTTTACCGTAAATGTAAGAGTCGATCATGACATCCCCAATGACCAGCGCCTTGAATCCTTTGAAAGAATCAAAAAGGTTTTGAATTCCGGCAGGAGTTAATTTGTTCATTATTTTAATTTGGCAAGACTTGTGCCGATGCGTTTCATGGCAGTGGTGAGTAACTCATCGGAGGTGGCATAGGATATTCTGATGCATCTGTCGTCGCCAAATGCATCGCCTGTAACTACCGATACTCCCGCATCCTTCAAAAGAAACATGCAAAGATCATTGGCGTTGCTGATCACGGAATCCTGATAGCTTTTTCCGAAAAAATAAGTAACATCCGGAAACACATAAAAGGCACCCATCGGCTTGTTGACTTTTACGCCCGGTATCTTTGAAATCATTTCAAGCACCAGATCACGGCGGCGTTTGTAGGTCTGTCGCATCATGTCCTGAAATTCCACCCCTGACTTCAATGCTGCCGTGGCGGCTTTCTGTGATATGGAACTCGCTGCTGAGGTGAACTGACCCTGCATTTTATCGCAAGCATCTGCAATCCATTTGGGTGCACCAATATAACCGATTCTCCATCCGGTCATCGCATAGCCTTTAGAAACTCCATTGACTATAATGACCCTGTCTTTGATAAAATCAAACTGAGCGATACTTTCATGACTGCCAACAAAATTGATGTGTTCGTAAATCTCGTCTGAAATGATGTAAATATCATGATGTGCGGCAATCACCCTGGCAAATGACTCCAGTTCTTCTTTGGTGTATACAGTTCCGGAAGGATTGCAGGGAGATGAGAAAATCAGCATCTTCGTTTTCGGAGTGATGGCCGCTTCAATCTGTGCAGCAGATACTTTGTAATCGGTCTCCACAGTGCTGTGTACGATGACCGGAACGCCGCCTGCAAGTTTGATGATTTGCGAGTAACTGACCCAGTAAGGTGCGGGTAAAATCACTTCTTCTCCGGGATTGATCAGACTCAAAACCACATTGGCGATGGATTGCTTCGCACCGGTGGAAACCACAATCCCTGATGGAGGATAATCAAGCCCGTTCTCATTTTTGAATTTATCAGAAATGGCCTGACGCAAATCGGCAAATCCGGCAATGGGAGGATATTTGGTAAAACCGTCGTCGATGGCCTTCTTGGCGCTTTCGCGGATGTACTCAGGAGTGACGAAATCCGGCTCTCCCAGACTCAGACTGATGATGTCGTGTCCCTGATCCTGAAGCTCTCGACTCAGGCGGGCCATTGCAATGGTTTGAGATTCAGTAAGTTCGTTGATTCGGTCGGCCAGTTTCGACATGTTGGTCACAAAATAAAACGCAAAACTAATGCAAAGAGGCATACGGCCTTCAGGTTTAGGTTAAATAATTGGTTTACAGGGTTCAGACTATTGGCCGTCATTTCCGATATTTGCAAGCCAATTATTACTCACGAACATGAAAATTCCTCAAGGCATAATCGATTTTCTGGTTTATCTGGCACCCTCCCTGCTGATATTCCTGACAGCCTATTTATTAATTAAGAAATTTCTCGACACCAATACCAAAATCAAGTACGCTGAGCTGAAGCGTGCCATTCAAAAGGATTTGCTACCGCTTCGGTTGCAGGCCTATGAGAGAATTGTGCTCTATCTGGAGCGGATAGCGCCTAACAATCTTCTGGCAAGGGTTTATGAGCCCGGCATGACAGTGATGGAGTTTCACCGTGCTTTGCTCATGACCATCCGCTCTGAGTTTGAACACAACATTACTCAACAGGTATACATCACCAATACCGGCTGGGCGATTGTCAGAAAATCACGTGACGAACTGATCAGAATGATCAATGAATCCATGCAGCAATGCAATCCTGAAGCACCGGGAATTGAACTGAGTAAGAAAATATACGGTAAGATGGTGAATGAGGATGAAACCCCTATTCACAAAGCCATCGATCAGATTAAAAACGAAGCGCATCAGCTTTTCTGACCTATTCCAGGATAAACCAACATGAACATCAAGAAAGAGGATACCCCAATCATTCAAACCGACTCCGGAATTGAAGTAAACAGAGTATATCATCCGGCTAACGGAAGGGGAGAAGAACCCGGTGAATTTCCTTTTACCAGAGGTGTTCAGTCTGATATGTATCGCTCCAGGTTGTGGACCATGCGTCAGTATGCCGGATTCAGCACTGCGGAGGAATCAAATAAGCGTTATCGTTATCTTTTATCTCAGGGTACTACCGGATTGAGTGTGGCATTCGATCTGCCTACTCAAATCGGTTATGATTCTGACCACGCATTATCGGAAGGTGAAGTGGGGAAGGCCGGAGTGGCCATCGATTCACTACAGGACATGGAACAGCTTTTCGCCGGAATCGAGCTGGAGAAGATCACCACTTCCATGACGATCAATGCTACTGCTTCGACCTTGCTTTGTATGTATATCGCCCTTGCTAAAAAGCAGGGAGCTGATCTGAAAAACATCTCAGGCACCATTCAAAACGATATTCTCAAAGAGTACGCCGCAAGAGGAACGTATATTTATCCTCCTGCACCTTCCATGAGAATCATCACCGATATCTTCGAGTACTGTTCTAAGGAAGTGCCCAAGTGGAATACGATTTCTGTTTCCGGGTATCACATTCGTGAAGCAGGTGCAACGGCAGTTCAGGAGCTGGCCTTCACTTTGGCAGACGGCAAGGCTTATCTTCAGGCAGCAATCGAGAAGAAACTTGACATCAATGTTTTTGCAAAGCGGATCTCTTTTTTCTTCAACGCGCACAACAATCTTTTTGAAGAAGTGGCGAAGTTCAGAGCAGCAAGAAGAATGTGGGCGAAGATCACCAAAGATCTGGGTGCTACCGATCCCCGTGCCATGATGCTGAGATTTCATACACAAACCGGAGGCTCAACACTGACCGCTCAGCAACCCATGAACAACATTGTTCGCGTGACCATTCAGGCACTCTCTGCTGTTTTGGGCGGAACACAATCGCTGCATACCAACGGTTACGATGAAGCCTTATCGTTGCCAACCGAAGAAGCTGCCACCATCGCACTTCGAACTCAGCAGATTGTTGCTCACGAAAGTGGTGCCACCATGACTGTTGATCCTTTGGGCGGTTCGTATTATGTGGAAGCGCTCACCGATGAAGTGGAGAAACTGGCCTGGGATTACATTCGCAGGATTGATGAAATGGGCGGCGCGGTGAAAGCCATTGAAGCCGGATTCATACAAAATGAAATTGCTGAATCAGCCTATCAATATCAGCGCGGCATTGAAACCAAAGAAAAGATTATTGTCGGTCAAAATAAATTCACCGTCAGTGAACCGCCATTCGATAAGATTTTTTCCATTGACGATTCCATCAGGAGTGTTCAGACGGAACGGATCAAAGCACTCAAGCAGTCGCGGAACAATGATGAAGTCATGAAAGCACTTACTGCTCTGGATTCAGCTGCAAAAGATGGTTCCAACCTGATGCCTCATATTCTCACGGCTGTTGAATGCTATGCTACCCTTGGCGAAATTGCTGACACGCTGAGAAAAATTTTCGGTGAGCACCGTTAATGATCAGTCGTTTTTTGATCGCAGGTGAATTGAAATCGGCACACCTTGAAAATTGAAGTTTTCGCGCAGTTGATTTTCGAGATACCTTCTGTACGGATCCTTGATGTATTGAGGCAGGTTGCAGAAAAATGCAAACCTTGGAGTGTTGCCGGGCAACTGAGTCACATACTTGATCTTGATAGATTTTCCTTTCGTTGAAGGAGGAGGATAATATTCTATCGCCGGCAACATGATTTTGTTCAGCTGCGAAGTACTGATCTTTTGTTTTCTGTTCTGATATACCTCCAGAGCCAGTTCCAACGCTTTATGGATGCGCTGCTTTTTGATGACTGAAGTGAAAACAATCGGAATGTCGTTGAAGGGCGCAAGCTTTTTACGGATCTCTTCTTCGACCTTTTTGGTGTTCTTTTCCTCTACCAGGTCCCACTTGTTGACTAAAAGCACAATACCTTTCTTATTTCTTTCAGCCAGGCTGTAAATGTTAATATCCTGTGCGGTTAATCCGACACTGGCATCAATCATCAGAATACAGACGTCCGATTCCTCAATGGCGCGAATGGTGCGCATGACAGAGTAAAATTCGATGTCTTCAGTTACTTTGGCTTTTCTTCTTAATCCGGCAGTATCGATCAGATAAAAATCAAATCCGAAGCCTTTGTATCGGGTATAGATGGTGTCGCGCGTGGTTCCTGCTATCGGGGTTACGATGGTGCGTTCCATTCCCAACAGTGTATTGAGGAGCGATGATTTGCCGACATTGGGCTGACCAACAATGGCAAATTTTGGTAAATCATCCTCTTCAATGACATCATCGTGAAAATCACGCACCACTTCATCCAGCAGTTCGCCGGTGCCGCTGCCGCTGATGGCGGAGATATTGTAGATTTCACCTAAGCCAAGTTTGTAGAACTCAACGTTATCATACATGCGTGAGTTGCTGTCGACTTTATTGGCTACCAGTAATACCTTTTTACCTGATTTACGGAGAAGCCCGGCTACTTCTTCATCCAGATCGGTGAGGCCGGTAGTGACATCAACAACAAATATGATCACATTCGCTTCGTCAATGGCAAGGCGAACCTGTTTGCGTATTTCATCCTCAAAAACGTCATCTGATCCGTGAATAAAGCCACCCGTATCGATGACGGAAAAAGTATGGCCGATCCATTCAGCTTTGCCGTAATGCCGGTCGCGGGTAACGCCACTCACTTCATCAACAATTGCCTTTCTTTCCTGAATGAGCCTGTTGAACAAGGTTGACTTACCAACATTCGGTCGACCTACTATTGCTACAATGTTTGCCACTTATGATTTATTTAGTCCGCTTTATAGCCGAATTTATCCAATTGTTTTTCATCGTCACGCCAGTCGCCGCGAACCTTTACGGTTAATTCAATAAAAATCTGCTTCCCGAGCATATCTTCAATTCGTTTCCTGGATGCCATCCCCAGTCGCTTGATGGCTTCACCTTTATGCCCGAGTATGATGGCTTTCTGCGATTCACGGTCAACGTAAATTTCGCATCTAATCCTGTCAATCTCAGGTGATTCTTTGTATTCGGTAACGGACACTTCGCAAGAGTAGGGGATTTCCTTCTGGTAATGAAGCAGCAGCTGCTCACGAATGATTTCGGTTACAAAAAACCTCACATTACGGTCGCTGAGATCTTCCTTATTGAAATAAGCCGGACCTTCAGGCAGGTAATGGAGAATGGTGTTGAGAAGATTGTCGGTGTTGAATGATTCTGCCGCTGAAACCGGAATAATAGCCGCCGGATGCAGTTCATTTTCCCAGAAAGCCACTTTTGATTCCAGTGTTTCCTGATCGGACAGATCAATTTTGTTGATCACCAGGATTAAAGGCGCATTCAGGTTTTTCAATCTGTCAGCGATTTCATCGGTGAGTCTCTGTTCGTTCACTTCTACCACAAAAACGGCCACGTCGGCATCCACGAAAGTGGCATCAACAGCCTGCATCATCCGCTCATGCAGTTTATAGGCAGGCTTCAGGATTCCGGGTGTATCAGAAAAAACAATCTGATAATCATCGTGATTCAGAATTCCTTTGATGCGGTGGCGGGTAGTCTGGGCCTTAGGCGTTACCACCGACAGCTTTTCACCAATCAGGCAATTCATTAAAGTGGATTTCCCCACATTGGGTTTACCAAAAATGGTCACGAATCCTGATTTGTGCGCTTTCATAATTACTGCAAAGGTACCAAAAAGCGGGAGAGTAGCCCCATGATGCCCGAGACAGATTGATAATCAATACAATGGAGTCTGAAAATCCAGCTTTTTAATTATTTTAATATCGATTTGCAATTATCAAATAAGTACTACATTTGCAGTCCCTTTCGGGGGAGTTGAGTAGCTGATTCTTTCATACATATATTGCGGGGTGGAGCAGTGGTAGCTCGTTGGGCTCATAACCCAAAGGTCATCGGTTCGAGTCCGGTCCCCGCTACTAACTCAGAAACAGAGGGAGAAACAGAAACAGAGCGGTAGGTTTATTTTTTACGTTCTGTTTCTGTTACTGTTTCCGTTTCTGTTCCAAAGCGCTCTGTTTCCATTCCTGTTTCCGTTTCTGTTCCAAAGCGCTCTGTTTCCAATCCTGTTTCCGATTCTGTTACCCAGCGCTCTCTTTTTGTTCCTGTTCCCGTTTCTGTTCCAAAGTGCTCTGTTTCCGGTCCTGTTTCCGTTTTTGTTCAAAAGCGCTCTGTTTCCGTTCCTGTTCCCGTTTCTACTAATTAACACCCGCCTGCTGAAAATTGAACAATAATTGCCCCCTTGGCGCGGTTTTCATGATTAATTTTACGTTATGAAGTTTATCGATAAAATACCCTCCTGGTTAAAGAACAAGTACACCCTGATCATCATTTTCATGTTGATCTGGATGACTTTTTTCGATCGGAACGACTTCATCTCTCAATATTCCTATCGTCAGGAACTGCAAAAACTGGAGAATGACAAGGAGTATTATCAGTCAGAAATTGAGAAAAACAAAAAAGAGGCTCACGAGCTGATGTCGGACCCCGACAACCTCGAGAAATTTGCCCGGGAAAAGTATCTCATGAAAAAGGAGGATGAGGATATCTTCCTGATTGAAAAGGAAGCTGAAAAGAAGTAAACCGGACTTTTTACTGTATTCGGTTACCTTGGTCGCAAGGTGAGTATGCTGGTGCTACCGCTGATGATCTCATCTTTGGTCATCTTCATATCGCGAAACTTGCCGGAAACATGTAATGCTGCCTGATCGCTGTAATGAGTGCTTCTGACATGTCCTGACTGGCCCGTAGGCAAAACACTTTTACCGTTCCCTCCATCCTTGAAATCAATCAGCTTACGCATGGCAGGTCCGTAGGAGACCTTGAAATTATCACTCGCGTTGAGTGGGAACGCCGCGTTATTGATGGTTTCAATACCTCCCCTGACAGGAAATGGCCCTACATTGAATATTTTGTCGAGTGGTTCTTTGCGACCCAGAGGATGGATATGCTCTACAGTATGAATGCTGCCCCAGGTCCAGTTGGTCATGTTTCCCGATGATTTGATCAGGCTGTCGATGGTACTGCTGAATGCTGCAACAAAAATGTCTCGTCTGGTTTCCTTGATGGCTGTAGTATTCACATTATCCCACCAAAGAGATGAGTCGTTCTGCAGAATGCGGGTATAGGCGTTTTTGATGAAATGAGTATTCACTAAAATATTGTAATCTTCCTCTCCTATTTCATCCTGCATGGTCATTTCCAGAACATTCGACAAAAGCTTGTAATAAACAGTGGAAGCAGTGTCCTTCAAAGCATGTGTTCCTTTCCATGATCTTAGTGTTTCAGCAGCTTTTTTATGTACGGGCGATTTGCTGATGACCGGATCATCACCGATGACATCCAGGATTATTCCGGCGTTCAACGGATGAACCGATGAAACAGCATCCAAAATCAGGTCCGACATGTCATCCCTGCTCCATTTTTCCTTGCTGTTGAGCAAAAAGGATATTCGGCTGGCCCGGTTATCCGGAGCATAGTAACCGGGATACTGTGTACTGTCAATCAATCCAGGTGCCTGGTTGGCAGAATAGACGAATCCACTTTCAGGGTTTTCGATCAAAGGGTTTTGTTCAAAATCATAATAACCCAGTATATCATGCTCTCCTGTCCATCCATTCAACAGGATTTTGGTATTCATGCCTGCCGGATAAATCGGTAAACGTGCCGAGGGCCATAATGCTATATTGCCTTCTGCGTCAGCATAAATTATATTCAGTCCGGGCGCATTGACCATGGAAGAGGCCTTTCTTGCATCCGACATGTTTTTGGCATTGGACAAGTCATGGGTAACCTTGAGGGCAGTAGCAGGAAATCTGGTATAAGTCCACCAGGCAGCAACAGGGTCGGTGATGGTTGAATCCAGCTGATCCACCACATCGTTGATTACCG
>Ga0315903_10003076_pt1 | contig 23524 bp, 33 predicted proteins | sample LakEriMetagenome_7_FD_203524 | JGI IMG/M metagenome (GOLD analysis project Ga0315903, IMG submission 203524) | Freshwater fungal communities from buoy surface, Lake Erie, Ohio, United States - Buoy 2 MA119 | ecosystem: Environmental > Aquatic > Freshwater > Lake | place: USA: Lake Erie, Ohio... | reverse complement strand
ATTGAGGTGAGGGATATAAGCCCGCCAGGCGAGCACGCAAAGCTATTCTGGTCCGAGCCCCAAACCGGGTTCACCAGTGGCCTGCCGGCGAAAGCGCCGAAGCCCGAACCCGTCGATCACTGGCAGCGTGCAATCCAGGCCATTGATGAGGCCATCATTGAAGCACGACACAACCCCGAGACGGCACGCTCGCTGTTCGCGTTGGCTTCCTATGGTCGGCGCGACCCCGCTTCCTTGGAACAGTTGCGCGCCACCTTCGCGAAGGAAGGCATCCCCCCGGAATTTCTGTCACATTATGAGCCTAGCCTACCCTTTGCATGCCTTAGACAGAATGACGGGTTAAGTGACAAATTTTGACGTGCAGAGCTTCCCGATGCAAACTGTCACATAATCGAACGTATACGTGACGGGTGAAAAGGTGCTGATCGGCTACATGCGGGTATCGAAGGCGGACGGATCCCAGTCCACCAATTTGCAACGCGATGCGCTCATCGCCGCTGGTGTGAGCCTTGCGCACCTTTACGAGGATCTGGCCTCGGGCAGGCGCGATGATCGCCCAGGGTTGGCTGCTTGCCTGAAGGCGCTTCGTGAAGGGGACACGCTGATCGTGTGGAAGCTCGATCGGCTTGGCCGTGATCTGCGCCACCTGATCAACACCGTGCACGACCTAACTGCGCGTAGCGTGGGCCTGAAGGTCCTGACCGGTCACGGTGCGGCGGTCGACACGACGACTGCCGCCGGCAAGCTTGTGTTCGGTATTTTTGCCGCGCTGGCCGAGTTCGAGCGTGAGTTGATTTCCGAGCGAACAGTCGCTGGACTTATCTCGGCGCGCGCTCGCGGCAGGAAAGGGGGGCGCCCCTTCAAGATGACCGCCGCCAAGCTACGCCTGGCGATGGCCAGCATGGGGCAACCGGAAACCAAGGTGGGCGATCTCTGCGAAGAACTCGGGATTACCCGGCAGACGCTCTACCGGCACGTGTCGCCCAAGGGCGAACTGCGGCCAGACGGCGTAAAGCTGCTCTCCCTCGGTTCAGCCGCATAAATGGAGGCGACCTGGAACGGGGCGCTGTTCAGTGCGGCAACGATCCGATTACCGGTGTCGACCCAGAGCAGCCGTAGAGCTTTTGGGAAAGCTGTCGTTCAACGTTTGACGTGAGGGGCCGCCGTAGCGGCGAAGCCGCGAAGGGAACCCGCAAGCGCAGCTTGTGGGCGGTCCCTCTCGACGGAATGGTTAGATGCGACCGTTTTAGTGAACACTTGCCTTAGATAGCAAGTTGAGCACAGCAACGCCGCTGATAATGAAGCCGACACCAACAAATCCCCACATATCTAGTTTTTGACCATGCAAAACCCATGCAATCGCAGTGACCAAGACGATCCCGAGGCCCGACCAAACTGCGTAGGCGATTCCAACAGGAATCGATTTGAGTGTCAGCGACAGGAAATAAAAAGCAGCAGCGTATCCCGCTACGACGATAAAAGACGGTACTAACCTAGTAAAGCCCTCACTAGACTTGAGCGCAGAGGTTGCAATGACCTCAAAAATAATGGCCGTAGCCAGAAATAACCAATTTTTCAAAATATTTCTCCATGGAGTTCCGCGAAGAAATTTTAGGTTCGATTTAAGAAAAAAAAACAGTCTTGTTGCTGGCCGAAATTTGTGCGCACAGCAAAGCATCTAACGCTGGAGTTAAGCTGCCGCGCGTAGCGCGGTCAGCTTGAACGACTTGTTATACAAATTTTGCTGGCAACCAAATTGGTATTTTTAGAAATCAATTGTTTTTTAAAAGATGTATAAACCTGTCAACATCGGCTTGGTACTCGTGAGAATTGAAACCGTTTTCGCAGTTTGCGTGAACATAGCCGCCATAGCTCATGCCAAGGTACCTGAAGGTATCTTTAAATGATTTGAGAAATGAGCTATCAGCATCGCTGCTTATGGATGTGCAAGCAACAAAACCTGTTTTATTGCGCAGCCGCCTACCAATATCTTTTAGCTCATCAACATCCAAAAAATCCGATGTTCTATCAATGAATACCTTCATTTGAGCACTTGGGCCATACCAGTAAACCGGCGTTGCAAATATTATATTCTCGTAATCCAGTAATTGATTCATCACAGAAAGAAAGTCATCGCCTATGTTTTTATGATCATAGTCATAGGGTGATATGTCTTTATCCAACAAATTGATTACATCAATATCCAGCTCAGAAGAAATCCAATCTATAAATTTACCTGTGTTGCCATTCCTTCTGGCACTCGCAAAAACTGCTATTGTTTTGCTCACTGCTGACTCCTTTCATTTGTATAACTTTGTTTTAGGGCGACTGCCCTGCTGCGTAACATCGTTGCTGCTCCATAACATCAAACATCGACCCACGGCGTAACGCGCTTGCTGCTTGGATGCCCGAGGCATAGACTGTACAAAAAAACAGTCATAACAAGCCATGAAAACCGCCACTGCGCCGTTACCACCGCTGCGTTCGGTCAAGGTTCTGGACCAGTTGCGTGAGCGCATACGCTACTTGCATTACAGCTTACGAACCGAACAGGCTTATGTCCACTGGGTTCGTGCCTTCATCCGTTTCCACGGTGTGCGTCACCCGGCAACCTTGGGCAGCAGCGAAGTCGAGGCATTTCTGTCCTGGCTGGCGAACGAGCGCAAGGTTTCGGTCTCCACGCATCGTCAGGCATTGGCGGCCTTGCTGTTCTTCTACGGCAAGGTGCTGTGCACGGATCTGCCCTGGCTTCAGGAGATCGGAAGACCTCGGCCGTCGCGGCGCTTGCCGGTGGTGCTGACCCCGGATGAAGTGGTTCGCATCCTCGGTTTTCTGGAAGGCGAGCATCGTTTGTTCGCCCAGCTTCTGTATGGAACGGGCATGCGGATCAGTGAGGGTTTGCAACTGCGGGTCAAGGATCTGGATTTCGATCACGGCACGATCATCGTGCGGGAGGGCAAGGGCTCCAAGGATCGGGCCTTGATGTTACCCGAGAGCTTGGCACCCAGCCTGCGCGAGCAGCTGTCGCGTGCACGGGCATGGTGGCTGAAGGACCAGGCCGAGGGCCGCAGCGGCGTTGCGCTTCCCGACGCCCTTGAGCGGAAGTATCCGCGCGCCGGGCATTCCTGGCCGTGGTTCTGGGTTTTTGCGCAGCACACGCATTCGACCGATCCACGGAGCGGTGTCGTGCGTCGCCATCACATGTATGACCAGACCTTTCAGCGCGCCTTCAAACGTGCCGTAGAACAAGCAGGCATCACGAAGCCCGCCACACCGCACACCCTCCGCCACTCGTTCGCGACGGCCTTGCTCCGCAGCGGTTACGACATTCGAACCGTGCAGGATCTGCTCGGCCATTCCGACGTCTCTACGACGATGATTTACACGCATGTGCTGAAAGTTGGCGGTGCCGGAGTGCGCTCACCGCTTGATGCGCTGCCGCCCCTCACTAGTGAGAGGTAGGGCAGCGCAAGTCAATCCTGGCGGATTCACTACCCCTGCGCGAAGGCCATCGGTGCCGCATCGAACGGCCGGTTGCGGAAAGTCCTCCCTGCGTCCGCTGATGGCCGGCAGCAGCCCGTCGTTGCCTGATGGATCCAACCCCTCCGCTGCTATAGTGCAGTCGGCTTCTGACGTTCAGTGCAGCCGTCTTCTGAAAACGACAGTAGAGAAGGCGACCGACCGATGAGAAAGCACAAAAAAACCGCCCGAGGGCGGTGCTCGCGTCAGGCTCAACGCGCTCAGGCAGGCGGCCCGAGCACTCGCATTTGGTCGCTCCAGCCGTTCGGCCAAGGCCGCCGCATCACGTGCTCCAGCACCGCTTCTGGCGATTCCGTGAGCCGTTCCAACACCTCCGGTGCCAGCAGGGTCAGGCGCAGCAACCGACGCACCTGCGTCACGTCCATCCCCTCGGCTCGCGCGATTTCGGCCACCGACGCGGCTCGCTGCTCGTCCAGCAGGTGCTGCCAGTGGTGCGCCAACCCAAGCGCTCGCATCAGCGAAGTGTCCTGCGCTGCGGCCCGAGCTTCGCGCTCCCTCGTTGCCTCCGACAGGAATTGCTGCGGGGCATCAAATGGCGTGATGACCTGCTTCTTGATGCCCCGCTTCACTAGGGTCCAAGGTACGAAGGTCTCCAGTCGCACGCCTCCAGCCGGATTCGGAAGTTGGTAAGTGACCGGATCGCCCTTGAATCGACCCCGGTGTTTCTTGCTCATGCCGCCTCCTCGAATCGCCGCACGATCTGCCGCTGTGCTTCCCAATCCACAGGCAGAGGGTTGCGCTGGAACCAGATCAGGTTCATCCGACGCGGTTGCCGTCCCGACATCAGCGCGTCCAGGATGTCAGGCGCGAGCAGGGTCAGACGCATTAGCTCGTTGGGGACCGAGGGATGCAGCCCTTCTGCCCGAGCGATGTCCGAGCCGCTCTTCATGGCGCCGCTGTCGACAAGGTGCTGCCAGTAGAAGCCGCGCGCGATTCCCTCCAGCAAGGTGACGTCGTGAACGTCCCGATCGTCCGCTGCCACTCGTCGCGAACCCCGTCGGCGAAAGGACAGCGGCACGAAGGTTTCCAGGGAGTCATTCATCAGTCTTCCATCTCCAAGAGTTCGGCGCCGATCTCCCTCGGGGAGAATTCGCCGATCAGGGCGTCCCATCCCAGTTCCCGCCACTTCACCTTGATGCCCTGCACCTCGCCGACATGGACGAGGTCGATGCGCTCGATCATGAGGTTGGCAATTCGGTGGCGCTCGACTGGGAACAACTGATCCCACACATCGTTCAGCCGGCCCATCGCCATCACCGTGGTGGCCTCGTCGACTTGCGCGCCGGTGCGCTGGATGTGGCGTACCACCGATGCAATGGATTCCGGGCTGGTGAGGACCGTCCGGATCTGCGCCACGACCGCTGCCTCGATCTCCGGCGCTGGCAAGCGGTCATAGCCCTTTCCCGGCGCGCCGAATCGGCTCTCGGACTTGGAGACATAGTAGAAGTACTTGCGCCCGTTCTTGCGCGAGTAGGTCGGGTACATGCGCTCGCCCGAGGGGGCATACAGCAGGCCGCGAAGCAAGGCATCGGTGCGCGACCGGATCTTGGTCTCCACCGAGCGCGCATGTCCATCGCGGGCCAATACGCTGTGGACCTTCTCCCACAGGGCCGAATCGATGATCGGCGGATGCGCGCCCGGATACCAATTTCCCTTGTGGGACAACTCTCCAAGGTAGATGCGGTTGCGCAGCAGCTTGTGCAGGTACTTCTTGTCGATGCGCGCGCCGCTACGGGTCTGTCCCTCCTGGGTCGTCCACGCCTTCGTCGTGATTCCTTCTGCGGTCAGGTTGGCGGCGATCTGTGTCGGTGAGCCAATGGTCAGCATCTCCTCGAAGATTCGGCGCACGACCTCTGCTTCGCTTTCGTTGATGATCAGGAGCCGGTTGTCGACGTCGTAGCCCAGGGGCGGGACACCGCCCATCCACATCCCTTTGCGCTTGGCCGCTGCGATCTTGTCCCGGATGCGCTCGCCGGTGACCTCGCGCTCGAACTGCGCGAAGGACAACAGTACGTTCAGCATCAGCCGCCCCATCGAGGTCGCGGAGTTGATCTGCTGGGTGACCGCGCTGAAGCTCACTCCGTGCTGGTCGAAGATCTCGACCATCTTGGCGAAGTCGGCGAGGCTGCGGGTCAGGCGGTCGATCTTGTAGACCACGACGATGTCGATCTGGCCGCGCTCGATGTCAGCCATCAATCGCTTCAGTCCAGGCCGATCGGTGTTCCCACCGGAGTAGCCGGGGTCGTCGTAATCGTCGGCCACCGGGATCCAGCCCTCGGCGCGCTGGCTGGCGATGTAAGCCTGGCCCGCCTCTTTCTGAGCATCGATGGAGTTGAATTCCTGGTCGAGGCGTTCGTCGGAAGACACCCGGCAATACACCGCGCAGCGCTTGCGGGTGCGTGTTGCGGCGATCTCGTTCATCGCGCACCTCCCTTGCCCAGTCCGAAGAACATTGGCCCAGACCGATGCGATCCGGTGATCTGGCGAGCCACTGAGGTCAGGCTCTTGAAGGACTGTCCCTCGTACTCGAACAGCCCCTCGGCGGTGACCGTCACCCGGTGTTCTCGCTCGCCCCATTCGCGCAGCAGGACGGTGCCTGGCGCGAACTCGAACTCGCGTGGAGCGGCGCGAAGCTTTATCTTGGAATGCTTTGCCCCGATGGCTTCAAGCCGCTGCTTGATCTCGGGCGCCAGCCCGCCAAAGATCTCCTCTTGCAGCTTGTAGGCAATGCGAGACTCGACATAGGTGCGGTTCGGGTGGTCCGGCCGGCGGGGGAAGTACCGATCCCACACGGTCCAGAGTTCTGCCATTGGCAGGCAGGACAGTTCGGTGATCCGTGCGGCCACCGATGCTTGCTTCTCGTTCATCACAACTTCTCCTGTTGATAGGGGGTTGTATGAACGCTCTGGTTGGGCAGGAAGCCAAGCCGAACTTCGCTCTGGCGTGGCTCATTTGTGACTGTGGCTCGGACGATTGCCGCCGCAAGGATGGCGGTGATTTCGCCTGCGCGGGCGCTGGGGGCCATCTCCGAGGGAGAGGCGAGTTTGAGGTTCTTCATGACGGCTCCGGGGAATTGCAACCGTCACAGATGATGTGACCGAACCTCCGAAGCGGATGGCAATTCCGGGCAATCAGACAACCAAATTGCGCGTTTAGTAAACAGTTGACCGGCACCCGATCGCCCGCTATGATTCGGTGAAATTAACCAATCACGCAATCAGGTCACAACCATGGCATTCGGCGCGTACATTCGCAAGAAGCGCGAAGAGAAGGACATCCAGCTCAACGACTTCGCGAAGCTGCTGGATATCTCTCCCGCTTACTGGTCTCGCATTGAGCGGGAATTGGAGAAGCCCCCCAAGGACGAGTTGATCCGCAAGGCTGCCGAGCACCTCGGCCTCGATGTGGACGACGCTTTCGTCGAGGCCAGCCGCCTGCCACCGGACATGCGCGAAAACGTCGGCGACCTGGTCCGCATGTACCGCAGACAAGGCACGGAGAACAAGTGAATGCCGGCACTGACATTGGACTACCGGCATTGCGACCGTAAGCGTCCCCGTTTCATCAAGCATTCAGAAGTCGAAGCCATCGCGTTGATGGCGCGGCAGCAACTCGTCGGTCCGGCCGTTGATGCGCTTTCACTGGCGCTGTTGCGCGATGTCTCGCGCCTGAAGATCAATGGCGTCGCGTTCGATCTGGCGGTCGATACCCAAAACACGGTTCACGATGAGAGCGGCAACCCGGTCCTGGGGATTTGCGAGTACGACCCCGGGGTGCCGGACACCGCGATGGTTTCAGTCTCACCAGTAGGCGACGGCGCCAGCGAGGAACTCGTGTTGAGCACCCTTGCCCATGAAATCGGCCATGCGGTCTTTGACAGCCCCGGGTGGATCGTTGATGCCAGCCGTGGTCCGGGCCTGTTCGACGCCATCGATGACGGTGCGCGCAAGGTCTATCGCACCACCACGCGCGACGGCGACCACCTCGCGAAGTCAACGGTTGCTACAGATGGTGCGGCGCCTAGTGCTCGGGGTGAGGAGTACTTCGCCGAGTTGCGCGCCAATGAATTCATGGGCTCGCTCTTGGTGCCGCGCCAGCGCCTGTATGCCGCAGTTGAAGAATTGGCGCCGGAGAACGACGTAAAGATTGTTCGCGGCCCGTCACTTGATCCTGACTACCCGGGCACTGGTCTGACGCTGCATACCGAGGGTGACTTTGGCTTCTTCTACCTTGAGACGCTCAAGCGCGCGGTCGCCAAACGCTTCAACGTTACACCCCGGTTTGCTGGGGTGAGGATGGAACGCTATGGCCTGCTCAAGCAGGCAGGCTCCATCAGCTGACAGGTTCAATGACACGCGCAGCCGACTTCGTGTCGGCATTTTTTGGACGGATGAATTAACAACACGCGCAATCGCGCACTTTTGGCGAAGGAGTAGTTCGAATGACGGCAGTCAAACAACAAGATGCGAAGCCAACTCGCAAGAAGGCTGCCGCCGAGCCAGCCAACAAGCAGCCTCGCACCAGGAGCAAAGACAAGGGGCCGGAAATCCTGCCGCGCCTTGAACACTTCGTCCAGCTCACGCGCCGGGTGCATCGCCCGGCATTACTTCGCGCCCTCGTCGAAGGAGTGATCGGAAAGGCGCTGGCTCCGCTGCGCGAACTGACAGAGGATGTGACTGGCCCCATGCCGATACCTTCGCGAAATGCGGTGTTCGCCGTTGTCGCTGGGATCGCTCACGCTGATCACACCCGCATCGAGCGTGCGGCAGAACGTGTGAACCTGCTGTGCGACGAGTACGGAACGCTGGCCGCCGGGACACTACTCGAGGCGAGCAACCCGGAGGATGCCGAGGTTCTTGAATCGCCAACCGACAAGTTCAGCCGCGCGCTCTATCTCTTCCTGAGACAGGAGTTTCCGGCCGAAGGAGAAGCATCCGACGACCGATTCGATCATGCCGAGCGGCAGCAAGAGATGCTGCAGCAGTCACAGAGTGACCGGCACTCCAGCCACTACATCGGGCCCAAGGGTGCGCAACCCACGCTTGCAGTAGATGCAGATCAGGTGCTGCGGCGACGGCTCACCGAGTTGTTCCCAAAGATCGACCCTGGCGACATTCTGATCGAGCACTTCGAACATCGCGATCCCATGCAGGCCGGCAACCCCGTTGCCCTGTTCACACTGACGGCCAAGTTCAACGGCACAGAAGTCCACTATCAGCGAATTACGAATGGCGAGGTATTGGACGTTGAATCCCCAGCCGTCACCGATGTGCGCTACTCGTGGAACGCGGTCACGGGAGAGCTTTCCGTGTACTGCGACGACGTCGAGGTCCGTCCAGAACTGGCCGCGTTGTTCCGCGATGTCGTGCTCGGCGGCGATGGTGACATTCGATCAATGCCAATGCGCGAGTTTGACTTGATGGGATTCAGCACGCCGGCCATGCTCAAGCGCTTCAAAAAGGACCGTATTGAGGGCATCGACGGCATCGAGATTCGCCACCTCGTCGTGGCCAAGCCGGAGTTGCGGCAGGTGAATCTGAGTGGGAAGACCGTCGAGCGTCGCGTGGAAAACGCGCTGCTCATCCGGCGGCATCGATTTGAGGAGCGCGACATCTACCTTGTTGCCCGCGAGACTCATTCCCTTCCCGACCTCACCGAGTACGCCGTCCAGCAGGTGAAGCTGACGATCCGGATCGCCAAGACGCTGCACCGAAAAGCCCACAACGTGTCGGTCCAGATCACCGCTCCCAACGGCTTCTCCGACAGCCGCCTGACAAAGGACGACAGCGAGCTGGTGTTCGCCCAATTGATGCGCCTCGACTGCGCGCGCCAATATTGAGTTCGCCGTGAATTTGTACGCCGAGTTCCTGAACTGCCTGGAGCACGCCCGAAGCATCGATGCGCGTGTGATATCGGCCGAGTTGCGTGGCTGCGCGTCGCCGTTCGCCGCGAGGCGGTGGATCGTGCCCGATGGTTATCAGACATCGATCCTCGCGCCGGTACTTAATTGTGAAGAGGAGGTGGATGTCGTCGTTGACCAGGAGCGCGGAACCTTCCGGTACCGCAGCCCTGCACAACCGAGACGAGTCCTCACGAGATCGCTGGACGAGATCGCCATCTATGCCTTCGATGTCGATGCTTGGCTGGACGCGATTGCTGACGCATTTGAATTCGAGAACGCGCATCGCGCCAGGAGGCGCCTCGTCATCGACGGTCATCTCTGGCACCTCGGAAATCTTCGAGTCGGCCGTACACACCATTTCGCTCCCATATATGTGGCGCGCCGCCTCACGCAATGCGCAGACGATTGGAGAAAGCAGTTGATCGACACTCTGCGGCCCAGTCACGGCATCGTGCTCACTGCGGGTGAAGTCGATGTGGACTGGCCTAATGGTCACCAACGATGTGGCATCGACGATCTGCTGATCGCAAGTGGTGACGGCATCGCCTGCGACATTGAGGTGCTAGGTCGTCTGCTGCGCGGCGTGCCAGCGAACGCAGCGGACACTGACGAATGGTTCGACGAACGAACCGGCGAGCTCAAACTCGTTCACATGGCTGCGCCGAGGGTGTTTAAGGGAAAGCAGAAAGCAGTCATCGCGACCTTCTGGAAGGCACGAGACCAGGCCAGCATCAAGTGGTCCGACGTCGTCACGCAGACACGCTGCAGCAAGGATCCTGACAGCGCCCTCGGGTCCGGCTGGAACGAGTGGATCGAGAAGACCGCTTTTGCTCGGTACCGCATCCGTAGCCGTCGACTGGTCTCGTGATTTTCCGGAGCTTCATCCGGATGTTCATCCGGACCTGATCCGGAGGTGTATTCGAAGAATAAGCAGTGCCCACTTTTTTCAAAGGAGCACTGCAAATGGGAAATCCAACCCCCCTCGTTACACAAGGGCGCGACCCGCGCTCACCAAGCCCCGGCGGTCCTAACCAGACTCGCATCGCGCTCGACGAATTCGAGCTCGCCTGCCGCTGGGGACTGTCAGTCAAGACTCTGCGCCGCTGGCGTCAAGAGCAGCTCGGTCCGATCTACTGCAAGCTCGGTCGCCGGGTCACCTACCTCCTGCACGAAATCGAAGCCTTTGAGCGCCGCGTCTCGCGTTACTCGAGCTTCGCTCGTGCGTACCAGTGAGGGAAATGGTCATGACCGACATCACCATTTTCCCCGACCGGCTGACCGCAATGTCGGAAGCCGACCTGGCAGCGCTGCCCTCTGAACAGTTGCGCGAAATTCATTTCAACCTCGCACAACTGGTCGAGTGGGTCAAAAAGGCGCAAGCCAAAACCCACAACGCAATGAAGCGCCGGTACGCCGAGCAGGAGCAGACAGCGCGCTCCGAAGCTGGCAAGGACTTCGGCACCGTCCATTTCCGGGACGGACCGATCCGCGTCACCGTCGATACGCCCAAACGCGTCACCTGGGATCAGAAGCAACTGGCTGAGATGGCCAAGCGCATTGCTGCCAGCGGCGATCGCATCGAGGACTACCTGGACGTCGAGTTCAGCGTACCGGAGTCCCGCTTCACCAACTGGCCCACGGCGCTGCGCGAACAGTTTGCAGCCGCCCGCACCGTCAAACCCGGCAAGGCCTCCTATGACCTGACCGTCGAATCCGAGGACTGAATCATGAAATTTCTGAACAAGCTTGTCCTGCGCAAACGCGTCGGCTCTTTTTATGCGGATCACCTGCCCGACGAAATCCGCTATCGCAATCGCGCCGGCGAGGAGGTCTCCGTCCCCACTGAGAAGGCAACTGTCGATGAGTTGGCGTTTGCCCTCCAACTGGCATCCGAGGAGCAATCCATCGTCAGCCGCCGTCGCTCGGCGATCGAGGATCTTTACCAGAACGCCCGCAAATCCGGCGCGCTCGGTGCGGACCGGATGACTGATATCGCGTGGAAGGAATGATCATGAGCACCCTCATTCCCTTCCAATTCGAATCCCACGCCCTGCGTGTGCAGGTCGATGAGGTCGGCCAGCCTTGGTTCAACGCCAGCGACGCTTGCGCTGCTCTGGAGCTCGGTAACCCACGGCAAGCACTCGACAGCCACGTGGATTCAGAGGACGTCCAGAAACTGGACACCCTTACCCCGGGCGGACGCCAGCGGCAGAACCATGTCAACGAGTCCGGCTTGTACGCGCTGATCCTCGGCAGTACCAAGGACGCCGCAAAGCGATTCAAGCGCTGGGTCACCAGCGAGGTCCTCCCCTCGATCCGCAAGACCGGCGCCTACTCAGCGCCCCCGGTGGCAGCCCTGCCGGCTCCGACTCAGGATCGGGTCTCCTCCCTCCTGTTGATCGGTGACGCCGTTGCCAAGGTGCCGGGCGTGAAGGCCGGCATCGCCATGGCGGCCACGCTCACCTGCATCCAGGAGAACACCGGACTGGCGATCGAGACGTTGCGCCGCGCGCTGCCGGCCGCCAATGAGCCCACCTGCTCGCACAACGCGACGCAGTTGGGAAAGTTGGCCGGGTCGTCGGCCAAGGCCACCAACCAGCGCCTTGCAACCCTCGGATTCCAGTTCCGTAACGAGCGCGACGAATGGGAACTCACCGACGCCGGCAAGGCGTGGGCCGAGGCCATGCCGTTTTCGCGCAACGGCCACAGCGGCTACCAGATTCTCTGGAATCCGGCGGTCGTCGAGCAGCTCAAGGAGGTGGCGTGATGGCACTTCCGATCATTACTGCCGACCAGCGGCTGCGCGAGAAGAAGGGCGTCAAGCTGGTACTGCTCGGCAAGAGCGGCATCGGCAAGACCACCCAGCTCAAGACGCTGCCTGAGACGACCACGCTCTTTGTCGATCTCGAAGCCGGTGATCTTGCGGTCAAGGATTGGCGTGGCGACTGCGTTCGCCCGGCCACCTGGCCCGAGTTTCGCGACCTGGTGGTGTTCCTGGCCGGCCCCAATCTGGCGCTGCCTCCCGAGTCACCGTATTCGGAGGCGCACTACCAGCATGTCTGCGAGCGCTATGGCGATCCGGCCCAGCTGGCCAAGTACGACACCTACTTCGTCGACAGCATCACGGTGCTTGCTCGCCTGGCACTGATCTGGTCCAAGGCCCAACCGCAGGCGATGTCCGAGCGTACCGGCAAACCCGATACGCGCGGCGCCTACGGCCTGCTCGGCACCGAGATGTTGGGCGCGCTCATGCACCTGCAGCATGCCCGCGGCAAGCACGTCGTGTTCGTCTCGATCCTCGACGAGCGCATGGACGACTTCAACCGCAAGGTGTTCGTGCCGCAGATCGAAGGTGCCAAGACCGCGGCTGAGTTGCCCGGCATCGTCGATGAAGTCGTGACGCTCGCCGAGATCAAGGCCGAGGACGGCTCGTCATACCGCGCCTTCGTCACTCAAACCATGAATCCCTATGGCTTCCCCGCCAAGGACCGCTCCGGCCAGCTCGATCTGCTGGAGCCCCCCGATCTGCGAGCGCTCATCGACAAGTGCGCCGCCGCTACCCACACCCAATCAAACAAGGAGTAACCCCATGTCCGCCTGGAACGATTTCAACGATGCCGAACAGCAGCAATCCTTCGACCTGATCCCCAAGGGCACGGTCGCCCGTGTCCGCATGACCATCAAACCCGGTGGCTTCGATGACCCGGCGCAGGGCTGGAACGGTGGCTACGCCACCCAGAGCTTCGAGACCGGCTCGGTCTACCTGTCCTGCGAGTTCGTGATCCTCGAGGGCGAATTCGCCCGTCGCAAGATGTGGTCAAACATTGGCTTGCAAAGCCCCAAGGGTCCGAACTGGGGAAATATGGGCCGCACTTTCGTGCGCGCCGCGCTCAACAGCGCTCGCAACATCCGGCCGCAGGACAATTCGCCGCAGGCCGCTGCCGCCCGCCGGATTGCGGGCTTCCATGAGTTGGACGGCCTCGAGTTTGTCGCACGCATTGATGTCGAGAAGGACGGCCGCGGCGAGCTGAAAAACGTGGTGAAGCTCGCAGTCGAGCCGGACCATCCCGACTATGCGCGGGGCACCGGCGGAGCCGGCGCCACTGGCGCGCCTGCGCGGCCCACGGCTGCGTCGTTCGCCTCCCAGGCCCCCATGGCCGCGCCTCCCGCTGCGGCGCCCGCACAGCGCCCCACAGCGCCCGGCAAGCCGGCGTGGGCTCAGTGAGGGGGATGCGTGAAATGCTGGGTCTGCACACGACAGGCGCGCGGGTACGGCCATACGGACAACCGTCATGGCATCGGCCACCCGCGGCGCTACCCCATCGACTGGGTGTTCTGCTCGCGCCGGTGCCAGGACGCGTTCCACGCGCTCTACGGCAACTGGACGCGGGTCCTGGACGGCGTCAAGAACAAGACGGAGGTTGCCATGATCGATCCGTCTGACATCGAACTGGGCGCCATGAGGAAGTGCCTCAAGTCCTTTGGCGAGGCGGCCAGTGAAATCGGGTTCGATAAGCCCCTGGGGCACTACTCCGAAGCCGAGGCGCTGCAGGTGGTCGACGCCATCGTCACCTGCTACACCGAGGCGATGGTCGAGCACCACGAGACGACCAAGTTTCCGCCGGTGCGCGGTATGGCGCCAACGGCGGATCCCATGGCCAACCCGTTCGCCGATCTGGAGGACGACCTGCCATGGGAAGAAGGCAAGGAGGCGAAGCGATGATCGACTTCAACTCCTCGACAAGCATCCCGGGCCAGGTCACCTCGTTGGTCGATGCCGGCCTGCAACGGATGCGATCGTCGCAATCACCCCGGGAATACCTCGGCGCCTCCCGGCTTGGGGTGTCCTGCGAGCGCGCACTGCAATACGAGTTCGCCAGGGCGCCGGTCGACCCAGGTCGCGAGACCGACGGCCGGATCCTGCGGATCTTCGAGCGTGGCCACGTGATGGAAGACTGCATGGTCGCGTGGCTGCGGGCTGGCGGGTTCGACCTGCGCACGCGCAAAGCCAACGGAGAGCAGTTCGGCTTCTCGGCGATCGATGGAAGGCTTCAGGGCCATATCGACGGTGTGATCGTCGGCGGGCCGGATGGCTTTGCGTATCCCGCGCTCTGGGAGTGCAAGTGCCTCGGCTCCAAGTCATGGCGGGACCTGGAGAAGAACAAGCTCGCGGTCTCCAAACCGGTCTACCACGCGCAGGTAGTGCTCTACCAGGCTTACCTGCAGCTGCACGAACATCCGGCGATCTTCACGGCGATCAACGCCGACACGATGGAGATCTACACGGAGCTCGTGCCGTTCGATGCTGCACTTGCCCAGCGCATGTCGGACCGGGCGATCAAGGTGATCTCGGCTACCGATGCCGGTGAGCTGCTGCCTCGGGCGTATCACGACTCCACCCATTTCGAATGCCGGATGTGCTCGTGGCAGGACCGGTGCTGGAGGGCTGAGCCATGAACAGCAAGAAAGTGCCCATTGAACAAGTGGAGCCGATGATTGATGCCAAGCAGGCCGCCGCCGCCTTACGCCTTCCGTACTACTGGTTCGCCGACCACGCCATGCGGTCAAAGTACCGGATCCCCCATTACCTGATGGGAGGGCTGGTCCGGTATCGGCTGTCAGAACTGTCGGTGTGGGCGACGCAAAGCTCTGCCGTTTTGCATCGGAGCGAATCTGACGGTGGGGAGTCAGCATGATTGACTTCAATGACACCCCTATATCGTCAGACGTCGATCGACAGGCTCAGCGAGACCAGATTCGGTCCGACCTGATTTCACGGCTCGAATCGGTCCTGCTTTCGATGTTTCCCGCTGGCAAGAAGCGGCGCGGCAAATTCCTGATCGGCGATGTGCTGGGTAGTCCCGGTGACAGCCTGGAGGTTGTTCTTGAAGGCGAGAAAACGGGCCTCTGGACCGATCGCGCTACCGGGGACGGCGGCGACATCTTTGACCTGATCGCAGCTCACAGCGGCGTGGACGCCCACACTGATTTCCCACGGGTACTGAATGCGGCTGCTGACCTGGTTGGACGCGCACCGTCGACGCCTTCACGCAAGTCTCGGAAGGAAGCGCCGGTCGACGATCTCGGGCCCGCCACTGCCAAGTGGGATTACCTGGATACGGCTGGCAGTCTGATGGCTGTCGTGTATCGCTACGACCCGCCGGGGCGGAAAAAGGAGTTCCGACCATGGGATGCGAAGCGCCGCAAGATGGCCCCGCCTGACCCGCGACCGCTTTACAACCAGCCTGGACTGGTGGGCGCCAGCCAGGTGGTATTGGTCGAGGGTGAAAAGTGTGCGCAGGCGCTCATCGACGCCGGCATCGTCGCCACTACCGCGATGCATGGCGCCAATGCCCCGGTCGAAAAGACCGACTGGACGCCGCTTGCGGGTAAGGCTGTCCTCATCTGGCCTGACCGCGACAAACCGGGCTGGGAGTACGCGGCGCAGGCGGCTCAGGCCATCTTGTCAGCCGGTGCGCGGACCTGCCACATCCTCTATCCGCCGGAGGAGGCTGCGGAGGGATGGGATGCGGCGGATGCCATCGTAGAAGGGTTCGACGTAGGCGCCTTCCTCGCCCACGGCCCACGTCTGCAGATGCACGACGTCACCGCCGACGATGAACCTGTGGCGAGTACCGACGAGTCGGTCTGGGGTACGGAAGATGCGCTCGCCCTGGCCTTCACGCGCCGCTTCCACCGGGACTGGCGCTACGTCGCCACCTGGGGTCGCTGGCTGGTCTGGGACGGCTGTCGCTGGCGCACCGAGGACACGCTTGCGGCGACAGATCTGATACGCAGCGTCTGTCGTCACGCCGCACTGAAGGCCGCCAATCCAAAGGTTGCAGCAAAACTGGCAAGCGCCAGTACGGTAAGCGGCGTTGAGCGACTGGCCCGAGCTGACCGCAGGCATGCGGCGACGACCGACGAGTGGGACGCCGATCCGTGGCTGCTCAATACGCCGGGTGGCGTGACTGACCTCCGCTCAGGACGAAAGCGTGCGCATGACCGGGCCGACAGGATGACCAAGATCACCACGGCGACCCCCGGCGGTGAGTGCCCGATCTGGCTGCAATTTCTGGATGAGGTTACGGGTGGCGACAAGGAACTGCAGGCCTACCTGCAGCGCATGGTCGGCTACGCGCTGACTGGATCGACCCGCGAGCACGCCTTGTTCTTCCTCTACGGCACCGGTGCCAACGGCAAGTCAGTGTTCGTGAACACCTTGGCCACGATCCTGGGTGATTACGCGACCAATGCGCCGATGGATACCTTCATGGAGACCCGTACAGACCGGCACCCCACCGATATGGCCGGGTTGCGTGGCGCGCGCTTTGTGGCAGCCATCGAAACCGAACAAGGCCGTCGCTGGGCAGAGTCCAAGGTCAAGAACTTGACCGGCGGCGACAAGATTGCCGCGCGCTTCATGCGTCAGGACTTCTTCGAGTTTTTCCCGCAGTTCAAGCTCTTTGTGGCAGGCAATCACAAGCCGGCGATCCGCAATATCGACGAGGCCATGAAGCGCCGTCTGCACCTGATCCCTTTCACGATCACGGTACCGCCTGAGAAGCGCGACAAGCACCTGCAACAAAAACTTCTGGCTGAGCGCGACGGCATCCTCGCATGGGCGGTTCAGGGATGCTTGGAGTGGCAGCGCATTGGCAGGCTGGATCCACCTAAGCAGGTTCTCGATGCCACCGAGGAGTACTTCGAGGCTGAGGATGCCCTCGGACGTTGGTTGGAGGAGCGCTGCGTGAGCGAACCCAATGCGAAGTCGCTCACTGCCGAGCTCTTTACCGACTGGAAGCAGTGGGCCGATTCGGCAGGCGAATTCATCGGCTCGCAGAAGCGATTTTCAGATCTCCTGCTCAGCCGCGGGATCGAGAAATGGCGCAACACAACCGGGTTGAGAGGGTTTCGCGGCTTGGGTCTCAAGCACCCGACGGTACCCAGCTACACCCCGTACTCGGACAACTGAAAGCCTATGCCAACTCATCGGACTGACGGATCTGACGCAGTTCCTCGTAACCCTCTATACGCGCATACGCGCGCGCTTCATGGGAAGTTTCGACAGACCCCGTCCGATCCGTCAGTCCCGTCAAAGAAAGGGACTGTGACTATGACTTCAACGATTCTTGCCCTCGACCTGGGCACCACCACGGGCTGGGCACTGCGTTCGCCCGATGGCGCCATCACGAGCGGCACCCAAAGCTTTCGGCCGCAGCGCTTTGAGGGCGGCGGCATGCGATTTCTGCGCTTCAAGCGTTGGCTTACCGAGCTGAAGGCGCACGCAGGTGGGATCGACTCGCTTCATTTCGAGGAGGTGCGTCGGCATGTCTCGACCGATGCGGCGCACGCCTACGGCGGGTTCCTCGCCACGCTCACCAGCTGGTGCGAGCACCACCAGATTCCGTATCAGGGCGTACCGGTCGGCACGATCAAAAAGCACGCCACCGGAAAGGGCAACGCGAGCAAGGACGAAATGATTACAGCCATGCGTAGGCTTGGTCATGTGCCGACTGACGACAACGAGGCTGATGCGCTGGCGCTCTTGCATTGGGCGTCCCAGTCCATCAATGAGCAGGAGGCATGACATGAGAACTCCAATACCCCCTTACCGCTGCCCGCTTGGTCGCATGCAGCCGGAAAGCGTTGACGTCGAGGTCGTCAAACAGCGCGGTTGGCGGGAGGAACACATCTTGGTCGTTAGTGAGTCGGACACGCGTCTGGACTTCATCGAGCGTGAATTCATTCGCCGCATCGGGGAGCGGCTTTACGGATCTGGGGGGCGTTCACGTGGTACGACATGAAATCTCTTGGACGATCGAGGACGTCGCGTCGCGATTTCACGAAGCCGTGGTCACTGCACGTCGCCTGCCACCCGTCCGCGTTCAGGGCTACTTCAACACCTGGCCGCAGATCGTGCGGCAGCCCTGGGAAATGCTTGGGCTGGAAGATCAAGGCTACCGCCCGTTCCCGCCGAGTCCGCAAGCCGTTGAACGAATGCTCGAGGTCATGCGCTGGGTGCAGTGGTTGGAGGTCGAGCAGCGTCACCTGGTGTGGATGCGCGCCGACAACTATTGCTGGCGCGAGATCACACGCCGCTTCGCTTGCGACCGCACCACGGCGTGGCGGCGCTGGCAGCGGGCACTGGAACTGGTCGCGGTCCAGCTCAATGGCTCTGCAGGCTGCGCAATGCCATCCAAAAACCTGAGCAATTTAGGGTAATGCGTTGGCTGGTTGTCTTTGTCTTGCCTTGAATGTCCAGATCAGCCCGAAAACGGCCTGCAACAAAACGGCTTCGATGGCGTAGTATTTCAGCTATCTTCTGGACAGCGTCTTGAGCAGTGCACCCGCACCGCAAGACGCGTCCTCCCGAAACCCGCGACCGACTCTGCCGGCGCGGGTTTTTGCATTTCCGGCGCCCACATGAATCCTCTGAAACTCGATTACCGCGCAGTCGATGTGCTGATCCCCTATGCCCGCAATGCCAAGCAGCATTCGGATGCACAGGTGGCGCAGATAGCCGCCAGCATCCGGGAGTTCGGCTGGGGTGCGCCGATCCTGGTGGACGGACAGAACAATGTCATCGCTGGACACGGTCGCTTGCTGGCAGCACGCAAGCTCGGCATGACCGAGGTGCCAGTGGTGCCCATGGACCATCTGACCGACACGCAGCGGCGTGCCCTGATCCTGGCCGACAACAAGATCGGCGAGAACGCCTCCTGGGAGGATGAACTGCTTGGCATCGAGCTGGCGGAGCTCAAGGCTTCAGGCTTCGATCTGGGCCTGACCGGCTTCTCGCAAGAGGAGTGGGAAGTACTGATCGCTGGTGAGGAAGCCACGAAGGATGGTCTCACCGATGAAGATGCCGTGCCCGAGTTCAGCGAGACACCAATCTCGAAGTCTGGCGACATCTGGGTCCTGGGCGAGCACAAGCTACTGTGTGGTGACGCCACCAAGGCTGATGATTACAAAGCCTTGCTGGGCGAAGAGCTGGTAGACATGACCTTCACCGACCCGCCCTACAACGTCAACTACGCCAACACGGCCAAGGACAAGATGCGCGGCAAGAATCGCCCGATCATGAACGACAACCTGGGCGAAGGCTTCGGCAGCTTCTTGTTCGACGCATGCGAAAACATCTTGACCAGAACCAAAGGTGCGGTATACGTCGCCATGAGTTCATCGGAGCTGGATACCCTGCAAGCGGCGTTCAGGGCCGCGGGTGGAAAGTGGTCCACCTTCATCATCTGGGCCAAGAACACCTTCACGCTCGGCCGCGCCGACTATCAGCGGCAGTACGAGCCGATCTTGTATGGTTGGCGCGACGGCACCGATCACTACTGGTGCGGTGCGCGCGATCAGGGTGACGTCTGGAACGTCAAGAAGCCGCAGAAGAACGACCTACATCCGACCATGAAGCCGGTGGAGCTGGTCGAACGAGCCATTCGCAACAGCAGCAAGACACGTGATTTGGTGCTCGACCCCTTTGGGGGCTCAGGCTCGACGCTGATTGCTTGCGAGAAGGCCGGGCGTCGTGCGCGGCTGATCGAACTCGATCCCAAGTACGTCGACGTGATCGTTCGGCGTTGGCAGGACTGGACCGGGAAAGAAGCAACGCGTGCCGATGGCACGCGCTTCGTGGATGCCGAGGCGCTGATCGCCTAGCTCGCAATCCGATAGACCCGCTCCCCGCCCGCCTCCTTGGTCGAAGTGATGTCCAGGCCGAGCTTTTTCTTGAAGGCGCCGGCGAAGGTACCGCGCACGGTGTGCTGCTGCCAGCCGGTGGCCTCGCAGATGCTCGCGATCGTGGCGCCCTCGGGACGCTTGAGCATCGCGATCACCTGGGCCTGCTTGCTGTTGTTGCGGGTGCGGGGCTTGGCATCTGTCGCGGCTTCAATGACCTCGTCGAGGGCCTGGCTCGTGATCGGTGCCTTGCGAGGCACACCTAGGGCTTCGTAGCCCTCGGCAGCAACAAACCAGTCGGTGCCGTCGTAGGTGATCAGAGCGCGATTGAACAGGCCGTCGATCACCTTCTTGCGAGCGCCGCCTTTGATGTTCACGGGGAACCAGGTGATCTTGCCCTCGGTTTGCTGATGGGCGTAGGTCAGGATGGCGTGCTGGGCCGGCGTGAGTTGCGTGGTCATGGTGCTCTCCGATCACGATTGGGTGGAAATGGGTGCTTGATTGGCAATGGCGGCTTTGCGGCCAGCTTCAAAGGCCGCTTGAAGCGCAGCCTTGACACCCCAGACGCTCACATCGTGGAAGTCCAGACGGTCGCTGTTCTGGGTCTCTAAGGTCTCAATGAACAGATGCTCTTTAGCGATCTGCTCGAGCTGCTCGCTAGGGTCTTTGGATTTCATGCGTTGCTCCTTGGCTTGGTTCATGGTGTTCGTATGAACACTCTGTTCCCCGAGGAAGCCAAGTCGAATCTGCGGGTGTTCCGCATCTTTTTGCTAGGGACTAACGATGCCTCGTCGTGCCCCCACGCCGTGCCGGTACCCAGGCTGCGGGGCGGTGCTGGCGACCCCGGGCTTTTGCCCCAAACACCGAGGCAGCGTGCACCAGGACTACGGACGCGCCAGGCGTGGCTTTGACGCCGAGGTGGGCTTCTACCAGTCCAAGGACTGGCGGGTGCTGAGGGCGGCAGTGCTGCGCGAGAGCCCCCTTTGCGTGGTCTGTAAGGCCAAGGATCGCCTGGTTTCGGCTGGGGTGGTGGATCACGTGGTGCCGCTGAAGGCCGGTGGTGCCCGCTTTGATAGGGCCAACCTGCAGCCTCTCTGCGTCTCTTGCCACAACCGCAAGACGGCCAGAGAGACTGCCGGCAGGCGCTAGACCCCCCCTAGGGGGGTCGAATCTCTACGGTTGGGCGGCGCAGATGCGCGCGCCTGCCCAAATTTTTGCGCGTGCAAATTGAAAAACTTTTTTTGGACAACCCAATGCCAGAACTGACCGCTGAACAGGCCTACAAGGCAGACTTGGCCGAGATCGCAAGGCTAGATGCAGTGTCGTGGATCTCGGCGGGGCCGGAAGACATGTCTCCGGCCCAGGCGGAGGATCTGCGCGCAATGGACTTGTCTGAGCTTTCGCAGCTTGTAGTCCAAGCTGAAGAGTTGGAGCCACATGGCCGGCCGTAAACCGTTGCCTGTGGCGGTCAAGAAGATCAAGGGCACGCTTCAGAAGTGCCGAACCAATCCGCACGAGCCCCGTCCAGGCGGGCGGTTGGGTGAGCCACCTGAGTACATGTCCGATATCGCCAAGGAGGCCTGGATCTATGCGGTGGAGAACGCACCGCCGGGGTTGCTGTCATCACTGGACGCCTCGGTGCTGGAGCGTTGGGCCAATTGTGCTGGCCTGTACCGCGAAGCGCTTTCTAAGATCAACCGTGCCGGTGTGGCCGGCATGATCATCAAAACGCCCAGCGGCATATTGCGCCGATCGCCGCTGATGGACGTGATTCGGGACTTGGCCCAAGAGATGAAGGGCTACGAGTCGGAGATGGGGTTCACACCTGCCTCCCGCTCGCGGGTGCAGATGCCACAGGAGTCGGTCGACACGAACGATCCCTGGGCAGAAATTGCTGGCTGAGGATCAGGTCGATGATTGATTGAGGCGCAGCATCAGCGTCATTGGGTGTGCGGGTGATGCCTTGAAACCGTAGTGCTCGTAAAACTGGCGTGCACGATCGTTGAGTGCATGCACAAGCATGGCTCGCACACCTGTGTTTTGCGATACCAATACACAGCGCTGCAGTGCATCCTGAAGCAAGGCTGCCCCCAACTTCATTCCTTGTACCCGGGCATCGACCGCCAAGCGGGCAAGGACCATCACCGGCACCGGATCGGGCATGTTCTGACGAATGGACCGTGTTGCGTCTTGGTGCGCGACGGCTCCTGCCGCTAAAGCGTAGTAGCCCATGACTTCTCGCTCATCGGTCGTGACAACGAACGTGCGGCTTGCACCGCTGGTTTGGTTGCCCAGCGCACGGCGCTTCAGCCATTCATCGAGCGTCGATTCGCCGCAGGCGAATGAAGTGACCTGATGATCGGGTGACAAAGACTCCGGGGCACGCAAGTTCATGCGCCAACTTTCCAGGGGGCCTTGACCGCCAGCAAGCGCTCAAGTCCTGGGATAGGTTGTACCGGCGCATCCAGCATGGCCGTGAACTCCCGGAATTTGGCGTCATCGAGGCTGAAGAACACCTGGTCAAGGAGCACCGACTGAGCCTTGTCGCAGGCGGCTTCCAGCATGAAGTCAGAGCGGTTTTTCCCAAGCAGGTGCGCGGCCTGGTCGATCAGGTCGCGTTGCTGAGGCAGGGCTCGCAAATTGATGGCGGCGTCGCGCATGGCATCTCCAAATGAATACACAACAGATACACGAATCCTAACCGGATGTGTAGCTGATGTCAACACACGATCAGAATTGACCGCTGCATGAATGCCCAGTCACAACCTGCCAAGATCGCAAGGCAATACGCCGAGCAGGTGGTGGCCGGAGAAATCTTGGCCTGCCGGTGGGTACAGCGCGCGTGTCAGCGACAACTGGATGACCTCGCCAAGTTCAAAGGAAAGGCTAGCCCCTACAGCTTCAATCCAAAGCTCGCAGACAAGGACGGCCGCAGTTTTTACCCGGCAGACAACCTCTGCGCGTTCATCGAGCGACTGCCCCATGTAAAGGGGCCGCTGGCTGGCGAGCCGATTCACTTGGAGCCCTGGCAGGCCTTCATCCTGACAACGGTCTTCGGATGGGTCAAACCCAATGGGACACGCCGGTTCCGGCGCTCCTACATTGAGGTGCCGCGGGGTAACGCCAAGTCGACTTTGTCATCGGCCGTGGCCCTCTACATGCTGGCTGCCGACCGTGAAGGCGGCGCCGAGGTTTATTCGCTGGCTACGACACGAGATCAGGCACGGATCGTCTTTGGCGACGCGCAGACTATGGCCAGGCGCAGCCCAGGATTTCGGCGTCGCTTCTCAGTTGAGGTGGGTGCGCACAACATGCATGTGCTCGCATCGGGCTCAAAGTTTGAGGCGCTCTCGGCCGAGGGTTCGACCCTCGACGGCTTAAACATCCACTTCGGTT
>Ga0315903_10003074_pt1 | contig 23533 bp, 26 predicted proteins | sample LakEriMetagenome_7_FD_203524 | JGI IMG/M metagenome (GOLD analysis project Ga0315903, IMG submission 203524) | Freshwater fungal communities from buoy surface, Lake Erie, Ohio, United States - Buoy 2 MA119 | ecosystem: Environmental > Aquatic > Freshwater > Lake | place: USA: Lake Erie, Ohio... | reverse complement strand
AGGCGGTATAAAAAAAGTGGATTCTAACGATGCAGATAACTGGACTAGCTTATTCACTCAGTTAAGAGTCGACAACTCATGGCTATCCACAGTTGGCGGAATACAGCCTGGATTACAAAAAACTAAAAAAGGTCAGAAGACATCATTCGGAGTAACATTCCCACAATAATAATATAATGTACATAGATCCATTACCAACTGGCGCAAAGTTAAATGTATCCGAGTTAGCACAGGCTTTTGGTGAACCTAATCCAGAGGTTGTTGTTGAGACACAGCAATCTAATAAGGAAGAGTTGCCATCAATGATGGAGATGCAGAATAGTGCACCTATAGTAACATCTGAGGTGGAACCTCCAGATCCAGACCCTAATGTGTTATCCGCCGAAGACAAGCCGTTTAAGTTCTTTAATATTGACGATAAGAAGATACCAAAGAAGATAAGGCCAGAAATATATACTGCATATAGAAAGGCCGAAGATGAGCTAGAAAAAATTAACAATACGGTTTTAGGCGAGCTAGATACTAAATACATGGGATTAGCCAAGGGCGTAGAGCAAGAGGTTAAATCACAGTATGGCGGTGATAATACCGTATATAAAAGTAAAATAGGTAAACTTAACGACCAGTACAAACAGGAGTACGATAAAGTATTTAGTGAAAGATCTTCCAATGTGATGAGTTCATTAAAGGACGATATCAACAATGCTTCATCTCAGATACAGTCTGTAAGAAGAATAAAAAAACTAAAGAGCTTTATAGATAACGCAAAGAACGGATCTTTAAATCTAGGATATACATACACATACGATTCTGATGATTACTTCAGAGGACTTATTGAATCTAAAAAAGATTTAGAACAAAAGGGAGCTACATATACTGATGCATATAAGGATGTAAAAAAGAAAATTGATGAATATTATAACGAAAACTATCAATCAATAAAACCTGTTTCAGTAGTAAAGAATGATGAATGGATAAAGGTTGATAACAATTGGCAATCTGGATTATTTGGGCCAAAGTTTGCAGTAGATGCTACAGAATTAAAAGAAGGAGATAAAATAAGAATACCTGAAACTGGTATGCACATGTCTAGCATAACAGATAATGGTTATAAGAGTTATCAATTTATATCCCCAACAGGGACTCAGGTTAGGCCAGCTGGCGAAAAGTTATCGCTTGCTCCCGTTGAAACAGGTATTGGAAAATTTGAAATACCAACTACACCACAGGTAGAAGAAAGGATACCAGGTGTAAGGACTCCATATTATAATGTTGTAAAAAGAGGAACCTCAAAGTATGAAATCCCGGTAGATGGGCGAGATGATATTAGTATAATACCAGAAGGTACAAAAGTAGAAGGAGGTATAAAGACAGAAGAAGAAGTTCGTATAGCAGCCTTACCAAAAGATCTTGATAAATTCAGGAGAAGTTTTGCAATGAACTTGCAGAAAAGTTTTGAGGAGAAAGCTGGCATTTATCGTTTTGCAAAGGATAAGCCATTTAATTTTAATGACATCCTATTAAACAACTGGAACATATATGATCGCTCAGGTATTATTGATGCATTAAGAGTAGGCCCAAAAGTTGGCAATTATAAACTCCCTCAGGCAGCAGATGAATTTACTACCTGGCTTTCTCAGAACGAGAATTATAAAAACGTAAATGAGTGGTCAGCAGAAAGTTTAACAACAGCCCTTTCAGATTTCAGTAATTGGAGAAGCGATAAGCTGAATAAGGAGCTAGACCAAATTACCATAAAGGGTGTGCCAGCAAAGGGGTTTATGGATGCACAATCTGATGCATTATCATATGTTGAAGAGAACTCATTAAGACTAAATGATGTAAATAAAAGAATCTCAATAGAGATTACAAATATAAACAATCAATTAAAGTCAAATCCAAATGACGAAAATCTTTTAAAGAGAAGACAAACTTTATTGAAGACTTATAATAACAATATATCTTCATTTAATAATTTAATAGAAAATAATAAAGACTATTTATCTGCTGATGAGGACCCTGAATTTATAGAAGCTTCTGATAAACGGAATGAAATATATAATATAAGCCGTCAAAATAGGGAGATAAAATCTATCGCAGAGTCAAAATACGAAACAGATAAAACTACAAAGGCATATGCTGGAGCAGAGCAATTTGAGAAGGCTGGTACTGCTCCAATGCCATTAGCTCTTTATCAAGGATTTTATACTAGGGGTCTTGATTTTTTAAACAATGTATCAGGTGTTCTTGGACAATTAGGTGCATATGCCACAGGCCAAGGAAGAAGAGGAAGCAAACTTGCTGCTGCTGCTGCACAAAGAAGAGGTGACATTGTTTCTAGTTTAACGCCGGAGTTATTGCCAGAAACGGTAGATGGGAAATTCTCATTTAGTAATTACCTGACTAATATGCTCGGTAGAACTGGTAGTGCAGTATTTGATATGGGTACTGCTTTATTAGCTCCAGAGCTTAGGATACTAAAGGGTGCATCTTGGGGTGCTAGGTATTTGAATAGACTTCCTGGATTAGCGGCTACATGGACCGCTGGTAATTTTTATAATGACTATAATACAGCAAAAGATGCTGGCATAAAATCAAATGCTGGTAGAATATCATATGTTCTTGTTAACAACTTGCTTCAATCTGCTGTAGAAAACATAATTAGCGTAAAGGATTTGGGCGCATCATTTACCACTCCTATAGATGTCATAAAGAAAAGATATGGTAAGGAGTTGTTGAGATATGTCCCTGAAATAGTTGATGACATATCAAGGCCAACTGCTGCTAAGAAAATATACCAATTTACAAATGCCTTCTTTAATGGATATTTAAAAGAGGGCGCTAGGTTTGCTCTAGAGGAATTTGCTCTAGAAGAGAACTTGGCGCTTCTTGTAGATCAGGCTTTTAAGGAGTCTTTAAATTTATCACAAAATACTAATTTCAATACTGATATATTTACACTAAAGAATATACGTGATAATATTTCCGTTGGTGTATTAATGGCTCCGCTTGCTGGCATAGGTGCTGGAATTAGAAGGGGCATGAATGCTTCATCAAAGAAGGTGCTTACATATGGGCTTATAGATGAAGTTGGATATGAGCCAGTATGGAATGCTATAACAGATATAAAAGAAGGTATAGATTCTGGAGATGTGACTGGAGCTGACAAGGAATTTATAAATGAAATGTTTCAGGAGTTGCCAGTTGTGATGTCTCTTAAGAAGCCAGATGGCGTATCCGATGTGAAGTGGTTGTCAACAAAGAGTCTTGTTGCAAAGAAGATACTTCTAGAGAATCAACAGAAGGGTTCTCCAAAGGCCATGTCTGGTATATTCCAGTCTCAGATTGATCAGTTAGATTCTCAAATAAACTCAGTTATGTCAACCTCTGATGATGCACTCACAGAGGCAATGGTTAAGAATGGTTACCAGATATTAACCAATGATAAAGGACAACCTTATTTCTCACAAATAAAACCCACAACAGATGCCACTCAAGAAAGCGAAGGGCTCAAGCAAGAAGGCGGTGCAGAAGGCCGTATCGGAGAATATGCGCCAGCTCAGCAAGGAGAACAAGTCCAAGCCACGCAGCCTACAGCAGCGGTTAGCGATAGCAATATCAGCGGCGAAGCGCAAGTAGCAGTTACAGAAGGAGTAACTACTCCAGTCGTTGAAGTTCCCGGTATAGATGTTATAATGAATAACGTACTTCCTCAGATAGGGACCCTGTCTTCTGTACCGTTAGAATCAGAGGATGGAGCAACATTTAATGCAGATGGTACAGCATACACTGGGCAAGGATTGGTGGTCCCGGCGTTATCTGTAAACACAACAGTACAGGAGTTGACTCCTAAGATGGTTGCTGATTTTATGGATAAGCATAGGGATAAGCTTGCCACCGGGAACTTTAAAGTAGGAATATATAAATTCCCCAATAGTAATATGGCAAGTATAGACTTGAATATTATTGTTGATCCAAAGAACGAAGCTCAGGCTTTAGACTTTGCAAAACAAGCTGGGCATGAGTCTATATACAACATAGGTTTTGGTAATATAAAAACTGGTGCTACTGGTCAGAATGTGGCACAGTTTAATGACCAGCAATTAATTTCTATTTCTCAAGATTTAGCTAATGGTGTTATTCCTAATGTAGCATCAATGACTCAGGCTGCACCATCGGTTACACCATCGGTTACACCATCAGCTGCAACAACTACTACACCAGTTACACCATCGGTTACACCATCGGTTACACCATCGGTTACACCATCAGCTGCACCAGCTATTGCACCAACTACTGCACCAGTTGCTGAGGTTACTACACCAGTTCAGACTAGGGCATTGACTTCGGAAGAGAACACAAGGATGTCAGATGCGAGAACAATGACACAGCAGGAGTTCTCCACTAAATACCCAGATGTAAGTCCTGAAGCATACGAATCTATTAAACAATCAGGGTTTGATAATGAACAGGATTTTGAATCATGGAAAAATGATCAGGTTAATAAAGCCAACCAGATAGCAAGTAGCATACGTGACTCCATGTTCAATGGCGTTGCGGATATGCAAATTCTGTCAAAGGCTCTATACCAGTCATGGTCCAAGGTTGTACCTGGGCTTAGCATGGTATGGGATAACTACGCCAGCAATGTAGAGAAGGCTGGCTTCCCTAGTGAATTTAAGAACTATGCCGGGTTTTATGATCCTGCAACAAAGACTGTGTACCTTAACCCAGATAAGATTGGACTGGATACGCCTATACATGAGTTCGGACACGTGTGGTATGCGGTTGCCAATATAGTAGATAAGAGTATAACAGAACGCGGAAGGAATCTAATTAGGGGTACTGAGTACGAGGCAAGGGTTAGGGCTATAGACGAATACAAAAACTTGACAGATGAGGAGATTGAGGAGGAGGCACTTATACTAGCTATAGGAGAAAGGGGCGCTGGTATAATCGATGCTGCAAGGAAGAATAACTTTATGACATGGTTATCAGACTTGTTTAACTTTGTTGCTAAGAAGTTTGGTATAAATGTAAACATAGAGAATCTTAACCTTGGCGAGTTCCTAGACTTGGCTGCTATGGATATTCTGTCAGGTGGAAATGTTTTAATAAATACCTCATCACCAATTGAGGTAGAGGCAACAGGCATTAAGCCATCAATAGTTTCTGCTGAAAGACTTGCAATGTCATATCCTGCCGTAAAGAACAGGCTTGACACTGCCAAACAAATGACATCTAACAATGCTGATCCAAATGCAATATGGGAAAGTACAGGTATGGAATTTGTTGATGGCGCATGGATGACTGAGCTTAACTATGACATAAAGACGCTGGTAGATTTCAATAAGGTATCTGATGATCTAGATAAGAGTGGTAATGGTTTTGCAATGTTTACGCTTGGTAAGGTATTCTCATACCCAGAACTATATAAAGCATATCCTGAGTTAAAGAGAATAAACGTAAAGGTTGCAAGGTATAATGAAGGTTATATTGCTGGTTATTCACCAAACCAAAACATGATAAGAATAAATGTAGATAAAGATATTCTTTCATATGTTGGAGGTGATTACACTTCATCTATACTTCACGAGATACAGCACTACATTCAGAACAAGGAGGGGTGGTCTTTTGGTACAAGTCCTAAGCTTGAATTTGAATCTGCTAAGGAGAGGGTATCTAAGATATATGAAAACGCAGGGTTCTCTCAGGATGCAGAAAAAATAAGGTCGCTTGAGTATGGTAAAAAGTACACTGGTGATGATTTAAATTTCTACAAGAGGACTATATCCGCAGCTAATTTATCATACCTTTTGTCACGCGGAGAGATACAGTCAAGGAATGCAGAGGCTAGATTTGCAGATGCATATAAGAAGCAATATAGGCCATCAGAAACTGAAACCGAAGTAAAGCCAAAAGCATCAGTTAAATCTGTTATGGAATCAAAGCCTTACAGTAAGTTCATGACAGAGGATGCTGATAATTATTACTTCTTTCATTGGTCTAGTGAAGAAAGAAAAACTATTGATCCTAATAAGTTTGGGAATAATAGAATTACCTCAAGAGAGGAGAGGATTGCTAGACCTAGTGCTGCATTCTTCTATACTAGACCTGATTTCAGGGAGAGTGGTGTTGGTGACTATGGGCATGTGGTTAAGATTTCTAAGGATAAGGTATATCCGGCAACAGCTGATCCTTTAAATTTCTTTGAGGAAGCTAAGGCATTATTTGAGAAGTCTCATCCAGGTATGGCGTTTGGTCCTAACCAACAAATAGGTTGGATTACAAAGGTGGCCAACTCTAAAGGGTATGATATGGTTGTCGCTAAATGGGGTAACCAACTCAGGGCAGAGACCACTAGCAAAGTTAAGCCTGAATGGTATCAGATGCCAGAAGGTTGGGGTATTAAAACAAACCCTAAGTACTCTAAGCTTAAGAAGGGAGTAAATAAATTATCTGTAGCTTCGAGATACAATGTGGATAAAGTAAGGAATGATGTTAAAGCTGGGAACAAGATAGCAAAAGGATTGGCTGTATATACTAGAGGTGGACAGAAAATAATTGAGGGAACAACTGATCTATCTTTGGAATATGTAAAGAATAATGCGCCAGAAGTTTTTATATCTAATGCAAATATTATTTTGCAATATCCAATAATAAAAGGCATAAAGAATATATCAAGTGTTAATACGATAGAAGAAGCACAAGAGATTTATGATATATTTTCAAATCAGATATCAGATAATTTAAAATATTTGATTGATGAATTTTCTCTAGAGTTTAGGGATATATCAACATTATGGTATGATGGCGCTAATATAATAGCTCAAAACTTTTCAAAAAAATATGGTGTATCAGCAGAACAGGCAGCAGGAGTAATAGCGTCACTTTCTCCACAGAAAGACTGGTATCAAAATGTAAGATTAGCTGAAATGGTTATGATGGCATTTAGAGAAAATCCATCTCTAAATAAATCAATGATAGATAAACAGATATCGGTAATATCAGAAGGCGAAAAAGCTAAGTTGAAAGATATAAAAAAAGCGCAAGATGTTTATAATAAAAATAAAACAAAAGAGAATAAACAAAAATTAGAAAATAAAAAAGATGCCCATCAAAAATATATGGCTGATGCTTTAAGCGTAGTTGATATGCTTAAAGGTTACATTGGGAAAAGACTAAATGAAGTTCCAGATCAAATAAAGCCTTATATAGTAAGATTAAGTAATGAAGTAAATACAACTAAAGATTACGATATACTTAGTCCAGATGGAAGAGTTGTTGGTGTAGCTATGAAAGCTGACGGTATAACAAAAGCTAAAGTAGCATGGGGTTCATATACTGAAATAGGAAAAGCTGTCTCAATAATGGTTGACGGAAGTCAAGAAAATATAAATAAATCTCTTGGTCAAATGCATAAGATCAGGAACTTTTATAATAATATTATTGACCCAATGTCTAATAACAATGATGTTACAATGGACACACATGCTGTTGCAGCAGCTCTACTGATGCCATTGTCAGGTAATTCAAAAGAGGTTGGTCAAAATTTTGGTACAGGCACAAGTAATTCTGGTCCATTTGGTATAAAGGGTTTATACTATGCATTTGCTGATGGGTATAAAAAAGCAGCGGAATCATACGGTCTTTTACCAAGACAAGTACAAAGCATTACCTGGGAGGCGGTAAGGGGATTATTTACTGACACGTTTAAATCTAATAAAGATAATGTAAACAACATAAAGTCTATATGGGATTTATATGCAAATAAAAAAATAAATATAAATGAAACAAGAAGTAGGATTAACAAATCAGCAGGAGGAATTAAAGACCCAACTTGGGCAGAGTCAGCTTCAGAAGGAAGAGGGACTGTTCAAGTCCAGCCTGGAGTTAGCGTTAAAAAGGAAGGTATCGGAAGAGGATCTGAAGTATCTGGACGAGTTGATGTCGGGGATAGATCCGGAAGAACTGGAGCAGGAGAGGGCCCAACTATTTTAGAAGTCAAACCGTCTATCTCATCAAGATATGGCCTAGACGACGGTTGGTCCGAGAGAGCTATCAACGAAGCTAGAACAATGCTTAACAATGGCATGTTCCAGATTACCGAAAACACCGGAACAGGGCCAGTAGGGTTTACACTTTCTGTAAATGGTAATACACATGGCGTATACCCATCAATACAAGATGCTGAGAATCAAAGGGATACAATAATAAAGGCCACTATCATGAAGGGTTATCCGCAAGTCAGCGAGATGATTGCTGATAACGTACTCTTCAATGCCAAGCGTAGAGACTTTACAAAACCATTGAATCCGTCAAGCATACAGGGTCTTGCTCCTAGTGTAAGATCAAGGGGTTACGTTGGAGATACTAGAACTAGATCTAGAAAAATAAAGGATGCAACAAGAAGATTCTTCACAAGGTACTTCACATTTTCAAGGGGGCTACCAAAAGAAATCCTAAACTTTAAGGAGTCACTAGGTGGCAAACTAAGCTATCAGGTGAGCATTGCCGAGTCTATGGTTAAGGACATGAAGAGGGTTGCTAAAAAGATTGGCTTTGAAGATTGGGCTACATTCGATCAGGCTCTAAGGGATTACAGAACATATAACCCAACGAATCCATTCTGGGTTAGTGGTCAACCTGGATACTCTCCGGCAGCTAATACAAACCCAGCATTCTTTAATCTTCCAGAAGAGATTAGGAAGTATGTTGTAAGCATGCGAGCACTTATGGATGGCATGAGTGAACAGCTAGTAAGGAACGGACTTGTATCTCCAGACATGGCTCTTGTATTGGAATCGAACATGGGTAAGTATGTACACAGATCATACGCCCTGTTTACTATGGGTAATGAGTGGTCTAAGAAGGTTAAGAACAACAAGAAGATTATTGATACAGCCCACGAAAATCTATTCCAACTTTACTACACTCACCTTGCTGCTACAAATCCAAACTTAAGTCAGCAGGAATTAATAAGTCAGGCAAATGAAGAGTCAGACAAGGAGATAAATAGAATCCTTGATTCAAAGAAGCCGTTCTTTGGTAAGGACGAGGCTAGCTTCTTACCATATAGAAATACTGGGTCTTTAAAGCAAAGACAGGAGATGCCTCAGTGGTTAAGAGATTTAATGGGAGAGTACACAGATCCTGGAACTGCATTCCTACTTAGCGTTGGGGAGACAGCGACTCTTCTTCAGACATCTGACTACCTTGCAAAACTTAGGGACTTCGGTCTTGGAACGGTATTCTTTGAGGAGGGTAATAGGCCAGCAGACGCTACCTATAGAATAGGTTCGATGGGTCAGATGTTAAAACCTCTTGAAGGATTGTACACCACAAAGGAGATGTATAACCTACTTGTTGATTCTGAAACAAATAGGTCTAGTAATTTCAAGTGGGCGTGGAGATTAATGAACCTTAACAAGATGATGAAGACTGTGTTCTCTCCTTTAACACAGACAAAGAACTTTGTATCTAACACAGGTTTTGCCTTACACAATGGGCACTTTGATGTCACAGCACTATCTGAAGCATGGGCTTACTTTAAGAAACAGGTATCTAATAATAAAAGTCAGGATGTAATAGAGAGCCTTAGACCTCTGTTTGAGAGAGGTGTTCTTAACCAAAGTCTTACAGCCAAGGAACTTGCAGCTATATTTAGAACAGATGATTTTGAACAGTACGTTCTAGATAATGCCGACAAAACAGGTATGCAGGATTACTTGACAGATCCAGGTAAGGCCAGCAGGGCAATTATGAGGGGTGCATCTAGAGTATACCAGGCGTCTGATGACTTCTGGAAGATATACGCCTTTTATAATGAACAGCGTTCAATGTCAAAAGTTCTTTATAATAAAGAATACGAATCTCTTAATCAATCAGAGAAGGATGCCGTAGATAACGAAGCCGCAGATAGGGTTATGAATACATACCCAACATATGACAGAGTACTTGAGATATTTAAAACTGTAAGTAAGACTGGCGTACTTGGTAACTTCATAGCATTTAGAGCTGAGGTATTTAGGGTTATGGCTAATACATATGCGTATGCATATAACGACATAACTAAGGGCATAAAGGAAAAGAATGGAAGAATGGTTGCTGCCGGGACTAAGCGACTTTTAGGCATGGCTGTATACAATGCCATAAGAATGGAGGGTGTTTATCTTCTTGCCAAGTACGCTGGCCTTTCTGTATCTGGACTTGCTTCTTCAATATGGGGCGGAGGGGATGACGAGGATAAGGAGAAGATGGCTATAAATTCATTTGTCCCAGATTGGGCAAGGAGCGATGATAAGATATACGATATGTCAAAGATTAAGGATGGCATAGTAGAGTACTACACACTATCATCTGTTGACCCATACGCTACAATATATAACATATTCAATGCGTATAAATATGGGAATGAGTATGACGAAAAGGGTGGTGCTATAGCAGCTAGTCTAGAAGTAGTGGCTCCATTTGTAGAGCCAGAGATGACGCTAAGAGCTTTTGCAAGCGCCATATCAAACAAGGACTCATACGGATTTTCTATATACAACGACGATGATACTTACCTTAAGAAAACATTTGATGGTTCATTGTACATAGCTAAGGAAACGCTAACACCTGGCGCATTTACGTGGATTAACAGAATGTTCTACAGAAGAGATGAAGAGGGTAAGTTGCAATTCGGATTCAATCCTTCTGAATTGTACACAGCACCTATAGGAGCCAGGCCGTATGTTGCAAACATAGGTAGAAAATGGAAGAGCGAACTGTATCAAGCCAGCAAGAATGTGTTTGCTGACATTTCATCTGACTTCAAGAGAAACGCTAGAGATAATAAATCATACGAGGACGATGCTAACTTCAGGTATAACAGGCAGATACTTAGACTTCATAAGATGTACACTGACGCCATTAGACTTGGGTATCAAGAGGAGAAGCTACTACAGGCAATGAGAGAATCTAGGTTAGACCGAAGAACATTTATGGCGATTATTACTGGAGAAACATTTAGGGCTTATGATGATGATGGTAAAATAAACTCAAGAAACCCAGAGGATTAAGATGAGCATATTTAAATTAAAGAATGTACTTCCAGTAAAGGTCTACGATGAACTGGAAGAATGCCTAAATAAAAATGGCATAACAGACATCAATATGATAGCGCACTTTGTAGCTCAAACAGCGCATGAATCTGGCTCATTTAAGACGGTATATGAAAACCTATATTATTCTACCAGTGGCTTGTTAAAAGTATTCCCCAAGTACTTTAAGGATGTAGTAATAGCCACATCTCATGCAAGGAACCCAAAGAAGATAGCCAATAAGGTATACGCAAATAGAATGGGTAACGGAGATGAGCAAAGCGGTGATGGATACAAGTACAGCGGTAGGGGTTATATACAAATAACAGGCAAGAGAAACTATAAGTTGTTTAGCGATTACATAGGAGATGACTGTGTACTTAATCCAGACCTAGTAGCGACCAAGTATCCTATGGAGAGCGCAGCATGGTACTTTACTACAAATAAAATATGGGACCTATGCAAGGGCTCTGACTACAACTCAATACTTGCCGTCACCAAAAAGATAAACGGTGGAACACACGGATTACAGGATAGACTAGCTAAGTTCAAGACCTACTTTAATATCCTGTCTAACCCTTAAGTACGTTCTTTATAACAACTATCCAGCCTATCATACAAATGATAAAAAAAACCAGCATAAGAACTCTAGAGTGTAGTATATTTTTTATCAGATTCATATTACAGTTTTTTGCATACGATATAGTGGCTTCATCTTACATGTAGACTTGGCATCATAGGCCAGGTGTATTATGGAAGAGTGGTCCCTATTTAAAAACTTGCCAAGCGTCTTAACCGGAACTCTTTTATTTATTCTCATTTCTCTAACTAGGTGAGCTCTTGCGCCAACCGTGTTGTGCTCCCTGTTCTTGCTTCTCATGTTCTCTACAGTGGTGTCATACATTTCCGATATTCTTTTGGCTTCACTCTCAAGATCAGGAGGTCCATCTGAATGGGCAACATCAACGTATAGATACTTCTTCTTTATCACAAGCTTCTCAACAACTCTTTCAACTGACGCCAGTATGGTATCAATCTTCTTACTAGAGTGTGAATTAAGGTCGAGATCGAAGTAATCAACCAGTTCTTTTTTAGCTTCTTGTATTGTCATTGTTATATATTTTTAAACCAAATGATAAATTCATCCAACCCATTTCAATCTTCGCCATTGTTTTAGAATGTACTAACTTATTTTTATATAGGTATTCAGCTCCCCATGATATCCATTCGTTGTTCTGCTGTTCAGTCATGATGTACTTAGAGTACCAATCGTCATCCCTACCTATCATGTCATCATACCCTAGCCTATACCCGGCTATCTCAAACATCTTATCTATTATATCTTTTATTGCTTTTTCTTTTTTCATCTATCTATTTCAATGTAGCTGTTATTAATATTTTTATTCCAGTAAGTTGTAGCCTCATCTAGGTACTGCCTGAATCTATCCGGACTTCTAAAGATAGTTGATGGCCTATTGTATTCATCCATCTTTTCGTCCTTGCCCCATGTTAAATTCTTGTGTAGAATTACAGAATGAAATTTATCTATGTCATCACCAATTACCTTCTGTATTCTTAGTATAGAACCATAGTACGTATCTACCTTGTACTTAGTTCCATTTATTTGGTTAAACAAATCTACAACTTTTGATGGAACATCGCTCTTTGTTACATCCCTTTTTTTCTTTTCTGGTATTGCTCCTCCAGAATATGCCTGCATAAAGTCCTGCGTAAGTGTGTAGTCCTCTGTTATAAATTGCCACATTCCCTCAACGCTTTGTCTTATTGTTGATTCAGCAACACCAGTTTCTCTTGATATATCAGAAGGGCTATCACACCCCTGCATTATAGAGTCAATTATAATGTACTGCAAACATGTAAGACCAAGCTGTCTCCTTAGTATATGGTCTATTATAGTGTGTCTCATGCAAATTGTTTTATTGAAACGTAGTCATTACCCATCATGTATGAAAGCGCATTAAGGCACATAAGATTCTTGTAGTAAAACCTCTGGGCTCTGTCTTCGCCATAGGACTTCTTCTTAATAGACCCATCCATTACTTTCTTTGATGCAGCCTCAGACAACTCTGAGTACATGTTTAGTTTATGTCGGTACTCATCATAGTTTATACTAAGAACAAACATTACATCTTTTTTATCTACATTATACAAAGCGCACAGGCCTATGAATACGACAATGGCAGATGACTTTGAACCCTCCATGACTTCATCTGTCTGCCATGGTTTATTTGGCAAAGAGTCGAATACGAAGTTTGGCCTTACGGCTTTTTCGATAGTTTGAATTTTCATTTTATTTTGTTTTAACTATGAACATTTTTTTCCATGTCACCTTGCCGTTCTCTATTACCATTTCATTTGCAGACCTAGCATCCATGTATGATTTTATCTTATTGGCGTAGTAGGTCTTTCTTTCAGCAACCTTAGACTCAAGACTCTTGTACCTATTGTATTGTATGGCGTCATCTGTTTGTTCAGGTCCTCCAATTATCTGGTTATCAGTTGGTCTACTCCTGTGCCTTTCATTCATGTACTCACTTAGGTCTCCACTGCTGTCTACCTCTGGCTGGTAGTTAGAAGCTATACCAATAAGTTCATTGTGAGTTGGGAATTTAAGCTTGGCCATCTCACGTCTTGCTTCGTTAACAAGGTGGTAGAATATTCTGGACTCCTTTATTATCTGCTGCTGTGTATCAAAGTCTTCATGCACCAGCAACACATTTAGTTTATTGCCTCCCTTTAACCACACGAACTCACCCCACATAAGACCTGTAACAATTAAGTAGTGCTGCATCTGGAAGTAGTACTGAGGTGGTATTCCAGCCTCCCACATATCTGAGTACCTATCTGATATAGTCTTAACCTCTAGGACTCCACGTCCACTCATGCTTGGGTGCTTAGTTATTATTCTATCCACGTTTGCAAACAGATGATCAAAGTCTGGGTTTATCAATGTACTAGTTTGTCTTATCGACTTCTTTATCTTATTGCCAGATTCAAAGTTGCTTATAAGCCCATCCTCAGTTCCGTCAAAGTACTGCCACTTATCTGCCACGTAATCCTCAAGCTGTGTGCCGTGGAACATGGATTCATTCTGCACGTTTCCAGGCTTTGATAAACCTAAAGCCTCATAGAATAGCTTGACCCTAGACTTCCACGGGTTTTTGTTTAGTATGGTGGCTGCATCCGAACCGCCAAGCATACCTTTATGTAGGAGAGAAAGCCTAAGGTCAAGCCACTCCTTTCTATTGTTTATTTTTTTCTTGATTAGCTTCGGCATACTTAATCATTTTATTGAATGTCTTAACTGCATTCTTTAAGTTTAGAGCAGAACAGTAAAGACCGTCTGCGTGTTCCATCTCTGTAACCTCAACAACCTCTAACCTATCATCATAAACCTTTAACTTAAAACACTTATGACCAGGTTTTATTTTCAACTCCTTTACTGAACCATTAACTATGATTTTCATTTGGTAGACTTTTTAAGTGAGCTTGCCTTTGACCTGTTAATCAATATGTTAAGTTCTTCCTTCTGGTTAAACGTCAAGGAATACTTGTTCATTGACAATTCAACAGACTTGTGATCTCCTGATCTAATAGCATCTACCATCTTGTAGTATGTAGAATCATCCAATTTCGGTTTCCCACCTATAACATCAGTACCATAGTCTACAGTTATCCTACCATCCCTGTCATCCTCGGTCACAAGACCAAGCAAACACACTATGGCGTACCTCCTTTGGTATGTAATAGATGCACCCCAGTCCTGTATGTTTTTAAACTCAACACCCGGAGCAGACACGTCATCTATATACTCTCCACTTGTATGGCACAGTATAGTCCTCAATCCACTGGAGCACGTTAACTGAACCAGCCTCAAACCGTTCTTAGTTAATTCAGGTGTCGCAGACTTTATAATATTCTGGAGTGAAGCGTATGAGTACTTGTACTTCCTCCCATCAGCGCCAAGATAATCGACGTCAACATCGTGCTTTATCTCAGGGAAGTTACAATTGTTTAAGGCTTTAATAACTTGTAGCATATAAATTGTGTTGTTATACCGCTTTGCCTGGACCTAAGGTATACTGTCTCCCAATCAAATGTCATCCTCCCGTTAATCATTCGTATCATGTGCGCCTGTGCAACGTGGGGATATCTTTCAAGTATGTAATCCCTTAGTTCTGATAGACTATATGTCTTGCCAAAGTAAGAAAACTTATCATTCACAATGTCAATAGTCATACTCAAAACTATTAAGTAAATGTTGAAAAAACAAATTTATTAGAAACTTTTTTTAAAAAAAATAGGGGCCACAATTGCAGCCCCTATAAGATGTCGTTGATAATACCCTTTATATTAAACTCTAGATCAAAGAAAGAACCGCTGTTATCTACGTCATAGTCGGGTATCATAAAGTCTATCTCGTTTTCTGAAGGGTGAGTATCCTTGTTTGATTTTCTATTTACCCTTATTATAGTACCGCCCCTACTCTTTATGGCGTCATACTCATTTATAAATCTAACATCTGTTATGACCCAGTCTTGATTAGAGTACCCCAAGAATGTCGACTCAATCCAAAGGTTTGGGTGTATGGTTTCTCTTACAAATTCAGTTCCAAACTTCTGAAGGAATTCTCGGACTGTCATGTCGTATGGTGCAATGTACGACTCCTTGAAATCCCTATCTTCAAAGAGGGCAACCGGGACTCCAAGAAGAATCCCGGCGCACTCCTTTAGTTTGGCTGAAAACTGCTTTCTTTCAAACCTGTTGTTTGTTATTCTGTTGATCATGCCAGCAATGGTATCCTTGCCGGAGCCACGCCTTCCACATATGCCTATAATCATTAGAATGGCGCGTCTTCTGAGTAAGCAGATTGGACCGGAGCATCAAGTTGTAATTCACTCTTAAGTCTATCATACTGACTAGACACAACTAACTTTAACGCCTTTGTTCTTTGAATACCCCACAGCTTCTTCTCGTCATCATCGCCATCAGATGGGTATGCAGACACACCTGGAAGAGGGTTCTCCTTTGTGTAGAAGTCTGGAACCTTTGAGCCCTGCTTTACCGTAACCCCAGCAACCTTCTTATTAAACTTATCCGTGAAATCGTAAACAGAAACCTCAACTGATTTATTAAAGTTTATGTTTGGCAACTTGGCCACAAATGAACCGAAGTATCTTGAGTCAACAGAGAACTGAATCATGTACTCCTCACCTACATCCGTAAGTGTTACGTTTAATTTTGAAATCTTCTTGCCTTGAAAGTCTTCCGTCTTGATTTCAAAGTTTGATATGTATCCGCTGATGGATGAAGGCACGTACTCAGATACCTCTACCCCATCTTTTCTTGTGCGTTTCTTTACATGATCCTGGTTATCCTCAGGGTTAGCCTTGCGTCTAAGACTCCCGTCAATTACAGAATAGTACAGCTTCTTGCTGTGGCTGTGGTTGTTGTTTTCTGCCATGGTTTTTAAATTATAGTTAATAAATAGATTATCCTGTCTTCGATATCCTTGTATAGTTCTTTTATATTCTCTGTTCTATACACTCCGTAGAACTGTGTTAGGTATCCATTTCTTTTATCAGAAGATAGGAAGTTAATGTAGGTTTGCATCTCATCATCCTTCACAAATATAGATTCCAGCACCTCTAGTTCAACGCTTTCCATACATGTTTATTATTTCTTCTATCTCGTATCTAGTCCATTTATTAGATACCCTAGCCTGTGACTCCAGCCATGATACAGCATCTAGTCCTATCTTGTCTATAAGTCTTTTCCTATATCCAACTAAGTGAAACTGATCAAACAAATTACAAGTAACACATTCACCGTGTACATTCAATTCGTTAAACCTTAACAGGCTTGAGTTCTTAACAGGAACGTAGTGGCCAGCATTCATCTTTGATACAGGGTGTTCGTTGCCACAAGCTATGCATACAAAGTAACCACCTGACGAATCCCTATCTCTAATGTACTTATTAAATACCTTCTGCGCCTTCTTAACCAATGACGGAAGACTCTGCAATCTTTTCTTAGTTGCAACCACCTTCTTTTTTGTTACTGGCTTTCTACGCACTGGCTATTTTTAATAACAAATATACAAATATTATTTTGAAAAACAAAACTACTTTGGTATCCATATCTTATTACAACTCTTAAGTTCTTCGATCTGCTCTATGTTTCTGCTAGGATCAAACCTAGTAGAGTAGAATATCGGAGCGTCATTAGGTCTTATGTAGTACTCCTTGTTTGGTTCAACCCTACCTTTAAATAACTCAGCTATATCCTCGCCTTTCTTTTTAACGACGTACTTACTAGTCCGTCCATACCATTCAAGCTCATATACTACCATCATAGATTAGAAAATTTTATAATTTTTTCTCCGATAAAGTGATCCTTGCTTTGCCCAGTATTAACAGGGGCGGTCTCAGTAAATTTACCAGTGTGCTTATTGTATGACATATAAACAACCCCACTGTTACCTATCTCTCTCCATCTGTTCTTCCACTTGTGTATCTCCGTCTGCCCAGTCTCATAGTTTCTGTACACCGTAAGCCCATTATCAGGTAGGTTAAAGAAGTTCGACGAGTCGGATATATCGTAACCATTTGGGACTCGGTACTGCCTTCCCTCTCGGTCCATCTTCTTTGGGTGGGCTACAAGAATTATATCGCAGTCGTTCTGCTTGCACCAAAGCGCCATCTTGCTTATGGCCTGACCAGAGTACTCGTGTTTACTAGATCCATTTGGGAGTCTATGCTCTATGGTTACCCAGTTATCTAGGACTAGTAACTTTATACCATTCCTCTTTACAAGTTCACGGCCCTTTGCAAGAAGACCATCAACTGTGATGTCATTGGCGCCAGTATCTATTAGGTAGAAGTGGCTAGAAAAAAACTCCCTGTGGTTTTCAATATCAGCAAAGCTAAGCTTCCCACCTTCATAGTTCTGAGATATGATTGACTTATTTAGAAGTATAGAATACAACTCTAGTATGTGCCTCTCAGGCCTAGGTTTCTCAGCGCTCCAAACAGCTATTGGCCAGTCCAATTCCTTGGCAACCTGTACGATTAGATTATCCACGAATGAACTCTTACCATGAGATGGTATACCCGTTACTACAGTAAGAAGTCCGGGCCTCCAAGAGTGGATAGTACTGAATTCTGGGTATTCACTTAAGGGTTTGCCAGGAGTAGATCCGTTCAGCAACTCACTCAGCATGCTTGAGTAAACAGACTCAGCCGTGTGTACACCCTCAAGTGGGTATAGCTTTGAAGTCTTTATGGCGTTCTTAAGTGACTCATGGCCCTCTGTCATTAGCACATCATTGGCGTCCTTCCCATTAAGGATAACCTCATAGCACCTCTCCTTGCCAAGCCTCCTAGATAACTCAGATGCCAGCTCCCTTCCGGGCTTATCCATATCTGTGGCTATGTATACCCTCTTAAATTCATTTAAAAAATCTATAGCTGAATCTAGGTACTCTAGCCTACCTGTGCTGGCTCCATTAGGTACAGATACTGCCTGTAGTCCGCACTCCCAAAATGATGCCGCGTCCATCTCACCCTCGCATATGATGACGTAGTCCTTATCAACACATAGGTCCATGCAATAAAGGGTCAACTCAGCACCTGCGATCATCTTGAAATTCTTATTCGCATCTCGGTACTTTATGTTAACGACCTTGCCATTCTTGTAGTAGTTGTACTGTATGGTGTGCACTTCCTTATTGACCTGTGGCATGTATGCATTCCCAGAGGTTATACCCAACTTATTTATGGTTGCATTGGATATAGACCTTCCAGACAACCAATCAACGGCGCTCTTCATAATGTCCGTCTCAATCCTTTCTGGCTTATTGTACACCTTTTGAGTTATACCAAAACCAGCCTCCCACTCACACCCTGGGTTGTGGCACTTCCACACACCCTTTTCTACATTTACAGAAAGACACCTATCGTTTTTCTTCTTTCTATCGTGGCTACACTTTGGGCATACAACCTTCTGGTCACCACCAATATTCCTACACTCAATTCCGTATGCCTTTATTTTGTGAAAGTTATCCATTCATTAGTTTGTTTTGGTATGTTTTAATAGAATCATTGTACTCCTTCTCAACGTATGCAACGTACCTCTCGAATGATCTTGAATTTCCCCTATGTCCAGATAGATGCTTGACAAATCTTTCAGGTACACCAGAAACAATCATGGATGTTATGGCGGATTTCCTTAACATGTGCGGCCTTATAAATTCATTGAGTGGTTTTACTATCTTCTCATATCCTGAACCATCGGGCAACATCCTGCTTATGGATACCCTCTCAGTGGCTATATCCTTAAATAGTTCAGGCATCCTAATAGATAAAATTCTATCCGTTATATTGCGCGTGTGGTTAAGACTATATAGTCTTCCGTACTTCCTGTGATTGTTCAGCAACATCTGGTATACCCTGTCCGGTATGGGGGATTTAGTGTTGGCTCCTGTCTTCTTGTTGGTACTAACTATGCAACCACTGCTAAGGTCATCTATTGTAAGTGAAAGAACATCCGATATCCTAAGCGAAGACACTAGTATTACAGAGGATATCTCGTATGCATACCTTAGTTCAACGTCATCTGGTATGCTTGAATTCAAAAAAGACTTAACCACTTCAGGAGGAATTACAACAATAGGTACTTCCTCCTTATAGTATCTGAACTTTTTATCTATATGGATCATGTACTCATCCTCGGCGTATGAAAATAGAATCTTTAACTTTTCTATGATCATTGTCTGAGTTGTAATCATGTATCCGTTGCTTGCCATCCATAACCTAAGACTATTGAAGTAAGACTTTGCTAAGTCTGATGCAATCTTTTTTTGTTTGAAGTCACCGCTGACGTCAAGATCAAGTAGTCTAATATCTTGTGCAAACTTGTTTAAGGTTGAGCAGAAGTTGCGCCACTGCATCTTGCTTCCTGTGCTATACGGACGTCCACTCTTTGAGAGTATCTCGTCCTTGAGTATCTTGTCGGTGACTAGCCTAGCATATCCAAATACCGTAGGATCTTGCACGTCTATGTGGAAGTTATCCTCAGCCTTTATTGGTATGCCGTTATCTATTCTCTGCCTTATTATCTTCTTGAGCTCCTGTATTGACTCGTTTAATCTAGGGGAATCTGGCCCAATAACAATGCTTTTTTTCAATGTATTGCCAGGGGGTAGTTTAATACGGGTTGTAAACCTTAACCCCCCAGCTCTACAATGAATATAGCCGTTCCTTTGGTGAAAAGATATGCGCTTCTTCATTCAGAAAGTAACTTACTAGGTTAATAATTAAAAAACGCAGACGACTAAAAAGTTTTTGTATACGTATTGGAATACCTGTAGGCAATTCGTATGCAAATAAAAATTAGTATGAATGTAATTATAATCATGGTCTTATTGACATCCAGTCGATGTCGTTGTTTATTTTGTTAACTAATTCTTCATAGTAAATAAAGCCCTCATCAAGATCATCAAAGGCGTATAAGACGCCATCGTAATCTTTAAATTCCATAATGTCTCTATTAGTATAAACAGGGGATAGTTCATTACCATTTAAAATGAAGATGACTTGGAAGTTTGTTTTTTGCATTTTGTTTATTTTTGGTTATATAATACTTATGGGATTAGTGTTGTAAATTTAGTACAAAGTTTTAATCTTCAAATATTTTTTTAGTGGACTCTGCTGGGCTTGAACCAGCGACCCCTGATTATGAGTCAGGTGCTCTAACCAACTGAGCTAAGAGTCCCTGCTTTGTTACTAGTATTTTTCTGATGTTTTCCTGTATGATTTAATAACGTCTTCATCCATTTTGCTACAACCATCCATCTGCTCCTTCTCCATTTGTATAGCTTTTTCTCTTAAAGCATACCATGTAAACTTATCCTTTGGCTCATCCCATAGTTTTTCAAAAAGCCATTCTACTGCTGTCATAGTTATTTTGATTTTAATTGTTCTCTATACCATTTAGCACCTTCAACAAAACCATTTCTATATGACCAATGATATTCTTTTGCTTTCTCTATCTCCTCATCTGATATTACTGTTTGTTTCTTCTCCATTTGTTTAGCTTGTTCAAAAAAAGGTTCAGAGTTCATTAAAGAATATCTATCTTTTAATTCTTTTTCTAACCATTCTACTGCTGTCATATTTGTTTTATTTTATCGGTTTTTTTCCGGTGTTTACTTTAATTATTTTCATATAACACCACTTATAAATACCAATAAGTGCTATTCTGTTACTTTTATTACAACTTATCGAATGCCCTTACTCATCAAATAAATCAGAACCATCATAGCCTGGATGATTCTTTTTCATGTTGTCAATACCTTGTACCCATAACCATGTAATCGCAGCGGTAAAAATTAATATTGTTGTAAATATTATAATCATAATTCGGTTTTTTCCCGATGATGTTCACGAAACGTGAACAATTTTGTTTATTAAAAAGTACCCCGGAATCAGGATTCGAACCTGATGCAATTTACTGAGTTTACAGGCGGGCCACGTTCACCCTCATTGCACTGACTTCCTTATGTCGTTCCGGGATAATGTAAATATAATAAATATTGCGCATTGCAGGAAGCAAATAGTTATATGCAATCGGGTATAAAATTAGTCTATGTTTCATATCACTACAGACAGGACAAACCTCACTGCACTGATATAAAAAATGCAACTTTTGGCCTTTGTCAGTAGGAGTTGCCAACCTATCCAGCTTACGATCTGGCTCATCTTTCAGAGGAACTACGATCCCGTGTACTTAGGGCACATTGCTGTAGGGGTAGGATTCGAACCTACAAGAACTTGGATATCCAAAATTCATCACCGAGACAAGGTGACGTGTTTGCCATTCCACCACCCTACAAAATCGGCAAGCGTAGAAACGCCACCGAGTGCTTAACCAAAAATCTACAATGATTCAGCAGCAGCCTCAGGAGTTTCATGTCCATCCTTAGTCCACTTTACATACTGGCCGTCCTTAACCATTGTAGCCTTCCACCCATCCTTTGTCAGGTATGTGTGTACTCCATCTTTTCTGTCCCACTTTTTGCCAAGTTCCTCTAGAATCTTGGCCTCTTGATTTTTTTGAATAGGAAAATTTCTCATTTTTAAAGTATTCGTTTTAAATATTGCACAAATTTATAGAAAAACTTATTAGGAGTGACTCTTTTTTGGGTATAGACTTCGACATTGAAGAAGTTATTCTCGTAAAATTGAGTCGGCCTTACGTACATGGATGAAACCCTCATGTCGTTTGCCCATTGGTTGTACTTTTTTGTATCCATTTTTTTAGTTTATCTGTGAACAATAGGAATCCGAAATTAACGGCCTCCTTGTACCCGTGTGTTATGAATCCATTATTGGCGCGGTTTAAATCAACAGGATGAACAAGGGCATCCTCGATTCGATTCAGGATAAACTCAAACGTCTTACCTTCCTCAAGATGACCCAACATTTCTGCTGGTGTGCAGTAATTAACTGGGTCAAATTTCTTGGATGCCCTAGCGTTCATGTGGTTCTCTGCGAATTTAATGTGATCCATGGTATAAAGTTACTAGAAATCTATGAAATACTGACCATCAAATTCCATCTTTTCGCCAGTAAAATTTGGATTATATACTAGTCTTGACTCCCCACCTTCAACTTTGACAGCTATGCAATCTTGTTTCATAACCAAACAAAAGGTCTCAGCAAGATAAAACGGGTCGAATTCCCTGACTGAAACCAAAACAGGTATGCATGTTGGCTCAGGATTGTCTAAGTATTCGCCATTATCGAATCTATGGCGGATAATCAAACCCATCTTAGACAGATTATCAAAGAATCTATCTAGGTCTACGGGATTGTTGTTCATCCCTATGTTATATGTTGCCTTCATGGTATTGTTTTAATTTGGTTAAGTGCTTTGTTTTGCTGTCAAGGTATGAACTATATACGAACTCCCTGTACTCCTCCTTAACATACCCAAGATTTACAATTATATCAAGTATTACTCTGTACTCCGAAGCCGCCACAAGGTGTATGTTGTACAGGTCTGTTACGTCCTTAACGTAGTTTTCGATTTGGTTTATTGGATCATTCATGGATTTTGTTTTTTAGGTGAGTTAATTCTTGGTCTGATTACTTTAGATTTTATGTCTTCAGGGTGGCATGATCTGTACTTGTTATCGACTCGGTCATCCCTGTCGTCATAACCTTCGTTATAATCATCCATCCTCTGTTCGTACTCCGCAAATAAAATTGCGTCATACTCGCTAAGAACCATGCTGTGAAACTCCTCAGGAGTCATTGACTTGCAGGTTTCTATCAACCATGCACAAATTGATTGTTCCATAGTAAAATTTTTGGTTAAGACCATCGGCCTTTCGGCCTAGGTTTCGTCCACTCTAGGACTCATCAGTT
>Ga0315903_10003072_pt1 | contig 23548 bp, 44 predicted proteins | sample LakEriMetagenome_7_FD_203524 | JGI IMG/M metagenome (GOLD analysis project Ga0315903, IMG submission 203524) | Freshwater fungal communities from buoy surface, Lake Erie, Ohio, United States - Buoy 2 MA119 | ecosystem: Environmental > Aquatic > Freshwater > Lake | place: USA: Lake Erie, Ohio... | reverse complement strand
CTCGTTTAGCACCCCTAAAATGTTTAAGTTATTCAATAAGTTAGCGGTATTACTTCGATTCATTATTAACACCTTGACCTAACTCGCCTGCTAATGCGGCGTAGCCACACATATCAATAGCATTATCAACATGAGATGGACTGTGTTTATATCTAGCAATTTTAAGTAGTGTCATTAGTATTGCAACATCTTGAGGTGTGATTGTGTGATTAAGATAAGCCGACCATAATCTTCCTATGTTAGCGAAGTTATCCTCTGCTTGTCCATGCGTTGATTGTCTGTCTTTAGTTATATACTCATTAGCAGTTCTTAATATCTCTGTCTTATCCATTGTCTTATCCTATGTCATTAGTAAATTATATTCATCTTGCCTACGCTTAACTAATCCGTTTAACACTTTACCACCACCACGATTATATTTCAATAGCGATGCGCCCGCCATATCCTTATCACCGCGTAACAAAGCAGAACGAACAGTAGAGCGTTGTAGTAATCCTGTCCCGCAATTAAAAGCGAAGGAGCATAAGGCGCTAAACATTCCTTGAGTGAATCGATAAGACACAGGGAATAACATAGTAACTCCTCTTTCAAATCGTGCAAGGTCTTTAATAAGTAAATCATTTATTTCTTCTTTGCTCCATACTCTGTTATGTTCTGCTTTTAGTGGATATGCTTTTCGTTGTGCTAATGGCAATCTTGCCTGTTCGGGATATAAGACATGGCCGTAACCAATCGTATAAATTAAAGCAGGGCATAAATAAGGCCTATTATAAAAGCCCTCATATTTTTTTATGATTGCTAAACCTTTATCGCATATCTTCATTTTTTAAACGCTTGTGTGCCAAACCAAAATGAAACAACTGAAGCCCATATAATTTGTGTTTCGTCATCCCATAATAAATTCATAGCTATTTGGAAATCAACACCTGTGCGAATAGCATAAAAGAAACCAAATACTTCTACAAAAACTAACAAACTAAATAATCCATAAGTAATTACAGGCCTTACTAAAGCTCTAATATTTACTACCCATCTTGATGCGCCTTTAGATATTTCAATATCATGTTGATATAAAGCATTGCGCTCTTGCGCTTGTGCTTCTACTTGGGATTGTTCTAAATGTATTTCTTCTACTTTAGCTTGAGCAATATAACCTCGCTCTGCCATTTGCAATTCTTTTTCTGTTTGAAGCTTTGACATCTCAATCTCATGCTTCTTATCAGAGCGATCCTGAAAAAAGTTAAGAATGTTTGGCAATCCGCCACTAAAGAATGATAGTAAAGATGATATAAGGGTAAGCATATTAATTTCCTATTGGGTTAGTCATTGATTTTTGTATAGCCTTCATTTGAGTGTTTAAGCCATCTATTTGAGCTTTAACTTCAGAACGAACGCTTGATAAAGATGCTTCTACTTCTCTTTGTGATCCACGAGCAATAGCTGAAGTTTCACGAGCCAATGCAATAGCGTCTGATGCTTTCTCGTTAATTCTAATGCTTGAATCTTGAATAGCTAATAAACGCTCTTGTTGAGCTTTCATTTGAATTTCTAATGCTTGCACTTTGCTTTCATCGTATGAATCAACGACCGAACGCATTTTGTTGAAAGTCGTAATTCCATAATAAATCGGCGTTCCTACGACTGCTATAAGCGTTGAACCTATCAGAAATACTTGTTTGAGTGATAAGCCCCATATAAATTCCTTGTTGAAGTCCATAATCATTTTCCTGCGTTAAATTATAAGAATCAACCATGTTAGGTTGAGTTAAATTGTTTGGGCTTTGTAATAAAGCCAAACTTAAAACTATTCCTAATCCAGGAATAATCTCTGTATCTTTCTTATCCTCTGATTTGGTATCTTCTTTTTTAGATTCGCTTTTGACTTCACTTGTAGTGCTAGTCAATGCATTGCTAAATGTTTGAACAGGACTGACCTCTGCAATTACAGATTCGGTTATCGTAGGCGTAACACTTGTGTTGAGTATCCCGCTCGGATTCACAGGGCTTATTACACTCACAGGGCTTGTTACATTGTTCTGATTGTCCAATGTCATCTTGCAAGTATTTAATGTTTCCGACCATGCAGTCCAAGTTGGCAAACCATACGGATCGGAGCATTGTGAAGCTCTTAATTCCGTTATTAATCCTTCGTATCCACTCGCGCATGATAAAGTCCTTGTTTCTGTCGCTGATATACAAGTTGGCGGATCAGCTACACAATTATTTGAGCTATCTTGCCAAGCCGACCAACTACTCGCGCTACAAGTATAATACCTAACTTGATTTAATGCACCTGAATAATTAACGGAGCATGATAAAGTTCTAGTTTCTGTAGCGTCTGTGCAAACAGGTTGAATGTAAGGTGCGCATATTGGATCATTAGGATAATAAGGACACCAATATCCTGTAAGCGCAGTTGCTTCATCTATGTCATAGCATTGTAAATTTGTTATGTATCCATTTTGATCAGGAACATAAGTGCAATACCAAGCATAAGCATTACTGCTTATCAGCAATAACAGGAAGCTTAAAATCCGAACCATATAACTTATAGAATCTTTCAGGGTATCGTTTAAACCAAGCGCGTCTAGCAACATCGCCTAAAGCGCCGCCAAAAGGGCAAGGGCTAGATGCCATTTCCATTGCTTCCCATGTAGCTTCATCTTGACACATTAAACTTACCGCACTAACTTTTAATCCTAAATTAGATAAAGTTTCAGCCTTAACTATTCTTGCGCAGTTTTCATCTTCTACTGTAAACCCACCGCTAATAGACACAACACCTGTGTTAGCTCCGCCACTTACCCCTGTTTTACAAATCTTGGGATTCATAGTAGAAATAGAAGGAGCAATAGCTGAAGGAACAGGCATACCTTTCATATTTGTAGTGATATTGGTGTCAGCCGCTAATACTTGATCAGAAATAATAGCCAATAGGCCGCCAATGATAAGGGCTAATACAAATACTATAACTTTATTAATGCTACTCATTTAAAAATCATCCTCATTTAAATTATGTATATTACAAACTATTTTCGCATATTTTTTAAACTTTGCTTCATGCGCATCAAAATCCTTATGGCCTGAATACCATAAAAAGCAATGAATCATTTCATGCATCATAGTATGCGTTATTTTATTCCAATCATCGCATGATCGGTCTATTTGTATTCTTGGCGGATCGTTTATAAACCAACCATAAGCTTCGGTATTAGATACCACTTCGAATGTAACGCGGTGAGCCGCAGGCAATCGCCACTCATTAAATGGCGGAAGCAATGCAAGCATTTTATATATTTTGCGCAGATTTTGTTTCGTTAAGAGCTTGGCCATAGTCTGCGTCTGTATAAGTAATCAGTCCGTTAGGTGAGTAATATAAATATTTGCCGTCATTTTCTTCTTGTGTCTTTAATGTATGATGTGGCACGCATAAACTTTGAAACAAATTATTCTTAAACTTATTTGCATCTTGCCTATGCGGAAATATATGATCAATCGCAACCGCTTCAATAACTCTGCCTTCTAAAAGACAAGCCTGGCATAAAGGCGCTTTGCTTAATTGAGCTATTCTTTGTTTTTTCCAATAAGCCGTAGAATAAAGCTTACTGTTATCTTTATCTTTTTGAGTTTTTTCGCCACCATGAATGATACAAAAGGCAGAGCGATTTGTTTTAAGATTATTGCAACCTAATTCGCGACATTTATCACTAACAGGCGTATAAGGCATAATCTAATTTTATCATATTTGACCTTCTAAAACTGTTAAAGTTTGTCGTAAAAGTTCTTGTTCTGATCCATACTTTGCTTCAAAAGTCTTTTGACCTGCATGGAGCGCCACACCAAACCCACCATTTTGATGATGCAAAGGGCATAGAGGGATAGCCATACTCCAATGGCTACGCATAGCCAATCCAGCCCCATGCCGTATGTGGTGAATATGTGGAGCTGAATAACCAAACCCAAGATTGCGACATACAATGCAACCAATTTGAAATAACTTTTCATAGTGTCTTTTTTCATCCTTATTCAATCGACCATCCTAATTGTGAGAAATACGATTCTATTTGCTGAATATATAAACTAAATTCCTCGACTGACAAATCTGTAGTTGATCTAACATAAGGCACTTGCACTTCATTTATTGTTTTTTGTTCTGTGAGAAATAAATGCCCGCACAAAAGATGCACTTCCATCGGAAGGTATCCAGTAAACTGACTAATGCTTTTATATAACCTGCCCCACAAAAATTTATTAGCTTCAATCGACCTCTTATCACCGCTAACCTTTTCTTTGATCGTAACTTGAGGTGTCTTTCCTTCTTTGATTAATTCTTCCAAATAGATCATCAATTGGGGCATGTTTTGTTTGCTCACTATCCATTCTCTGTGCTTCATCTTTTAATTCCTGTGCGTTATCGTGTATTTTAATCATTTTGTGTCCATCCCATAATACAAATCTATTTGCGCCATCGGCAAGAGTGTATCGGGAAATATAAAAATTATTGCGCTCAATGCAATATTTACTGACTTTGCTCCATTTATTTTGCATGTATAGCTTCCTTTGCGAATTCAAGTGAGATTGCTGGATAATTTTTTGGGTTAGCAATAATTCTATGCGCCCAAGCTCTCATATCTTTTAGCTTCTTATCTTCAATCTTATTGTCTTTAACAAATCTATTTACATTTGCCGCATATACCGCATTTTCTTCTTTAGATAGTTTTGGTGCTTCTAGCCTGGCAAACTCAATTGGCTTTTCCCTGCATAATTGCAAGATGTCAAAAATACTGGGAAAGAATTTACTGTTATCAATATGCTTATCGAAAGCTTTAGTAACAATACTAAATTCAAACTTCTCAAGCTTATAAAACCAAACCCTTAAAGTATTTTGATCCAATGATTGTTTTTGATAGATTGAAGCAAGCGTATCCATCATTGATTTAAAACTTATCTTATCTTTTTCTTGCATAGGACACCTTATAAGTTTGACTTACTCTACAAAATTTATTACCTTTTAAAACATTTATTGCACTACATTTAATAGTAGGTTGCTTATGCGCTATTAAATATTTTTCACCTACTAATTGAACACCTGTATTAATTGCAACACTTGTTGCTATCTCTGCACATCCAACTAATAAAAATATTAATATTAAACTAATATATTTTTTCATTTAGCCATCATATACAAGCCAACATTTCCAAGCGCATAGCCAAAATAGCAAACACTCATTCCATTATTACCAAGATAAAACTGTTCAATGCTGATATATGAATAGATAAGCCCTGTGATAATGATTAGTATATGGCTCAAAATAATGGCTCGTCTGTTATCAAATCAAATACATTTTCTTTTGGCGGAGCTGGTAATTTTTCAATTCTATGATTACCTCTGTGCAATATATAACATTCAGCTTCATGCTTTGTTCTAAATCTGCGAATTGGCTCGCCTAAATCATCAAAGACTTGATAGCGAAATAAGACTTCCATAAAATTACTCATCGGATAAATGTTAATTGTAACACTAATGATATTCCAAGTAATAAACCAAAAAATCCACCAATAATTAATATTTTAATTGCAAAATCTAAAATTCTAGTTATTAAATTCTTCCCACAAGTAAAATAGGATAAGTGAAACAACCAAGAATATAATCGCCCACAAAACAAAGCCAACAATTTTAAAGGCCAACCACAAATTTGCTAGAATCATATCTCTTCTCAACTCCATCAATTTTTTTAGAATTTATAACTCCTAACTCTGATATAACTAAATTATGCTTCTTACCACGAATATCTCGCATCCACTCTAAACTATCGGGCGGAAAAAATGAAATCATTTTCCATACTAAATTATTATTATTATCAAATTCTTCTATCATCCAGGCTTTCACAGTTTCCATATTGTCTTATCCTTTAAGTTTTTCTAATATGACCTTTGCATTTCTAACACAAGGTATTTCGTCATATCTTGGATCACCTTGAGTTAAGCCTTCTACCATCCAATCTAAAGCTTCAACAAGCTCATTAACATCTCTAGCCAATGCTTTTCTATACTCAAGATCAGTTTGAGTTTGTCTGTGGACTTTTAAAAGCCATTTTTTAGTATTGGGTTCTTTATTCTTCATCTTGATTAATTAATCTAACGCTTTTGAGTTTACGAGTATTGCCATCAAATACAAATTCTACATTGCATCGACTAGCGCGTCTTTTATTTGTGGCCGCGCAAAGACCAACTTTATCATAATGCCTTAAAAATACTGAATAGGGAGCTACTACATCTTCAATCGGTGCTGGTCTAGTTTTTGCTATATCTTGAACATTGAGTTCGCCATTTAACTGACGAACCCAAGTTTCTAAATTACCCATTGTTGTATCTTGTGTCATGTCTTTTCCTTAATAAAAAATATGATTTGCTATCGCTATCTTAACTTCTTTTTGTCTTGCCCAAAAAGGTTTTGCCATTTGTTTCGTATGAAACCATTTTGCACCCCTTGTTGGATCATCTATCCTTTTTTCTAAAATCGCTTTTGCAAGCGGTTCTAAATAAGCTATTTGTGTTTTAGTTGGCATCCCATAATCAAGAAACTGATATTGAGCTGGTTGCTTCATTACTTCACAAATAGTTTTCGGATAATTTGGATCGGCTTTGCGGTTAATCGCAGTATAAGCAACTGCAACTTTTCCCACATCAGGTTCACCCCTTGCTTCACCAAACATAATTGCTGATAGACATAAGATTTCATTTATCATCTTTCTTCCTAAAATGTTACTGATACGGACTGCTCATCCAAGAAACGATGCTGATTTAAATAAGTGCTAGCATTTGGAATAAACTGTCCACCCTTCTCAAACCATTGCTTGCTTTCTTTTTGCCAAGCTAAAGTTTTAAGAACATCTTGTAAATTAGGTCTTATCTTATACCAAGATTTTCTTGCGGCTTCTTTACCGACCTTTTTTGGATACTCTTGCCAAAATATATCAAAATCGGATGATATATCTATATGGTTATTAGTTATTGGTTCTTGGTTATTAGTTATTAGTTGGTTGAACATCCGTTGAACGCCCGTTGAACGCCCGTTGGAATTCGCCCGTTTCTCGGCACTTTTACGACCTGCCGCCGCCGCAGAATCTATCCGTTCGTGATAGAATTTAATCTCATTATCACACCTTCTTTGAATAAAACCAGCTTCAGTTTCCACAAAGAAATCTTTAAGCACATTTTTAATAGCATCCTTTTCATCTTGTGTCCTCGCAGTTAGTAATCGGAATATTTTGTCTATATCTAATGGAAGTGGTTCTTCATTAAGATAATATTGATCTAGTAGTTGATGGTAACAACCATGTTCGAGCAGAGTTAAATGGCCTGTGTCCGCCCTGTAGTCTGATATATTGTGCTGATAATAATGCAATTAGTTTCCCTTCTTTTATCTTGTCTTTTTTATTATTAAACGAATTCTATGATTCGTGCAAGTATTTTTGTATTATTTTTTGAGCTTCTTCAAACCCATAGGCCACTTCCGCACCATAACCCATTGATTCTGCTAGGGTTAAGAACTGTTCTTGGTTTTGTTGTAATCTTGCACTTTTATCGGCTTTCATTTCTAAAAATAGGCCATGAAGGCCATTTGCTGGAATCATAAGGAATAAATCGGATACCCCTGCCGTTACCCCTTCAGCTTTTAATTTTAAGGCAGTTCCGATATGCCTAGCGCCCCCATTTGGTATAGCAAACAGGCATTTTGCCATTAATGGGTATTGAAGCCTAAACCATTTAATAAGCAAAGTCTGTGCCAGGTGTTCATTATTTTTCATAAATATATTTAAAAAAGCTTGAAATAATTATTGATAGGTATATATTAACACCTAGCAACACAATTTATTAACAAGAAACTATAAGGAAACTAAAATGAGAAAAATAGCAAATACACCCGTTGGAACATTCAAAAGAGTTACAGAAAACTCATATCAATATATTGTTGTTCGCACAAGTCCTCGCGCAAAAGAATCATTTAATCTTTTTCAACAACATGGAAAATGGTCGTCTTTAGTAACAGAACAAAGATGGATTCGAGATAATGGTTATGCAGTTACTTGGCATAAATCATTAGAATCAGCTAAAAAGTCTGCATTAGGTTCTTATTCTTGGGATAAATCAGCAACTTTAGTTGGCGTGTATGAGGTGCAACAATGAAAACATTATTAACCGCACTATTAATCGCACTCCCGATCATGGCTATCGGGGGTGAATCGCCCAAGCTTCGATACAATTGGGTTGAGAATAAATATAACTACGCCCCTAAAGATGCCAAGCTTAAATATAATTGGACTGCCGACAAATACGAATTTGTTGCACCTAATTCAAAACTCAAGCATAATTCGCAAAGTGGTAATTACGAGTATGTGCAAACACAAATTGATCCCTATAAATCAGAAATTGAATAAGAAAGGATAAGACAAGATGAAAAAAGACTTAATTCTCGGATGTATATTTGCTACCGCCTTTTGGGTTTGGTTTGCAATTTGCCTTTATATTTTAACTCCAATGGTATTTGAATGGATGGGTAAATAATATGGCTACCGCATTAGTTCGTATGATTAAAGATCAACAAATAGTAGGTATGTTTGTTTATAAAGAACTTGAAGATTTGTTTTGGTTAGTTGATCAGATTGAAGATCCTTTTGATTGTGAATTTATTGATATTAAATATGGCGGTCTTATTTGGCAAAAAGAATCAAACCCTGTTATTTCAAATAAATTTTTTGATATTTGGCATAATTCTGATGACACAAAAGCTATTGAAGCGCTTGAAGATGAAATTTATGATGGCGCTCAATTAGATGAATATTCTTTTAATCAGGTTATTGATTCTAAATGGACTAAAATAACCAAAAAATTTGTGGGGTGATAAATATGTTGCCAAATCAAGAAGATAAGGTTAAAATGCACAAGAATCAACAAGTTACGGGGGCAAATATGTCTGACCAGCAACGAGAGATGCAACACAAGATTCATATTCAAACTATGATGAATCCTGATCCTGATTTCCTAGATTTAGAACCTCATATATCTTTGCAAGAATTAATTGAATATCATATTGCTTTTAATGTGGATGTCTTTTCTGATTTTTATGATGAAGTTGAAGTTCAAAATCAAGTAAAGAATATTATTTATGATTCTAAAGATGACAAGCTAGGTCGCATTAAAGATGTTTACGATGCGGAAATTAAAAGGCTAGCAAAATTCATAGCTGAAAACTATGAAAGAGATAGTTTTGCAAGATGGGCATATAATGATACAATCTCGCATGTAATTTAACGAAACTTTTTAGGACAAGATAAGATGAAAACATCCGAAAGCATCAAACAGATAGCTGAAGCTTTAGTATCCGCGCAAAAAGAAATTAGATTTGCCGCTAAAGATTCTACTAACCCTCATTTTAAATCCAAGTATGCCAATATTAATTCAGTTATTGAAGCGGTTAAGAAGCCACTTAATGATAATGGTATTGCAATACTCCAATCATTAAGCCCATCAGACGACAATAAACTCCATCTAACAACTCGATTACTCCATAGTTCGGGCGAATGGATTGAAGATACTGCCGTCTGTCCTATTCAGAAACAAGATCCGCAAGGATTGGGATCAGCAATTTCTTATATTCGCCGATACTCTATATCTAGTCTTTGCGCTCTTTATGCTGATGATGACGATGGCCAATCCGCCGCGCTTAATGCCGCAGATTACCTTCAAAGAATTAATCATTCCGAAACTTTAGAAGAACTCCAGGCTAATTATAATTTTGTAATGGGTGAAGTTAAGAATGATCGCACTCTATCTAAAATGGTAATTGAAGCTAAAGATAAAAGAAAGGCGGAGCTATGATGGAAGGATCAAAAAACAGTAATTTTTACGGAGTAACGCTACCCTATTCCGCGCAAGAATTAATGGCTATAGAAGCCCGCAAAACAAGAATAGAAGCTATTAAAAGAGAGCTAGGTGATAAATACCTATTAGCCCCTTTATATGGCAGAATTCAAAGCCCTAAACTATGAATGGCGGATTTTCTTATAAAGAAAGAAATAATGTCGTAAATATAGCGGAAGTATTATTTGAAAGGTATTGTCAGTCAAAAGGATACTTTTATAGGCGATTAGGATTTGATGAAAAAAACGATCCAATTCCTAACTTTTACAATCTTAATCCTTTAATTAGAAACCTTCCTGATTTTTATATTAATAACAAAGGTGTTGCTGGATTAGTAATGGTTAAAGGAACTGCTAACATAAAAGCAAGTGAAATTAAATTACTACCTCATTTTTTAGAATGGTTTGATTCAAAAGAATGTCCTTTAATTTATGCTTTTTGTTTTAAGGATCATAAACCTTTAATGCTATATCCTGAAAAAATAATAGAGCTTTATGAAAAATCAACCGATCAACAATGGCCTGATGGCGTAACTTATAGGAACTTAAATTTAAATGGATAGAATAATAAGAGGTATAGAGCAAGGCAGTCCCGAATGGATGTCTTTAAGAATAGGCCGCATAGGCGGTAGCCGCATAGCTGATCTTTTAACTGAAGGCAGATCAGGTGGCGAATCTTTAACTCGTAGAAAATATAAGAATGAATTAATTAGGGAAAGGCTAACAGGCAAAAAATTAGAAACTTATAAAACGCCTGCGATGCAACGAGGAATAGATTTAGAGCCAATGGCTAGGGCATGGTATGAAGTTAAATATAATACCTTTGTGGATCAAGTGGCCATTGTTAAACACCCTACTATTGAAGGTGGCCAATGCTCGCCTGACGGATTAGTTGATGCTACTAATTCTTTGATCGAAGTCAAAATACCCAATCCCGAGAACCACTTGGACAACATCCTTACAGGTGGCAAACAGTTAGAACAATATTATGATCAGGTTATGTGGCAATTAGCTTGCGTGCCTGGCTCTAATGGAAATGAAAAAAGAGAATTTTGCGACCTTGTATCTTATGATCCCGATATGCCTGATCATTTACAAGGGTTCGTAAAGCGTATTTATCGAGATGATGAATATATTAAAAATACAATGGAAACTGCGGTGATCGCGTTTTTATCTGAAATTGAAACTATCGTAAACAACTTAAAGGAAATACAAAATGGCAATAACCCATGATCTAATCGCTAAAACAGGCGAGTATGTAAACAAAGAAGGCGAAACAAAAGCTCGCTGGACTAAAGTTGGAGTTGCAATGTCTAATAAACAAGGCGGCACTTCACTTCTCATAGAATCTATCCCTGTCAATTTTGACGGCTGGGTAACAATGAGAGAACCGCAACCTAAAGATGGTGCAGGATCAAATACAAGTGCAACTGATTCAGCAATGCCATTTTAATGATTTTACTGATGGTTTTGTATCGCAAAAAGCCCATAATTTGCATAACAAGTAATTTTGCTTGTTACAGATAAAGGATAAATACTATGTGGACTACACCATCAGCTCAAGAAATGAGATTTGGCTTTGAAGTAACGATGTATGTAATGAATAAATAAGTTATACAAAAATATAACTTTTTATAGGTGAATAGCGTTCTTCAGAAAATCGGTATTTACCAATAATTAAGGGGCTTAAAATGCCCCTTTTTTATCGTGTGTATAGTGTGTATTATTTAACGAATCCCATTAAACACAAGGGATTTAACGCAAACTGTCATATATGACATATTTAAAGTTTCATGCAATTGTTTTCATTCTTTTCTATATAAATCAATTACTTGAGTGAAAACGGATGTAAAGTATATTTTACATTGATACGATATAGTATCAATTATGAGATCATTTAATGTAGTGATCGCCCGTATTGTTATTAAGACCAATCATATCAGCCTTATCTTGATCCCATGATGTTGTTTCATCGGAATCATAATAGCGTTCTTCATAAAGCTTATTCTTTTTATTACCCCAAATCTTTTCGTAGTTCTCATCATACAAGCTTTTTTGTTTAAGTTTATTAGTTGATCCTTTACCAGCTTCCGAATATTTACTCATAGTTTTCTCTCACCCAATTAGAAAAGTTAATTAATTCATCTTTATTAGCAGTAAGCTTCATAGCATTAGCTTTAAAAGATATTACCTGAATATTGCCTTTAATGTAACCTTTAGCATTATCTATGCGATCAAGGCTAGGACTTAAATCACGATTACCATCAATTAATTTTTTAATAGGAAGTCCCAAGATAGGGCATGTTTCAGGAATAACTATATCGGATATTTCTATATTGAATTCAATACCTTTTTTTAAGGCACGATGTCGAGCTAACTGAAAAAGATTTTTCTCTCGGTTCTTGTCTTTCCAAGCCCTTAAATAATCTTTTGTTTTGCTTTTATCTTTTAAGGGCATTATTTTATTTTTTAAATTTAGAACGCGCCCATTCAAAAATCCTTATGCAATACCAAACTATTGATAACAACGCCGCAATAGCTGGTAAAAATTTCATAACAGTTCCTAAAACTGTAATTCCCGAAACTGTATCTAATACATGTTTCGTGTGTTCTTGCATGTCCATATTATTTCTTTCTACTAATTAATGAGATGGCGTTCGAGAGCCATAAACAAATCGCCGCTAGAAGATATATAGCAAAGAGAACCATCAGATAATAAAATAACCAAATAATTTTTATTATTGTAATAATCAGAGCCAATATCTTTGATTGTTTTATTTTGTAGAAAATCGAATATGTCATCAATGGTTTCATGGGAAGTTTGCATTTAAACTTTCAATCACTATTTCAGGATTAACAAATTTGTTAGCATCATGCTCTGTATCTTCCCACCATAAAAATTGATTTTCAACCAAATTATTCCTATCTTTCAATAGGTTAATATTTTCAGGGTGTCCAAATATCAGAGGATCAGAAACCGACCATAGAACTATACCATATTTTTTACGATCCCAACAAAAATGTTGCATAAAAGAATCGCAACTTATCCATGTTTTGCATTGATCAACAAGCTTTCCAAGCTCATCAAGTGTTAAGTTTTTTCTAAAGTCATCAACTAATTGTTCTTCACCTTCTATGCCTACTTGAACTATTGGCTCATCAATTAGTCTAATAAGTTCTTTCCAATAAGAATAGTTTTTAGGATTATTTTTTCCGCTTTTCAAAGCTTTAGCATAAGGACTAATAATAATCATAGATATAATTTCCTATAAGCATTTTCTAAACTGTCTTTCCATTTCCATTGATACATTTTAATATAAATATTCCATGTATCAAGATCACCAAATAATTGATGCGCTTCAGCAATAGATTTGCCAGGCACTATGTCAGGGAAACAAGTAAATATTTCAGGATTTGTAATGTCAGGCATTACACGCTTAAAGACTATATGATCGCCCATGCCACCATTTAATATCACAATTGTTTTATCACTATAATTAATTAAATTATTAAATACAGTTTCATCTTGCCCATAAAGAATTTCATTGGATTCGCTTCTTATTCCGCCATTAGGATTTTTAAAATGCCAAGTATTAGCATTAGGAACGGCAAGAATTTTATAGCCTTTTTTAAATAGTCCATAAGTAAATAATGTTTCTTCTCTATGCGCTACCCTTGAAAGCCCTAAATGATAATCATGCACCCCAGCTCTGTAAAGAAAAGAACAATGAAGATGCTCAACCTCTTTAACCTTTTGAATAAAAGACCATTGAATGTTAGGCTCTCTATTAATTAATTCTATTTTGCCTGTAGGCTTTTCATTCTGAAATTGTAATGGTGGAGTTAATATTGCGCCACCTACTGCGCCTACATTTTTATGAGTGTAATTAAAAAGATTTTGTAAGACATTGGGTTCGGGTATTGCGTCATCATCAACGCGCCACACCCAATCAAAGCCCATGCCATTAGCCATTTGATGAATGTAATGCTGACCTTTTTTTCCAGCATAAACCCATTCCCAAGCAATGCCTTTAATGGAAAGTATTTGAAAGAAGTAGCTATATACTAATTCTTTCCGCATATCTTGTGGCTCATCATTGTCATCAAAGATAACTAGCTTATCAACCTTTTTTGTCTGATTAATTATAGCGTTAAGCGTTAAAGGTAAAGTAGTTTGATAACGACCGCGAGTGGCTACAGAACAAAGAACTTTATCCACGATCCCACCTCATAATCATAAGATTAAATTTATTGTTATCATTAACTTCGCGCATAGTTTCTGAAATAAAACCATGCTCATTAATGTAATTAAATTTAAAGTCAGGAAAGTGTGATTCGTTTAAGCCATGAAGCTTATGATGTTCGCCCCAAAATCCTACAGGCTCATTATGTGGAGTGGTTAATAGAAGTCGTTTGCAATGTTGCTTAAGTTTTTGTGCTATCTCTAGTCCATTATCAATATGCTCAATTAATTCAAAAGCAATTATGGTGTCGTATTGAGCTAAAGGATAGGTGTTTATATCAGCGTTTGTAAAAGATGCGTTTAAGCCCCATTCCTGTTCGCGTGCGACCTCTATAATAAGAGAATCGTAATCTAAACCTATATAGTTTGCATCATTAGGAAGGAATTGATAGCCGTAACCTGTGGAGCAACCTATTTCAAGAATATTCTTGCCTAATAAATTGCGGTTAGCCCATAGATAACGAGTGGCTTCTCTAGGATAGACGGGATCGCCTTTTAGAAAAACCGCTCGCTCGTAATTATTTGTAAGTAAAAATCTATATTGATTTTTGTCATACTCTTTTAAGTAGTCCAAAACTTCTTGTGTTATCTTATTCATATTAATCCTTTAAATTGGATATATTGCTAATACCCTATCGTTTAATGCTAATGCAGTTGTTGTAAATGTAGTTCCGCCCGATACTGTGCAATCAGTTCCATTAACAAGTATAACCCCATTTACTGATACTTGTATTTTGCTTGCAGTATAAGTATTAGTTGTTGTAAAACTTGTTTGTCCTGCGGTTGCAGTATAAGCATTATAAATTAAATTGCCAACTAAACTTGCTTGAACGCCACTATATCCTGAAAATCCTGAAAAGCCTGATATACCGCTTCCTGAATAACCACTAAAGCCACTAATTCCACTAGCCCCATTAGCACCGCTGAATCCTGATATGCCTGAAGCGCCATTGATACCGCTGAAGCCGCTTGAACCTTGTTCGCCACTATAGCCGCTAAAACCTGAATATCCGCTAATTCCTTGAATGCCTTGTTCGCCTGAATAACCGCTGAAGCCGCTAATTCCTGATGCACCGCTGAATCCACTATAGCCGCTAAAACCACTATAGCCGCTGAATCCTGACACACCATTAACAAGAGCAAATATTAAATTATGATTGTTAGCAAAACCTGTAGTGCCTGTGCCTGCACTTGAAATTAAAGTAACAGGATAAGCCCAATATGATGTAGAAGTTCCTGCATTATAGTGAACAGGCGTTCCATTAATTTCCCAAGTTTGTTGATTAGCACTTGCACTAGCATCTTGAATAACAAATTGCTCTGTAACTTTTAATAAAGCTAAATAAACATCAATATCAACATTTTGTTCTGTAAGATGTGAAACATTAACTGCCGTTGCACTCACTTGAGTTGCATTATTCCAGCTAATCGCACCATCGCCTGGATAACCTGAAGTTGATCCTGTATGAGCATGATATTCAAAAAAACTTGATGATGATCCTGGAGTTCCGCTGAAACCGCTGATTCCTGAATAGCCTGATGCACCGCTGATTCCTGAAAATCCTGATGCACCTACTTCCCCGCTGAATCCGCTGAAACCACTTAATCCTGAAAAACCAACCTGACCACTAAATCCGCTAAATCCGGAGTAGCCTGATTGACCATCTTGACCTGAATATCCGCTTAACCCATTGATTCCACTAAATCCTGATTCGCCTGAATAACCGCTAAAACCACTTACTCCCGATCCGCTATATCCTGAAAAACCTGATATGCCGCTGAATCCGCTGAAGCCGCTTGCACCTACCTGACCTGACCAGCCACTATATCCTGATTCACCTGATGCGCCAACTTCGCCACTATAGCCACTATAACCTGAAATACCCGATCCACTATAGCCTGAAAAACCGGATATACCGCTAGCACCATCTTGGCCTGAAAATCCGCTGATTCCTGAAAAACCACTTATGCCTTGCGGCCCTGCTTCGCCACTATATCCTGAAAAACCACTAACGCCTGATCCACTATAACCGCTGAATCCGCTGATTCCTGATGCACCATTTTGGCCTGAAAAACCACTATAGCCTGATTGGCCATCTTGTCCACTATAACCACTAAATCCTGAAATACCTTGTGGCCCTGCTTCACCGCTATAACCACTATAGCCACTTATTCCTGATCCTGAAAATCCGCTAAAGCCACTTATGCCACTAGCTCCATCTTGTCCGGATTGGCCGCTGAAACCTGACGCTCCTTGTGCGCCACTAAATCCGCTAATGCCTTGAGGGCCTGTAGCACCGCTATAACCGCTGATACCTGATCCTGAATAACCGCTGAAACCTGATTGTCCACTAAATCCGCTTAAACCATCTTGACCTGAAATTCCACTAAAACCTGATACGCCTTGAGGGCCTGCTTGACCGCTAAAGCCTGAAAAACCACTTGTGCCTGATCCTGAATAACCTGAAAATCCTGAAATACCTGATCCGCTATAACCTGAAAAACCGCTATAACCTGAATAGCCTGAAACGCCTGATCCGCCCGAAAAACCAAGCCCACTATAACCTGAAAAACCGGAGTAACCTGATGCCCCTGAAGTTCCAATAATTCCGCGATCAACAGTTAAAGTTACATCCGCCGCTGATTGAATTGATGCATTAATAATAGCCATTTTAGTTTATCACTCCGTCTGATCTTACTAGGAATAGTAAGAAAATAATTAAATCTTGAGCAGGTGTTGAGCCACTTGCAGGATAAGAAATTTTAATGCGACCTGAAAAGCCTACACAGTTTTCAGCATTAATATCTAATTGAGGATCGCTTGCTATAACACCCCATGCACCTTCATCAATTACTAAAGTAAATGTGCCTGCGGCATCAACCTTATTAGTAATGGTAAGAGTAACTGCGGAAGGTGGTGGTGAGTAATCAGCAATGTCAAAAGTAAGTCCATAACGACTATCTCGAACATTAGATAATTGCCTACGAATAATTGATGCGCTAATAGTTGCGCCTGTTAAATCTATTGGAAGCTCTGTGCCAGTTGCAGTTAAAGTTAAATTCCAATAAGTAGCTTGGTTATAAACTAACTCGCCTGCAATGATTTGATTATCAAACCCCGATACTTGACGGAGTGAATTTTTATTAAAAATAGCCATAATTTTTTCCTAACTAGGTAAATAACGCAAGCATCTCTCTGACGCAATGCGACCAATTATGTCTTATATTATAAAGTTGGTTTAGTAGGCCAATTAATAGTATTAGGAAAGCCAGCTTGTTGTGGCACATCTAATAATGCTTGTCTGTAATCTGCCCATGCTTGTTGTTCTTCAGCACTAAATGATGCCCAGCGTAATGGATTACCTACAATGCTATCCACTTCAAATAATAATTCATCTCTTTGTCCTCTAGCTTTTGCGGCTAATTGTTCTGTTGTTGGCGGTGTCCATTCTGCTATTACACCAAATTCACCATCTTTAGCCCTTTTATATATATCTCGACCATGTTCTTCAACATCACTAGGAGTAGCGTGAAATGGTAAATCTTCATCAATTTCCTCAAAACGAACAGTAAGTTCAATAGAAGTATGAGCTTGATCTACCCATTTAGGATTATTTGCATACTTTAAATTTCTTTTCATTTTATTTTCCTTTTTTGTTTGTTAAGAAATTCTTAACCAAACTGATGTTCTTTGAACGCCATTATTAATAGTTTGTCCCATAACTCGCCAAGTTCCTGATGGAGTGCCAGTAAAATCGCCATTTGTATTAGCCCATTGCATTACTGCCGCGCTAGCTGTTGATCCAGGAGAAGCACTAGTTTCAGCTCTTACGCAAGCATAAGTTCCAACTGCTCCTAAAGAAGCTCCCGCAGTTGCAGATAAGACTTGAGCGGTTGTTGGTGAGCCACCTGCCGCATCAATAGTAATTGAACCAGCCCCATTAGTAATTGTAATATTTGTGCCAGCAGTTAATGTGGTTTTTGTTAAAGTATTGCCTGTGGTATTACCAATTAATAATTGACCATTTGTATAAGTTGTTTGACCTGTTCCACCTTTATCAACAGGAACAGTAGGCAAATTAGCTGAAGGCAATGTGCCTGTAACATAAGTTGCAATATTTAATTGACCTGATGTATTTACTCCATTAGCCAGTTGGCTCAAATTAAAAGCTTGTGTCATTTTTTCCCCTTATGCCGCACCTGCGGATGCGAATGTTTGTTGAACAAATACGACTGATGTTGTTGTATATGGTGTTGTTAAACTCCATACACCTGAAGAAGTAGTATAATCAACAGATTCCTCTAATAATAACCCATTTGCGTATAAATTGAAAGCATTAGCACCAAAATTAAATGAATAATTAGTTTGTCCTGCTACGCTAAAAGCTAATACATTTACAGGCGTTCCTGTTGGAGTTGTTAGATTATTACCACTAAATTGAATATTAATTAATTTGCCAGTTGTTGTTGATGGAAAATTGCCTAATGTATTTCCTGATATATCAAAATCTTGCTCATTTAAAACAGTTCCGTTTATAAATAAAAATTCGTATCCTGATTGAAACTCCCATAATGTAGGTGTGTAATTAGAAGTTGCAGTTAAATTATCTTCCCACCTTGTAAATGCAGGATAAGAAGCATTAACGGCACGATAATTATAAATATTATCACCTGCTACAACACTTGTTACAGTTGTTGTAAAAGTAATAGTTCGCGTTGAATAATTAACGCTTGATACAGTATATTGAGTTGGAGTGCCTGTATTGGCAAAAGTCATTTTACTGCCAGCTATAATAGCTTGATAAGGCATAGTAGCACTATCCCAAACTACATTTGCACCTGCTACACTACTTACAGTTATATGAGCGTTGTCATAAAATACGCCACTAGATTTAGCTCGCATAGATATAACTGCAATGACATCATTTAAAGTAGCGCCTACGCTTAATGTAACACTTGCTGATGCGTCTGTGTATTCTGTTTCAGATAATAAACATCCATTTTGAAAAACTAAACATTGACCAACAATATAATTAGCATCACGAGTTACGCTAAATACAGTTTGACCTGAAGTTGCATTAAAATTATCAATAGTAATAAAAAAATCATCAGGTGCAGTAAATCCTACCACTCGACCATAAATATCAATGGTCAAAGTAGCCGCACTTCCTGTTTTGGTAGAAGGGCCACCAAAATCTAAAAATTGATCTAATGATGCTACTACTTGACCTGTATTTGTATTTTGAACTTTAATCTGACCTGTGCCAACAGTTGTTGTTCCTGTGCCAAGCACTTGTCCAGTTGCTTGATCTAAATCTATAATATTTGTGCTATTAGGCAAAGCTGACCATATTCTAGGATTAAATTTTAATGCAGTAGTAGGAACAAAAGAACCAGTAGCCCCAGCGTAACCTGCAAAATCTGTATCAAAACTAAACTTACGGCTTTGCCTATTTGCATAAGCAAGAAAAATATTACTGCCAAAAGCAGGATCAGCTACATACCATTTATAGTCTGAAGCCGTTGAAGATGGGCTTGATGATGCAGTATTATAAAGACCAAAATAAAGTCTATTTGTAGGGCTAAAACTAAAGTTACTTGAGCCAGTAATATTGTCAGCATAAGCTACAGATATATATTTTTCTGTATATTGAAATGTCATTGGTCGCCATTGGAAAACTGCTGAAGCTAATGAAAAATCACTTGTTGCAATTTGATTAACCATGCGACTAAAAAAATACCAATTACCTGCTGAAATGCCATAAAGTTGAACAGTTGGCATAGCAGTATTAGGGCTATAAGGATTGCCATTAGATTGAATGGCCGTAGTGCCTGCAAATATAAGTTGAGCAGTAGTTGGGTATTGATAAGCTGAATACCAAATTTCAGCATATTGAGTTATGCCCGAACTTGAACTTGTAATAGTAATATCAAAATAAGGATTATCAACTGAAGGATAATTAGCCGATATAACAGGAACAGGAATTGTGCCAAAAGTAACAGGTGAACCTATGCCTGTATTTGGTGCAGGTGTAAATTGAGTTATATTGCGATCATCATAAACTTGTGGATTATATTCCATTAAAGTTAATTCAGCCGTAATTGCACCTGTTTCAGCTATTTTTTCTATAACTTTTGATACTCTAAATAATTTAGCATTCCATCCATAATTAGCATTTGTAACTGTTACGACATCGCCAGCTTCTAATTGAATGCCAATATAAGTAATTTCTAAAACAACTTGCAAATCTTCTCTTGCCGCTTCCAACATTCTGTTTGCAAGATATTGAGCCGTTACATTGTTATTTGTTAAATATAAATTAACTGATTGTTTATTAACAGGTTCATTTGGAAATAATAATTGAGGTGCGATAGTTTGAAGATTAAATGTTGCTGAATTAAATGTATCTTTTTCTGATACATCAGGAAATTTAACTTCTATTACATTAAACGAGTTTGCTAAATCTATTGGTGTTATTTGTATAGGCGAAATAATATTACTATCGCTTAAAGCCATTGCTACTGTATAAGATGGCGTTTGTGTAATAACGCCCCAAGTGCCTGTAATTTCATTATATTTAACCAAACAATCGCAACAATCTGACATTGCTTGAATGTTTTGCATAATTTTTTGATTAGTATCTATGACACCATTAAATTGAAATCTTGGTTGAGTTGAGCTTCCACCTGTATATGGCGTATAAGTAAAAGATGCATTAGAATAAACATTTAAAGCAGTTAATGATGCAGTATCAATTTGAGATGTAGCAATAGCCGCGCCATATCTTGTAGAAGTAAAATAATCTAGGAAACAATCACCTGGAGCAATTCTTGAGTTTGTTACTTCAAACCTTGTGGATTGTAATGCAGTTAAAGCGCGATCAGCATTATATTTAAGATGAATAATAGCAAAAGCGCAATTACTCATTAATTTAGTGCTATCCCATGTATAAATTAATCCTGCTGATTGCATAATAGATATAGCAGTTGATCCACTATTAGTTGGGTTATTTGATCCATTTCTATATAGATAAATATCCATATATCCAGCTATATTTTGACTTTCGCCTGTTGATTCATCTAATAATGAATCGACTGAATATCCATTAACATTAAATATACAACGCTTTCCACCCCAATAAACATTGCCAAAAGTAATCGTATCAGGCGATCCGCCTGTTTCTGTGTTTGTTACTTCAGATAAAGATATAACCCAATATATGTCTTGATTATCTGCCGTAATAGACATATCGGTAACAATGCCGCCCACATAAGCTTTGCCATAAACAACTGGTAATTTATTATCGCCTGCGGGCGGAAGTTGTTGGCGACTGCCAGGATTAGGCTGGCTAGGCATTTCATTATTTAAGCTTGGTGGTTTAGGGGCAAAAAGACTAGATACAATAGTTGATGCAATCATATTAATTGCAAAACCAACAACTGTTGCAGTAAATCCTGAAAGGCCAATAGCGGCCGCAATAATAGAACCTGCCGCTAATGCTTCAGAACAATATAAAAACCAAATTAAAAAAATTAATATAAAACGAATCATTGCATCCAATTTTCTTCTATTTTAGTAAATCCAAATCTTGCATAATTAATATCAGGGCTTGTTGTCATTTTAGTCATCGTAAATAACTTAATTCTGCCTTGATCTTTTAGTTCTTTAGCTTTATTTATATAAGCTTTTAATAATTTATATCCAACTGTTTTATGTCTATATTCAGGTTTTACATACCAAGCTAATTCATATAATGCTAAAGTTTTATCGCACCATACGACAGGGCTAATGATGCCCATAATAAATCCTATGTTATCTTCTACAAAAATGACACCTCGACCTGCAATAATACTATCTATAATGGAATTAAAATAATCAGGATTATCAATATCTTTATATTGCTCTATTGGACTTTCATCCCTAAACATTCGCATCATATTTTGTAATTGTATTTTGTCGTATTTTGTAGCTTGTCTTATCATACATCCTTGCCAAAAGAATAATTAATTGTTTCTATAAATCCAACTCTTGCCATAGAAGTGTCGGTGAGATTCCAATACATCCAAGCGTTATCATTTGTATATCGACCAGCAGTTCTATTTTGTAAAATAATTTGAATGCTTGATGCCGCTATATTTATAACGCCAACATACATTCTTATTTCTTCCATCCATTGTTCGGATATGGCAAAAGAATTTACATAGCCTGTAAAAAATTTATATAAACCGCCTGTGCCACCTGTTGTTATTAATGCGCCATTAGTATCAAAAAATCCATGCCACATTTCAATATAAGAACCTTTTATTTCATGGCCTAATGTCCAACCTAATAAAGCCGTATCAATACCCACAATAGTCATACTTGTTTCATTGGCGGTTGATTTAATATCTCTTTGAACATCATTAATTTTGACTAGGCCACCTAAAGCGTCAAACGGATTACTATCAACTGCCGGTATAGTTAATGCACTTGGTGTTGTAGCAAATCTATAAACAACATTTTCATAAACTGTTCCTGTGCCTGATCCAACACCTGTGGCTACAAATACTGTGCCATAGTTATTATTAGCCGCACCCCAAGAAGTCCAATCAGTAGGTAAACCTGCACCTGTAACAGTAGTTCTAACTGTATAAGTTTGACCAATGACAAGATTGCCAGCAATAACAGTAGCTCGCGTAGTAACACGAACAAAGTCTGCCATTCTTATATTGTTAGTATTGGTTACGGGAGTTATTACATTCATAGAACATCTTCAATTGCTACAAAAGGGCCATTCCAAGATATAAATGAATCATTAGTCATAGGCACTAATGTATAGGTAGGATACTCGCGCAATATAACAGGAAATGTAGCGCCTGTATAAGTGCCGCCGCCTAAAGATATAGTCGTTCCATATTGGCCAATAACTGCTCCAACTGCACTAACTAAAGTATCAATTAAATTTCTGTGAACAGGAATATTAACAGTTGAGCTTGCACCTCTTTGAACATCAGCCGTTGCAATATAAGCATATCTGCCTACTTGGCAAAAATCGCCTTTTTTAACAATGTAAGCCGTTGAAGATATGCTAGGCAAACTACCTAATACAAGTGTTTTATTAGCACTTGAAGTTTGCCATTGACAAGCCGCTATTTGGCCTGATGTCATATCACCTTGATAGGCTACATAATTAAGCCAACCAATATTTGTAAAATTAAGATATTGTTCTGTAGCTTTATCTGCTACACGCAAGGATGATAATAAATTTCTATTTTGACTATAAAGCAAATACTTCATAGGATTCATGGTAAATTCAAAAGGTTGAACAGTAAGAAGTTCGGAAGTTGAGATGCGCTGATTGCGACTTAAAACTTGACCAACAAGCTTTTGATCATTAATTGC
>Ga0315903_10003071_pt1 | contig 23551 bp, 25 predicted proteins | sample LakEriMetagenome_7_FD_203524 | JGI IMG/M metagenome (GOLD analysis project Ga0315903, IMG submission 203524) | Freshwater fungal communities from buoy surface, Lake Erie, Ohio, United States - Buoy 2 MA119 | ecosystem: Environmental > Aquatic > Freshwater > Lake | place: USA: Lake Erie, Ohio... | reverse complement strand
TGAAGGGCAACTTGAATCTTCAACTTCTGAAAGTCTGACGAGACCGTCATTCTCACACCAGTAGACATTTTCAAGATCTGCTTTTGCAATTATACCATCAATTTGAGCATCTTTGTTAACTTTCTGAATAGACACAACATTTGCAAATTGATTTGCAGGATTGTCTACCAAAGATAGCTCATGAAGTTCATAATCTTTTACAATTCTAATTGTCTTCTCAACATTCTCATCCCAAGAATTTTCTGCTTCTTTAATTACTCCGCCAATTGAAAATCCTGTTAGAGTTCCATCAAGAACTTTTTCCCAAGTATCTTGTGCACCCTTAGAAATATATGCATCTACATAAACTCCATTATATAGCTTATCTGTAGTCTTGTCAAAAAACTTTTCTTGTCTAAAATTAACTACCTTGCCAACAGCAATTGGCTGATGCATTTCTCTTAGATTTCCACGAAACATTTCGAAAGCTTTAATGCTAACATCTGTAGGAACAATGTCAGATTGCTTGTCAATATTATCAAGCGTGGCAAATCCAGAAACGGTTCTACGCTCTTCATCTATTTTGGCGATTGGCATAGATAACTTGATATCATCGTTATCTGAAGTCCAATAAGCCTTGTTTAAAGCAGACATCTTATTCCTATTATATATGTATTTTTTATATGTTTATAATATTGTTATATTATAACACTGATCTTCCTTCTCCACCAGGATTTCTTCCTGTTGTGGTGGAAGTTGAATCAGATGCTTCGTTTGTTCTTTGTTGATCTCTTTCTCTTGTTCCAGCCATTTGAGCATTTTGCTCTGCACGTTGTTGAGGGGTCATAACTACTGGAGTATCTCCTTGCGGAATTACTGGTAATCCTAATCTTGGTCTGATATCATTTGGAACCACAACTTGTGCTCTTAGATATCTTTCATCAATTTGACTTTGAGTATTCTCGTCTGTAAGTGTTAGTTCGTTAAACTTTAACAAAAGAATATCTGTCTTTTCTTTGATAAGCTTATTAATTGTCTTTTCTAAATTCTTTTGTGACGGTCTTGCAACTTGCTCTTTAAATGTTCTATCTGAAACAAGAGCAGAAGCAATTGAACTACCAGGATCTGAGCCAACCTTAGAAATTGGAACCTGATGTGCCATAAGAATGTCATGGACATTTGAAGTTCTATACTTATCAAAGGATCCTTCTTGAATACCATTTTCAACTGGCTCCATCTTGAATTCAACTTTGTTATCTGCAGCATCACCAGGAAGTGGGATGTAAAGTGTTCTATGATTCTGCCCACGAAGACCAGACTGCAAGAATCTAAACAACTTGTCTTCTGCATCAGAGGAAAGTTTTGCACCCTTTAGGGTAACAATATATCTTGGAACAGCCTTATTTTCAAAGTAATCAATATTGTACCTTGCAGCAAGTTGATCTCCAACAACAGAAGTTGCTGCAGAAACTACGTCTGGAACACCATAGTATGTATTTTTTGGACTGTATTTTTTAATATGAATTAGTTCATTTGGTCTTTGATCTGTAGTTACAGGATTTACTGTTTTCTTATCCTGAAAGTTTTTAAAGTAAACTACTCTTTGATTTACAATTTGAACATAGCCATCACGAAGTCTTCTTACACGAACAGTTGTTGCTGGAATATGACCAATGTAGCCAATCTCTCCAGTGTTCTTTCTTCCAATTTCAATGTAACCGTTTCCAGTTGCTTCATAATCTGTCATAGCTTTTTCAAGAACGTGGGTAAAAGTATCTTCGTCATTTAATTCTTCTAGCCAGTTAGTAAGTTCAGACTTTGCTCTTTCAACTTTTCTTTGTGCTCTAACTCTTTGGTTTACATCTTCAATTTCTTCAATTCTTGCCTTTACAATATCAGACATAATGAAGTTGTATCCAAGACCTACTGTATTCGCAACCTTTGCATTAATTGCAGCATGATTTGCAAAAGAATTATCAAAGAAGAAGGCAAGTTCATCAAGATTGTATGGTGGGAGAACTACATCAAAAAGACCGTAGGCTGTAGTGATATCTTGTTCTGGAAAAAGTTGCTTAGACTTAGCACCATCTTGACCAGTGTAAGCCTTGCTCATTCTTGTTATTCTTCTTTTAAAGTTTGCGTCAATTCCATCAAAGCTTTTTACCATATCTGCTTCAAGTAAGAAGTCATCACTTTTATTTGCAGAAGGCTTGTTCTTATCTAAATTGTCTAGTCTTGCAATAGTCTCAGTCATCTCCATGCTTTTTCAGCCCCTTTGCAGCATCCATGAAAGCACCAGTATCAAATTCGTCTGGAATATATCCTTGTGCCATTCTATCAACTTGAACAGAATGTTCTTCTTCTGTTACTCTTGTTACTCCTGGCATAAAAACTGCTTTTCCAGCACCAGCACCATAGTGTGCTGCAGCCTGAGTAATTCTATTAATTGCACTAATATCGTACTTTCTGGCAGGAATATTCATAAAACTTCCATCGCCATCTCCGAATATTCTGCCATTTTCCATTTTCCAAACGTATAAACCATGCTCAGAAGTATTTTCTACTACCTTTACTTTTGGCTTGTTTGGCATTTTTTGTAAGCCTTCTATATAATCCATGACATTATTGTACCATAAATTATTGCTTAAACCAAATAAATGTCCCAGTCTGCGTCATTTAATATTACAACAGAATCAGAAGTTACATTAACTATGCTATTATCGCTTCCAATACCTGAAGAAAGACCAGAATATGTATTAAACAATTCTTCTCCGTCTAAAGAAAGAACTGTAATTTCTAAAGACTGCTCATCCAAAACTTGTGTCCAGGTTGCAGAAGATGACCAATAAGACCAATCTTCATCATTAACAATATCCCATTCATCATATACAATAAGGTTTTGTTTGATTGGATTTAACTCTATAAAACTTGCAACATTATCAACCTTTACTCCTGAATATATCTCTATTTCACCAATAATTTGATCAAGTGGTATTGAGTTTTCTTGAAGGGATATAGAGATGCTATTCCATGTCAATGGTTCAATAACTATGTCGTTTACTAATTTTCCATTTAAAAATGATTTTGCAGTAGTAAATTCTGCCCCAGTTTCTGTATCAAAAATTTTAAAGAAGGCTCTTTTCCCATCTTCTTCAGGCACTAAAACAATGTCAAAAGAATCATTTGAACTAAATATTTTTCCAATCTTTTTTCTTTCAGTAAAAGAATTAGACTCGTTATACATTAAAAATATTTGTAAACCTACAACTTCTTGTGCAGGTTTTAAGCTTTGATTTATTGGAACAGAAACACCCTTTACTAAGTTTTCATCAATTTCTGGTAAAACTTCTATTCCAGAATCTCCAGATAAATAAAGGTACGGGGAAGATTCTGTATCAATAATCACAGGAATCTTTCTTTTATATACATACTGGTCTTCATTTTTAACTATTGGATAAAATTTTCCTGCAGCAGGAGTGTTTATTGAGTAAAACTGTCCCTCATCAAAAGATAGTGCAGATAGTCCCATATTTTTTACTGCTACCTTTTCTGAATTTATTCCTTTTGAAGATATTTCAATGTGCAAGGTTATATAATAGTTTGTAAATCCAGATACGTCCTTTGGGGGGTAGATAACTGTTCCATCATTAATTTTATACTTTGTATCCTCTGAAGAAGTTACTTCTCCTAAGTCTAGAATTCTATCCATTCCAATAAGCTCTGTATTTGTAAATTGAGTGTATACAGTCTGACCAATTTCAAGAATATTTTGCAGAGTTACATAAACTTTTGTTGACAAAGACTCTTGATAATTTGAAGAATCTTCATTATATTTTGAAAATATAGAACTTGGCGTATCAATATTAAATTGAATTACATCTAGATCGTACTTTGTTTTTCCATTATCTTGAGTTATAAATTTACCAAAATATGAAAGTGGTATAGAGTTTTCCCAGTATCCAGATACTGCAACATCCAACATAATAGTGGTATTTGTTAATTTAGGAATAAGTGTGTAAGATCCAATGTAGTCATACAAATTTATATCAAAGTTTTTAACTGCAATGCCAGAGGAGTTAAATATTTGAGAGCCATCTTTGTCTGTAAAGAAGTCGTTATTTATTGTTAAAGAAAAAACCTTTCCTAAAAATACATCTTCTTGATTTCCTGCAAAGTTTAATGAAAGAGTGTCTGGTCTTGAAAAAAATGATCCAACTATAGAATAATAGGATTGTTCAATTTTATTAAAATCAATACCAACTGCAAAGTAAGAGTTTGTTGAAATAGAGGCTGAATTTAACACAGTATCATTGTATAAATATTGAATACTTCCAGAGTTAATTGCAACTTCAAAAGTGTTTGCCTGGGCATTGTTTGATATGTAAATTAAAGATTGTCTGGTTGACACATCATCTGATGACTTTAATATAGAGTGAATAGATCTTGTTTGATAGTTTGTCTGATTTAATTTTGAAAAATAAATTGTTCCATAAGAGCCATTATCAATATATGAATCGTTTGGATCCATTAAAATAAATGGATAGTCTTCATCTTGAACTGAATAATTTTCTTCATAGAAGTTTGCAGTAATAGAAGATTTTTGTAAGTTTGATAAAGTGGTGTTATTGTTAAATAATATTTGTGGAAGTTGATAATCTGGTAAAGATATGCCTTGATTATTAGCAACTATATTGTTATAAAATCCGTCTTCCCATTTTGTTCTATCTGGATACCTAATTGTAGAACTATATCCAGAAAACGGGAAGTCTACATAAGATAGAGTTCCATTAAGTGCTCCAATAATATTTTCCTGTTCTTGAACTCCTTGACCAAATACATATCTCTTTTTTGCCACCTGCTCTGCAACGGCGTATGGAAATATTGAAAACGAATCTATCTCATGTAAGTAAATTTTATCATCCGTGTAAAAGCCTAAAAGATCCTCGTCTACTGGTGGAAATGTATTAATGATTAAAGATTCTATTGGAATTGATATTACTTTTTCTCCATTAATCATTAAGAAAATTTCGTTTGGACTTTGGCAAAAATGTACAAGCATTGGTCTATACCATTTGCCAATAAAATAAGATTTTGTATATTTACCAACATTAACTTTTATAAAATCTTTATCAATGTATATACCATCATCAGATGACAGGGGTCCAAAAATTCTTGACTGCCCTGTTTCTTCTGGACTAATTCTTAGCCAAAACTCTGTAGTTAAAGTTTTATTATATCCAAACTGATTTAAAAATCCTTTTCCTGGAAAAATTAAAGATGGAAATTTATTATACTGCTGTTCTGTAAGGTATATTGTTGATCCTGTATTTGTTATATACTCTGCATAGGCTGAAGAAGAAGTAACTGTTTGAAAAACATTTTTATTAAGCCTTATATTTCCACTTGAGCCATAAACCATTGGGGTTCCAGACAGCTGTGCTAATAAGGAATTGTTTAGAGAAAGTGCGTACCCTCTATCGGAATCGTCAAAGCCATATGCATCAATAGATGCAGACTGTATATTATATTCAAAATCTATTAAAGATGATACACTTTCTGGCAGAGTACTTGTAAATATTCCAGTGCTTGTTGAATTATAAGGCTCTGACCATTGACCAACAGAAACTCCATTAAAGTAAATAGAGGTTTCTTGCTCATTTGCATCCACATCTGGATCAAAAACTACTCTAATAAAAGGAACAAAGTTATCGTTAGAAGTTGGATGTGTATGAGAAATTTTTTCCCAGTTATTAGTCTTTAGATATGAATATCTATTATAAAATTCCTCTCCTCCAACAATGAATCCTATATCTACATAAAAAACAAAGGTTTCCTCAGGAATATAAATATAATTTGAAACACATACGCTTCCCTTATTAGGATCAAAATCTAAATAAGATATTGAGGAAGATAAGGAGACTGTAAACTCTACTGTTGCTGCTGAGGCTGTGGCAAGATACACTTTATTTACGTTTAAATTTTTATTTACGTTTAGGTCATCAAAAGGATATCCAGAAAGTGTAAATACAGAAGCTGAACTAATAGCATTGTCAAAATACCAATTAGATTCTGTTATCTGTTTTTCTTCTTGAGAAATTAAAGAGACAAAATAATTTGGCTCATCCATTGACCACAAAGCTACTGGATGTTCTGCATAGACCCTTGAAGCATAAAGATTTGAACGTGTGTAGGACATAGATTACCTCTAGTCTATTTTATCATAGAGACTACTTAGTAATGTCTACAATTTCACATGCCCCAGCAACACAAGATAGCTCCTGGCTTCCAGTTGTTCCATCAGTTGTCTCATATAAAGAAAGCATATCCCAACGAATTGAATTAGGCATCTTACTTAACCAAGACTCGTATTCTTCTTTAGAGACTTCCTGATAAGGAGCTTGCTTATAAGAGTGCTCTACTGCTGGTAAGAAAGATACTCCACCAATTGAGTCAAAGTTATCAAATACCCAAGCTCCTACACGCATCCATTCATCTTCTTCAACATTAACAGTTACACTTGGATTGTGCTCTGTCCAATGAGTTCTGTAAGTCTTCCACATTTCAAGATGGTCAATTGCAGTCAAGTCTTTTGTAAGAATTGCATTTTTTGGAGCCTTGATTGGAAAATAGAATACTGTAGTCGCTTCAGGCTTCATTACATCTGGCTCAAATGGAATTCCAGAATCTTTTAAGAATTGTGTTAGTGGATCTTTATTATCTGCTCTAACACTTCTAATGTAATATTCTGAGTACCATGGGTGAATACCAGAGGATACTCCTGTAAGCTGTGAGACAGTTCCTGAAGGCTTTACACAGGTAATTGACACTGAAGGATTGATATTTAAAGACTTAGCCTCTTTATCATTTACTGAAACAGATAGATCTCTCATTTCATCAAGAAGTGCCTCTAGAGCCTTTCCATTTGTAGCAGTAATTTTATTTCCATAAATGCCTGTCAAAGAAACTCCAAGAAGTCTTTCTTCTTCACAGTTATCTCTCCAAGTTTTTCTAATATACTTAAAGTTTGTTAAGGTTGACTGCCAAGTTCCAAGGATGGTAGCAAGGCGAACCTTTTCAAGCAAAGTTTCTTTTGTATCAGATGCTTCAATTACAACTTCTGTAAGGTTACAAAATTCATTTGGACGAAGAAGAATTTCTCCACAAGGATTTGTTCCACCAACTAGACTTGAATCTCTACGACCAAACTTGTCAATGTGCTTTCTAACAGAATCAATGTTATAGATGCCACGTTCTCCAGACTTTGATTCATATAGGTTACGCCATTCACGAAGGAACTGTGCAGTATTTGGCTTAGAGTTGTATACAGCAGAGTTATTTGCTAACGCTCTCTGTCCATTTCCTTCCCACCACTGACCGCTCTTAGCCTTAGCCATTTCAAAGTCGTCAAGATTTGAAAGTGAAATCAAAGCACTTCTGCGAACTCCACCAACAACAACAACTTCTCCAACCTTACACATAAGATCGTGTGCCTCAATAGACTTTAATCTTCTTCCTGCAGCAAGTTTAAAAGTTTCAATAGTGAAATTAAATAGGTCAACAAGTGGATCTGGTCCAGAAGCTCTTCCTCCAAATACCTTTAGTCTTGCTCCTGCTGGACGAACCTTTGATACGTCCCAGTTTGGAATTTGACCCTGGTAAAGAAGTGCAATCAATTCTTTAAAAGCTTTTGCCCAACCAAGCTTTGAATCATCCACAACAATAGTTGTATTTGTTTGAAAGAATGACTCAGCAATTACTGGTAGCTGATTAATATACTTTTGCTCAACACTAAATCCAACACCAGTTCCATTCATTAAAATGTACATAGCCTCATCAAAGGCTCTAGGGCTATCTACAGCAATGAAAGAACAGTTGTATGCTGCGATATGGTCTCTCTCTAAAGCAGGTCCTGCAGTCATCAGTGCCCTCATAGAAGGCATGATGTGATGCTTTAGGATAGCTTCTCTTACTTCATCAAAAATCTTTGCATTTGGACTATAGCCATAGTTTAATACCAAATGGTCTTTCATAAAATTGCAGTATCTGTCAACAGTTTCCTGCCAAGTCTCTCTGCGGTTTTCGCTTTCAATCCAGCGAGCATATCTTGAGATATGGATAAAATTTCTATAAGGATCTGTAATAGATCCATTGGAGTCAATAAATGACATTTGGTAACACGTCCTTCTGATAAAATGTAATAGATATATTCTACACGACTATTCAAGGAGAAGCAAATGGAGTTAACAATTCAAGAGGTAAATTACTATAACGAATTGGTAAAAAATAATAAAGCAACAAAAATAGAATGTCAATTTGATACAGATGATACTGTTGTTTCTAAAGTTGATAGTAATGACAATGTATTCTTCTACTGTTTAGGATGTCATTCATCTTTTTATCCAGGAATTAATTTAATAGAAAAAATTAAAGGATATATTTCTTTAGCTACTTCTTAAAAAGTATTTTTGTATTATTTGTTGGCTCTTGGATATATTTTCTATTTACAAAACTTTTATCCCCTGGTTTTTTAATTTTATCTTTTACAGAAAAAGTATCGAACACAGCTCCAGGATTTAAATAAGAAACAATTCCTTGACCAATTACAAGTGCATAAACTTCTTCATCAATTTCTTTTGAATCATTTGTTAAATTAATAACTAAAGTTGGGCATCTAAAATATGACTCATACTGTTCTCTTGATACAGACTGCTTAGTGACTGGTCTAGTTTTAATTTCTGCTTTTGAACACTGGTAATAAATTTTGTTTGCAAGATCTTCCATACCTTCAACATTATTAAAAATATGTGCGTTCAGTCTTTCTTCTGCTGGATATTCTGGAATAAAAAGACTAATGCAAAAGTCTGCATTTTGTTCATGGACTGCTAGGTTGTAAGGGGTATTTTGTCTAATATATTTTTTTAAAAAAGTTTTAACTGGTTCTGAATATTCATCGCTTTTAATAAATAGTTTAGCCATACATATATTATAGTGCAAGAATTTTTCTTAATACTTCATCCCAGTCATAACCTCTTTGCTTCATAGAGAATTGCTCAGTTATGATTTCACGATTCTTGGTTCTTTCTTCAAGCCTTGTTTTTGGATTTAAAAGTTCTGTCATATGACCAATCCACTCATCAGGTGTATTTGCAATTCTTCCAACTCCAGAATCAGCAAATAGTTGATATTCTGGAAGACCGCCAGATGCGATAAAAGGAATTCCTGCTGCTGCATTTTCTAGACCTTTAAGGTATGACTTAGCATGATTAAATGGCACATCTCTTAATGGAACAATTCCAACATCCATTTTTCTATAAAGTTCTGGAACGCCTAGCATTGTTTTCATAGGCTCTACTGTGCATAATCTCTTATCAATTCCAATTTGTTGTGCTGCAGTTGGAGCATTAATAATATTTCCTGCATGATGAAACTTTAAATGTTTTTGTTTTAAAAATTCTCCAAAGAATGGATTGAGGGTTTCTAGATCTCCAGATCTCCATGGGGTTGCACCAACCCAACCAAAAGTAGGGAGCCAGCCCTTATGATCATTTCGCATATTCCATCGCTCAAGATCAATGCCATTTCTTACAATAAATATTGGCTTTTCTGGATATTTTGCTTTATAAAAATCATACAGGAATGGGGTAGATGTAATTAAAGCATCTGCCTGATCCATAATTGCAACATAATGATCTCTATTATTATTTGGATTAGATTCTGGACTTGTTGTTTTATAGGCAAGATTTGTTTCTTCAAGACCTTCCATATGATCATCAATATCAACAACAATCTTTTGACCAAGCTCCCTTGCTCTTTTAACATGGTCAACAAATCTTTCAAGCATAATAAGTTTTAAAACAACAATATCCCAACCATGGATTGCTTTTTCTTCTGGTAATAAAATTCCAAAAGCGTGTTCTTCACTAAATCCTGGAAGACCAATTCCACTTTCCCAACCATGCTCCTTCAATTGCTTCATTGGCAAGTAACATCTATACCAACCACAGCCGTTTGGTTGTAATGGTTTTACACCAAATGACCAGTCATAAGTTAGAAAAGCAATTGTCGGAGTTGGCATAGGTTGTTACTTCTTTGTAACTTTCTTAGCTGCCTTAACAACTTCTGCTGCAACTTCTTCTGGAGTTGAGTTTCCAGAAATCTTTCCAAATGCAATATCATTCTTATTAAAGAATCTGATTGCAACTGGAGCAAATGCAGCTACCAAAGCGTAGACATATGTATATGGATCAGTATTTCCTGACATATATAGTGCAAGTGCTGCACCTAAAAATGAGCGACCATACGATTGCAACATTTCTTTTTGTGACTTTGTTAACTTGAGTACCATGTTAATTCTCCTGTCTATAGTACTTTGTAAAAGTATATCTTAAAAAATTAATATTGTCAAGACTAGATTAAAATAGCTGTCTTCCCATTATTGCTTTTACTTCTATTTCAGTTAAACCCAAAGCTATTAACTTTTGTTCTGCAGTTCTTAGTGCATCATGATATTCTTTTCCATCTGTATCAACTGGTACAAAATACCATCCAACTACCCCTGGATTGGATCCAAAGTTATTTGACAACTCCCAAATATCATATCCATTAGAAGCTTCTTTTGAAACTTCATCAACTTTTCTAAAACTTATAGCCATTTTATTCTCCTATATCTTAATTATATAGTGTAATGCTATATAAGGTTGTAAATTTGATAATGAATCACTTGTATGTTGTGGGACAGTAGTTGTATGGGCATGGCTTCCACCAGCAATTGCTGAATGTGCATTATTATTATTATTTGTTATGCTAACACTGTGTGAATGATTTCCAGAATTAGTAGATATGTTTGTAGTAGTAATTGCATGATCATGGTCTCCACCAGCTGAAACCGCAAAGTTATCTGCATGAGCATGACCTATGTCTTGCAGTGTATTAGAAGTACTACCAGAAGCTACTTTTCTTCCTGCAGTATTATTTGCAGTTACAGACCCAGTTTGTGTATGACCATGATTTCCAGAATTTCCAGTATTGGTAATTTGATTTGTAGAGTGTCCGTGATCTCCAGCACCAGTTTCACTTATAGAATTTGCATGACTGTGAGAATTCATATTGTGACCGTGACCATCATGATTGCTTGAACCAATTGCACTACTTTCTGCAATTGTGTGTTGGTGAGCCATTGTTCCACCAGTTTCACCACGAGTATCAAATTCTACTTGAGAACCATCTATTCCAACTACAACTTTTCCCTTTAAATTTGGAACATTAAAATTTGCACCAGATCCTCCAAAGGTATAGCCAATTACATTAAATAATGTTGTATATGCAGCAGATCCGTAAGAGGTTCCATCACAAAGTAGCCATCCAGTTGGAGCAACTGAACCAGAGTGTATTGAAATCATTCCAGTTGGGGTATTAGTATTTATCTGTGTTTGAATTGAAGATGTTACCCCATCTAAATAACTAATTTCAGTTGAACTAACATTTCCAATAGATGTTGTTGAAGGCAAGGTTGCTGTCCCAGTAACATTTGGAGAACTAATTGATGGAGATGCAATATTTGGACTTGTCAAAGTTTTATTAGTTAAAGTTTGAACTGTTCCAGTTCCAACAACTAGATTACCTGCACCAATACCATGTACGTCTGAGATAGCACCAGTATGTCCATCAAAAGCAGCATCATTTGCAGAAATTCTTGTATCAAAATCTACAATAGTTGCATGAAGACTTACATCTCCAGTTGTATTTCCATCTGTAGAATCTCCATAGAAAAATAACTCAAGGGCATTTCTAATATCTGCAGCTTCTTCTAGTTCTGGCACATATGTATCAAAAGTTGTGTCATCAAAGCCTTTGCTAGAACTTATTTTTTCTGCCATATTAAGCACCTACTCCAGCAGTTATATAAAAGTTTACAGGAGTTGCAGAAGAAGATATAAAAGATACTGATCCAGAAGAGAACTCAGATCCTTTTAGTTCTGCAATAAATGTTTTAACAGAAGACACATCCGCAATTTCTTTATTAGAAACGGATACAAATGCTGGATTATCTAATTCTGCAGTTGCCTGGACTAAAATAGTATTGACGTTCAAACCTTCTGGAGCATTAGAATAAAAATCTGCTAAAGGAATGGATATCGATCCAGTTCCTGAAGTAAAGTTTACTAGCTTTTGAATGCTATGAGATATAGGTTGAAATTTTAAAATTGGTTGCCAAGAGCTACCACCAGGAACTGCATTAAGCTTATAGACTACTCCATAATTTCCGCCAAGAAGTCTATTGATGTAAAGATCATTTACTTTTGCATCCACAAGACTTGATGCATTCTGTGCAGGAGTTCCTACTCCAGAGTAGAACTGAGAACCTCTTTCTCCTTGTGGACCAATGTCAACACTTACAGATACTGAGGCAGGTGGTCCAACTACAACTAATTCATCATTAGATATAATAGTATCTATTGCCATATTATGTTACCGCCACATCTTGTGTAACATTTATTGTTCCAGTTAGTAATGTAAAGACTTTTCCAAAAGATGCAGCAGCTGAAGCTGTTGTGTTTTCAATCTGTACGTCATAAAAGTACGTTCCAGCAGTTAGCTGCCTACCACCATCTGGTTTAATCGTGCAAGAAATATGGTCTCCATCTTCAACTGTAGCCAGAGCATCGTTTGAATCAAGAGAAGAAATTACAGAAGCTGATGCAGAGCCTCTAGCTGTTGCTACTAAGAAAAGAGGAGTATATTCGGAAAGATCATCAAAAACTCCACCAGTAGAATTTTTAGGGTATACAAAAAACTCAAAAGTGTCACCAGCATAGTAGTTAAAATTATATGTACCTGGAAATGCCATTATTAATCACCTTTCAATATTATACCATGTTGATTCTATTAGAAAAGTCTTCCCATTGTTTAATTCTTGAACTCCAGGAATACTCTTTATCAATAAAGGGTATATAGCTTTTTGCATGAAACTTTTCAGTTTTTAATAAATATATTCCATGCTTTATTTCTTCTGCCAGGACTTTTGCCTCTTTTTCTGGATCTACTAGAAATGGGTAAACTTTTGTAAACCCTATTCCAGTTTCTGGCAAAACACTAAAACTATTTGTAATGCAATAAAGACCTGCTGACATGGCTTCAATTAGAGATATACAAGATGTTTCTCTCCAGGTACAGGGGTAGGCAAACATGTGAGCTTCTTTAAGAAACTCTCTCACTTCCTCATTTGACTTTCTTCCATGCAAAATTACTCTATCGTCTTGCTCACACATTAATTTTATTTTATCTTGGAACTCTATCTTCCAGTCTACGACAGTTGTATTTAAATCCCCAAAAACGTGTAGCTCAATGTCTGTGAGGTCTTTTAACAGACTAAGTGCTAGTAGGAGACGGTCCAACCCTCTATAAGGCTCAGAATGAAATACTAGTTTAATCTTTGATGAGTAATCTTTTTCTGGAAAGTTAATTCTGTCAATTGCATTTTTTAATACATGACATTTTGATGTATCTATTCCAGGGTATCTTTCAATAAATCTTTGATATTGATAATAGGAAACAAATACAATGTGAGCAACTAAAGGATTTTGTAACCAACTTAAATCTCCTTCAAATTCTCCAAGATGAACATAGGCAATGTTTTTACCATCTTTTCTAAGATTAATTTCTCCTGGAGCAACAATCCAGTTCCATTCTTTTAATTCTGGGATTTGTGAAAAAACTTTTTCTTCAAGATTTAAAAGCATTAACTCTGTTCCACCAATCCAAGACTGGTCTACGTTAAATATTGTTTTTCCCAATTTAAAAAACTTCCTATTAGATTAATCTTAGATTTATGAGAAAGATTAATTGTTTTATCTAAATAAACATTGAAACCTAAGTCTTTGATTTTTTTACAGGCTACATAGTCTTCAGAATACATTTGACCATCTTTTACAACTACTTCAAAAACATTTTTACAAAGACTCTTGTCATCTTCATAACTTTCATTTGTATTCCAGAGGGAATCAATAACTTTTCTAGACATCTTTAAGAATCCAAAACCAATACCATCAACTTCTATCACATCTCCACTAATTAAATTAGAAACCTTTGCAACATACATTTCTTTCATTGTTTTTCTTCTATACGTTGCACCAATTACATCTAGTGGGCTACTAACTAATTTTAAAAGATCTTTTGGATTCCACTCAATATCTGAATCAATCCAGACTACACAATCATAGTCTTTGTGGTAGGCATTGAAAAATAATTTATTTCTTGCACTTTGAACAATGGCTTCTCCATTTACATAAAGATGATCTAGAGTGTATCCATTATTATTTAAAAGTATTGCTGAATTTGCAAGACTTGAAGAATATTCTATAGAAACAGAGCCATCATAAGATGGTGTAAGTATTGCTACTCTTTTCATTATTCCCCTTTAATAAAAGAAAGTTCATGTTTATGCCAAGCATCTACCATTCTATAAAAGTCTTCAAACTTTCCAAAGTTAAATATTTTATCATCAACAAATGGAATTAAAAAAGCAGACCTAATTGTAATGCTTTCTTTTTCTAAATCTATAACATCTCCAAATGGATGTAATGCTAGTCCAATATTTATACTGACTGCTCCATCATAAACATCTTCTGGAAAAATATACTTATTTGGTCTACCAGTTCTTTCTTGCATCATTTCATATGTTCTTGCAAGTTTTCTAATATACTCATTAAGCTTTTCTGAATCCAGCATTATTCATAACTCTTTCTTTGCCAAAGTTCATTTTTATACCATCCAGTAATTTTGTTTCTTGGACTAAATCCTAACTGAGTTAGTTTAGGATCTTCAACTCTTTCTTTTTTCCAATCTTCTCTTTTGAATGGAAGCATTTGCAATATGGGAGTACCAGCTTCAATTATTCCAGAAAAACTTTTTTTAAGTGCAAAAGGTACGCCACCAGTTCCGATTCCTCTATCAGCATCCACAATGCCACTAGTTGCAAGAGTTGGCAAATCTAATCTATTAAAAGGCTGAGTAACTAAAACACTATATCCTTTTGGTGCTCTAAATGGATATCTAATTTCCCAAGCTTGTAAGAATGGAGTATATCCTTCAGCAGTGGGAATAGATTCTGCTGTTGATTTTCCTCTAGGAGTAAGCGGTGGAATGTCGCTAGTCCATTTCATTGTAAAGTTATCTTCACTAGTCCACTCAACCAAGATATCACAATGTAGTTTTATAATGTAACCAGAAGTAAGGGTATCTAAAAATGGCATGCATGCTTTTACACTCATGTTTGCTGCACCATCTTCACTTATGTTTATCTTGTCTCCAACAGAGTATCTAGATAAATCTTTGTACCATTTTGGTATAAGTTCTTTTGCTGGAACTGGTTCTGGACAATTATTAGCAATTTGTGCGTTTTCTGACCAAACTTCAAATATCTTTTTATTACTTTTCATTTCCAAACTTTCTTTGTTCTAAAAAAGGTCTTATACCTATTCTGAATCTTTCTTTTAGCATTTTGCCAAATAACATATTCAAGTGCTTCATCAGCTTCCAAAATTTTATGAGACCAGTTTTCTCTTTTAAATGGAATCATCTGAATTATTGGAGTATTATAATCTATAATTCCTTCAAAACCTTTTTTAATAAAGAAAGGAAAGTTTACTGAAGAAGGATGCTTGTCCGTATCAACAATAGCTGGAATGCAATAAAATGGCAAGTCGTCTCTCATAGCTGGTGTCATAAAAATAGTTGAATATCCTGGTGGAGTTTTTACTATCCAAGGATTAATAAACTTTAGTGCAAATCCAGAGAAATATTCTTCTGGAACAGAAAATTTATTAAACTGTTCTTTTGAATGAGACTCAATTAAACTTATTCCATCAATTGACCAAGAAGATTCTGGAGCACCAAAATCATTATTTTTAATCAATATTTCTGCTGGTGCTTTAATAACATACCCAGCAGTCATCAAATCAAATACTGGCATACAAGCTTTAATTGTTCTTGCTGTTGTTCCAGTTTTAGAATCAATAGCCATGCTATTACCAATATTTAAATTTTGATCTTTATACCATTGTGGAAGAACTGTAGAAGCTAAAACTGGAGAGTCAAATATTTTTGAATACCCATTTTTAGCTGCCACAAATTCTATAACTGGTTCTTTAGCCACTAAACTGCCATTCTTCTGCTTGTTTGATCAACTTTTCTTTTTCAAGTCTTTGCTCTTCCTCTTTTTTAAGAGCTTCATTCTTAATGTAGATAGCTGATGATACTGTTTGTAAAAGTCTAACATAAGCCATAGTTTTTGTCAAATGGTTCATTGAACCATTTTCTAAAGACAAAAGTTCTTCTTCTACAGCATCTCTTAGTCCATTTTTAACATCTTCAACTAAATTTGAAAAGTTATCTTTTGATATATTGCAAAAGTATTCAAACTTTTCATAGCTAGAAATGTCAACAAACTCAGTATCTGATACTGCAAAAAGAATTTTATCATCTACAAGTATTTTTTTATACGCCATTTTTTCCTCCTTATTATTATATTTTTATATAAAACATTGCTGTTACATAGTCTGGTATTGCTGTTTGAACTACTGGTGTTGTTGTTATAGAAACAGTATGAGTATGACTTGTTCCTGTAGCAGTATACATATTTCCATCTGCATAGTGATCGTGTTCTGTATATGCTCCAAAACCTACTGTTGGAACATATCCACTATGACCATGATATCTTCCTGCAGCAGACTGGTTTCCATCAACTTTTCCAACAGGCTGATTTACTGGAGCATTAGATGATCCAAAATAAAATCCTCCCATATAATGTGCATGATATTCTCCAACTGCAACTGCAGTAGCTGTCCAATAATGACCATGATCAAATGTTGCATTACCTGCTGTAGTTGTAGCTGGAGTAGTATCAACATGGTTATGGGTATTTGTTCCAGCAGATGCATTTAATGCTTGAGCATTTTTCATGGCTATAAATTTAACAGAGTTATTTAAAAGCGGAACGGTAAAGGTTGTTGTAGCAGATTGTAAATCTGTACTTCCAGCTAAATAGGCAGTTCCTCCATATATATCACTAATAACTCTATGAAGATTTCTATAAGTATAGGTATTTAAAGATCTTCCATCGCATGGCACAAGCCCAATTTCATCAATATTAGACAAAAATGATCCATGACCATATGAAATTATAGATCCTACTGGGATAAAGCTATTTATGCTTGCATCAATATCATAACCAGAATCTGTTGTTAAATCCATATTTGCCATATTTATATTATATCCTAACTAAGTCTTTATAAAATAATTTACAACAAAGCTTGGTGGAATTATTGATGTGCTTGTGCTATTTACAGCTGTAAAAGATCCTGTATGAGAATGTGCCTGAGAAGCATTTCCAATTCCCGTATTCATTCCATGACCATGATCATTGCCTGTAGGGTTGCTAGAGTTTCCGCCAGAATTAACAGCATGGTAATGACCAGCTCCAGAAGCACCACCAGAAGAAAATCCAGTCTTATTTGCATTTAGTGGATTATTATCAGTTCCACCGCCACTGCCACCACCAGCAGGGGCATGGTTTATTGCATTATTATTTACATAATTATTTGTAGGATGTCCATGATCTACAGTTGTATTAGCTAGTCCATAGTTTGCTGAAGTAGAGTGCAGGTGGGCTGAAGATGATCCATAAGTTCCACTACCACTTGTTTTCTGGATAAGATATCTTGAAGATATATTTGGAAGCCTAAAGTATCCAACAGTCTCAGTTCCAAGATTATAGCTTGTTCCAATTGAAGTGTATAGGCTTTGATATTGTGTTATTAAAACTTCTTGACCGTTACAATTTAACCATCCACTGGGTACTGTAGATACTATGGAAGAAATTATTGCACCTGGTAAGAAAAATGGATTTTTACTTGTAGAAATTTGAACATTATCTTTAATTTTAAAACTACTCATATCATCCTGCCTTAATAATAAAATTTAAATAAATTGTTGGTGGAGTATTAATTGCTGTATTGGAAGAAATTGTTCCAGATCCACTTGAAGCAACTGTATGCAAATGAGTAGGAGCATTTGTATCATTTCTAGTAATATTTCCAGTATGTCCATGATTATATCCAGCATTGTTTGAGTTTCCTGCATATCCACCAGTTGAGTGAGCATGGTTTTGAGTTGTCATATTTTGAGAACTACCAGCTCTATAGTTAGCAACATTATTTCCATACCCATCAATTCCAACATCTACATTAGAGTAATGCCAGTGGTCAGTGTATACTGCATTAAAATTTGTTCCAACATTATGAGCATGTGATACTGCTGTATTTGCACTATTATTACCTGCATAAGAATATGTATGAGTATGATTATTTGCACCAGTATTTGTAGCAAGAGTTAAAGCTCCACTACCTTTTCCAATCAAATATCTTTCTCTTAAATCTGGAAGAGTATTTGAATTTCCAAGAAGAGCATACAGTTCTGGATAAGTTGTTTGAACAAAAGTTGACCCATTGCACAATAGCCATCCTGCAGGAGCAGTGGTTCCAGCATAGGTTAAAATTGTTCCAACATGTGGAAGAATTTCTAAATTATTTTCAGAAACTAAATCTTCTGAAACTTTTAAATTAGCCACTAGACTGTTACCGCCAATCGGTAGGCTTTAACTCCAACGGTAGAAGATCCAGCATTTGTAACAATAGCTGATATAACAACATTTGATCCACTTATTGCAGATGCCAGGGTAGCTGGAATTTGAACAGATCCACTATTTAAAATTGCATATTCTGTAGAAGAAACATTTGTTCCATCATTTACTACAAATAATTTAGAAGATCTATATCCAGTACCTTGCTGCATTTGAACAGTATATTCAGCGGTAGAGTATGCTGATTTTGAAAAGGTATCAATAGTAGTAGATGAATTAGTTGTAATTGTTGTTTCTGCTACATTTGTATTTAATGTAAGATTATATCTTTGAAGAGCATTTTGTAATGAACCATATGCAGACCAAGCTACCCCGTCCCACTGCCAGGAAAAACCATTTTCTGAATATATATCACCAATAGTTGGTGTGCTTGGAAATGCCATTATATATTACTCCTATTTACTAATACCATATTACCAGATGCCCGTCTCCACCATGATTTCCAGAAACTCCACCAAAACCTACATCTCCATAAGTACTTGATGTTCCATATGGATAGTCAATATCATCTACTCCTCCTGGAGTTCTGAAAGATCCTGAAATCATTATTGGATTTAGTGCTGAGGATATAATATATCCAGAGCCACCTCCACCACCTGGCATAGAGTTTCCTCCAGTATAAGCTCCAGCAGAACCACCAAAGTAACCTCCGCCTCCGCCTCCGCCATAAGGATTTCCAACACATGAACCACCTTGTAGAGAAGAACCTGCTTGACCGTTTTGATTATCTCCAACAGTTGCAGCACCACCTGCAGTTTGAGTTCCACCTTTTCCAGCAGAAGTCCAATAGTTTCTTGCTACATCAGCTTTTTTTCCAGTAAGACCTCCACCTGCACCACCATTTGCCATACCTTGATAGCTAAGTGTAGATCCACCACCACCACCAGCACCAGCGATAATTAATGGAGTTGTAGATCTAAATACTCCACAATATCCACCACCACCAGCACCATACTGATTATCTCCACCAACAGTAGATGAACCACCACCAAATGGAGCATTTGTAGCACCAGGGAAAGCAAAACCCCCTCTTGGAACTCTTAAAGTTAATGTTTCTCCAGGGGTTACGGTCAATGTTGCTTTAGAAAATCCAGCACCACCACCATGAGAACCCTGTGTCCAGCCACCAAAGTGACCACCACCGCCACCGCCAGCCCAAGCCTTTACTAATATTTTTGTAATTCCAGAAGGGACTACCCAGGATTGATCTGTTGCAGAAAAAGTAAATCTTGCTGCAGTTTTATTATCAACAACTTCTTCTGTTCTTAATGCTCTCCAAAATCCATGTGAATATCCTTCGTACTTTGCAATGTCAGTATTAAATCTAATTTGACCTTCTGATGGACTTCCTGGACGTGCAGCAGTTGTTCCTGAAACCAATGTTTCTGCAACTGACTTTGAAAAATCTCTAGCTCTGCTCATTATAGTGCAATCTCCGTAATTGTTAATCTACTTCTACCCTGAGTAGAATAGTTTTGTGAAGCATTATTTGCCTCTGACCTATTAATAAAAAAGTTTCCAGATCTTGACTTTACTCTAAGAGAGTATGTTCTAGTAGTTAAAGAAGAATTTGTATCAAACCAGTGCCCAGAAAAAGTATTTAATAAATTAACATCTCCTACTGTTCCATAAGTTTGTTTCCATGCATCTCCAATATTATAAGTTCCAACTATTCCAGTAGACTCTCCAGTATACATACTGTTTGAATCTCTAAATGGTGCACACCAAGCAACTGGATCTGCTTGATTTACAACACCAAGAAGCATCCATTCTACTTTGATTAAAGAATTTGAAAGTTTTGGAGTAAAGGCTATAGACATTGGAGTCGTTCCATCTGTAGCGATAGTAAATGTAGATGGAGTAGTCATCACTCCATTTGAAGTTAGAGCAACGGTTTGTACTTGAACAACAGATCCTGGGGTAGTTAAAATACCATTTTTATCAATTTCTCCAACAATAACATCACTACTGTTTTTAAATTGTAAAAGGTCTGCAGACTGACCTGAAGCTGCCTTTATAGTAATTGGAGTTACTGAAGCAGAAGTAGAAGTAATTACTGTGGCTCCACGATTTACATCTGCTAGGACTCTTGCTGCTGTCATAATTATATTATACCAAACTACTTGCTATAGTTAAATAGTTTTGGTAAACCTCCTGATCTGATAAAGCTCTATTGTAAACATGAACATGTCTCATTAATGAAGAGTTTGCTGTATATCCTGGATATAGTTGAATCTGAGAATTACCAGCAGTTTTTGGACTTGTTACTGTTGATGATCCAATCTTGAGTCCATTAACATAAACGTTTGCAGTAGTACCATTTTTTACAACACCTGCATAATACCAAGTGTTTGTAGCAAATTCTAATCCAGTAGGAGCATTAAATCCTCCAACATTAGTTAGGTCAAAGTCTGCACCAGAGTTTGCTCCGTCATATCTCCAGTGAAAACTTCTTTTATTTGGATTTCTCCATACTCCAGGACTTCTATCTGTTCCGCCATTAAAAGAAAATATCTTATCATATGTTGCAGTTGTTCCATTTAATTGAAATGAGAAAAATATAGAATGGGTATCTGTATTTAATAAAGATGTTGTTCTTGTGTTATATGGCTGATTAGCCTGTAGAGATGTTCCAGATATTGGCGAAGATCCAACTGCGTTCAATCCATTTCCACTAATATCATACCAAGTATTTCCAGAACCAGGATAAGAGTTTGGATCTGTGGCATCAAGGTGTAAGCCAAGTCCATTTGTAATAATAGACAAATTATTTCTATAGTCTTGTCTATCTAATGCATATTTAACTATAACAATTCCAGACCCACCATTACCACCACGGTTTGTTCTATTGTAGTGAGATCCACCACCACCACCGCCACCAGTATTTTCTCCACCATCGCCACCACGGGTATTTGTTTGAGCACCTGGAGATCCACCAGCACCAGGTTGTCCAGGATTTATTCCTGCACCACCAGTTGTCACACCAACAGCTCCACCGCCGCCACCTCCAATGCCTCCATTTCCACCAGTTCCAAGAGAATAAGATGCTCCACCTCCGCCTCCACCAAAGTAAAATGGACTCATGTTAGAATATAATATTCCTGCTCCACCATTTGGTTGATTTGAACCACTGGCTCCTACGCCACCAGCACCGCCTCCGCCTCCAGAGTAATACTGACCACTTGAACCACCACCACTATTTCCTTGACCAGTAGTTCCAGCAGCACCTCTTCCAGTATTTCCATCAGAATATCCAGAAGCTCCTCCTCCAGAACCACCAGCGTTTCCATATCCATTATTTGGAGTGTATCCAAAATAAGAAGATCCACCATAACCACCACCAATTGCTATACATGTACCAAATGATGAATTTTCTCCATTTGTTGCTCCAACTGTAAACTGATGAACTGAAGGTTGTGGACCTGCACCATCTTGTCTATATTGGGCATCAGTATTTAAACTTCCAGCTGGTCCACCCCAACCACCTCTTCCAACCGTTACAGTAATTGGAGTATCACTTGCAGTTAAATAGTAAGAAGCATATAAAACTCCTCCACCGCCTCCTCCACCACCCATGTCCATTCCGCCACCGCCACCGCCAGCAACAACTAATACTTTTGCATAAGCTGCTCCAGATAAAACTTTAAACTCATGAGTACCTACTCTTGTAAAAGTGTGATACGCATAAGTTATTCCGCTTTCAACAGCGTAGGATATGGACTGACCACCAATAGCAGATATTCCTTCATTTATTTTTCCAGCATCTATAAAAGTCATATTATGCCCTTGTGTAGTATAAAACTACCTTCAATCCTTTTGCACCAGTACCAGCAACTGTTACATCAAAGGTTATTTCATCATCATTTGCAATAGCTGTAGTAGCTAAAGTTGTTGCAGTAGCTGCAGTAACGGATGTTTTTTCATTAGCATCAATAGTAAGTTTATTTGCACCCAAAATTGTTGTACCATTTTTTTTAATATCAATGGTTGGGATTCCAGAACTTGATGCAGTATTTAAACTAGCTCTTGGAATTTGTGTTAAGGTCATTGCAAAAGGAGCTCTCATTGTAACTTTTGCAGTTCCAGTTACAACTGTTGATATTTCATCAGATAGTGAAATCATCATAAAGTCTTCTAGCTTATTGTCAACCTCAGTTTTGCTGTAAACATTTGCAACAGAAAATGTACTAGTTCCTGAAATTTCTACAATATCCCCAGGAGAAAGGGCTTCATTTAAAACCACAGAAGTTCCATCAGTAGCAGTGTAGTCAATTCCTCTTGCAATTAAAAGACCATTGATAAATACCTGTTCTGTTCCTGGTGTATATGCAAGGGTATTTCCATAATCATCTGTTCCAGTTAGTGTTGTAATAGATGTACCTGCACCCATAACTTCTATCCATCTAACACCCTTTTTTTGAATTAAATCATCTACCTCTGCTTTTGTATATGTATTTGCAAGTTCAAATCCAGAGTATGAAATAACTTCTACAACACTATTTGCAATCAATGGTTCTAAATTAGATATTACAGATCCTGAAGATGCAATATAATCAGATCCTCTAATAAGTTTTACACCATTAAGATATACTTCTTCAATCCCTGGAGTATATACAAGTGTTAATGAACTATCATCATTTCCAGATAGATAAGTTTCTCCACCTATTGCAGTCTTTACCCAACGACTTACACTTAGGGATGCAGCACTAAATGCATCTTCCCAGGCAGTTCCATCATAAACCTTCATACCGTTAAATACAGTGTCAAAATAAACTTCGCCAGTCTGTAGTGCAGAACCGTCTATAGATGTCGCAGGAGCAGTACTAGCGGCTCCAAGATACCTTAAGAGACCAAGTGAACCATTTTGCTGAACTT
>Ga0315903_10003070_pt1 | contig 23568 bp, 21 predicted proteins | sample LakEriMetagenome_7_FD_203524 | JGI IMG/M metagenome (GOLD analysis project Ga0315903, IMG submission 203524) | Freshwater fungal communities from buoy surface, Lake Erie, Ohio, United States - Buoy 2 MA119 | ecosystem: Environmental > Aquatic > Freshwater > Lake | place: USA: Lake Erie, Ohio... | reverse complement strand
CATCGCTCATTTAAAAACAATGCTTCAAGAAAATATTATTTCAGGAAATTATCAAACAAAAGCAACACAATTTCAATCGTTGATTGACAATAACATAGCGAGTGATGTGAATAAACTATTTAGCTACACTCAATTTCAAAATGGCTTGACGAATGATGTTGTTTTTGGAAGTTTTACAGTACCAGGAATTGCGAATCTGATGGAAGCACGCAAAACATATTTGCAGAGCTTACCAGAATTTGCAGCTGCAGCGCCATCAATTAGCAATTATGTTTCTAATCCTATCAATCCTAATTATAATCAACAATTTGCATTAACCGCTACAATCACAAATACGAGTAAAGCCTATCTGGGATATCGATTTGATAAGACAAAAAAGTTCCAGTCAATTGAAATGTACGACGATGGTTTACATGGTGATAATGCAGCCAATGACAACATTTATGGTGTGTATTTAAATATGTTGAATGGTATCATGGAATACTACATATACGCCGAGAACACGAATGCAGGAATGTTTGCACCCCAGCGTGCCGAACACGAATTTTATACAGTGGGTGCTATGGTTTCTCAACCTCTTCAAGGTGAAATTGTTATTAATGAATTGCTTGCTGATAATGTTGGAAAAGAGCGTGATGAATATGGGACTTCCGAAGATTGGGCTGAGCTATATAATACCTCAAACAAAATCCTTAATTTGTATGGTTGCTTTTTAACTGATGAACTAAATCAACTCAATAAATGGAGCTTCCCAAATGGTACTTATTTAGCACCCAATAGCTATTTAACAGTTTGGCTAGATGATGATTCGACGCAGCAAATTTTACACACGAATTTTAATTTGAGTAAAGACAGTGGGCATGTATTGTTATCTCTACCCAACCAAACTATATTAGATAGTGTGAGCTATGGTGCACAAACCACAAATGTATCTTATGGTCGATATCCAAATGGAACAGGCAGTTTCATCGGCATGAATAGAACATTGGGGTTAGTAAATAATAATGACCCATTAGGGTATTCGAATTTTATACCCAAAGAAAATGATTTAATCTCATTCCCAAATCCTACAAATTCATTCATCTATATAAATAGTAAGCATAATCAACATTATCAATTATATGATTTGCAAGGAAGAATATTGATGCAGGGTACAATAAGCAACCAAAGAGGTCTTACTTTAAGCGATCTGAATTCAGGTACTTACATCCTGAAATGTGGTAATACATTTCAGAAAATAATTAAGCTTTGATTTTCATGAATAGTTCATTTATTTTTTGGATTAAAGTCAAAGTAAATTAGTCTAAATTAGCAAGCCTATAACCTACCTCACTACCAATAGCAATACCCATTCCATTCATTCTTACACCCATGTAAATATTATCTGTATGCTTTTTTAATATAAAATTTTTATCGCTACCGAACGCCATAATACCTGTCCAGCGTTGTTCAATTTCAAAATTTGTTTCCGGTAAAATTACTTCACGCAAACGACGCTCTAACTCTTCTTGAATTTCATGATTCAAATTAAACGAAGTCGCATTTTCTTTTACAAAATCAATATTTCTTCCACCGCCAATCAATACTCTATCTTCATATCTACGGAAATAATAATAGCCCGCATCCCAATGAAAAATACCATTCAATTTTAAATTTTCTATAGGCTTAGTTATCAATACCTGCCCTCTGCCTGGTTGAATGTCTAAATTAGGAATTAACGATTCAGTAAATGCATTCGTACATAAATACACTTTGTTTGCTGTAAGTTCTATGGTTTGATTTTCCAATGTTTTACAAACTACAACTACTTCATTTGTCTGAGCTTGAAGACTTGCAACTTCGCAACCTGATTTTATTTCAATACCTTCTTGCATAATGAGTTTCAAGTAAGAACTCATCATCAAACCTGTATCTATCTCTCCTTCACAAGTATTTTCAATAAGTGATTTTACAACGCTTTTATTAAAACCAAATTCATCTATCTTATCATTCGCCATTTTAAATGCATTTACTTGAGTAATGCTTCGCAGTTTGTCATTAATATGTATTATTTGATCTAAGGCACTCAACTCTTCATTGCTAATTAATTCATAGCTTCCTGATTGCTTAAATCCAATTTTATTATCGCCTAAAATACTCCTCAATCTTTCAAGTCCTTTCTTTCGAAGTTGAAACAAAGCAAGTACCTCGTCTTCTTTCATGGTTGCGAAATCGTGCAGAAGTTCCGTAAGAGAACCCATGCAAGCGAAACCTGCATTTTTTGTAGAAGCACCTGTTGGCAGCAAACCTCGCTCTAAGATAAGAATACGGTGCTTCGGGAAACGCTTGCACAAATAATAGGCTGTACTTAAACCTACAATGCCACTGCCGATAATGATATGGTCATACTTTACAAAATACTTTGCTTCCCAAAAACTTAACATATTAATTCATCAATTCTTTAAGTTCTTTCTCTACAAACTCACTCAAACTTTTCACAGTATCTGCCGAAAAATCGAATGTGATACCAGCAGTCTTATATAATTCAGGTAATGAGAGCATATTCCCTTTGCTCAAAGCATTTATATAATTATTCAAAGTAGCTTCTGGATTGTTTTTAAACTGTTGCCACATTGCCAAAGCACCTAATTGTGCTATACCATACTCGATATAGTAAAATGGGACTTCGAATAAATGCAATTGCTTCTGCCACAACAAGGAACGATTTTCTACTAAGCCTTCCCAATTGATATTTCGCGGGGCAAACTCCTGATGAATTGTTAACCAAGCATTTTTTCTTTCATCGTTTGTATGTGCAGGATGAGTGTATATCCAATGCTGAAATTTATCAATAGTAGCAATCCATGGGAAAATACTAAGTGCTCTTTCCAATAATTCCATTTTGGCTCTTCGCAATTCAGTATCATTTAAATAAAATATATGCCAATGCTCTATGCTAAATAATTCCATACTCATACTTGCTAGCTCTGCCATTTCCATAGGATAATCCTTCATGGCTGTCAGCGGCAATTCATGGCTAAAAAACGAATGTAGTGCATGCCCCCCTTCGTGCATCATGGTTACCACATCATCAGCTGTTCCAGCAGCGTTCATAAAAATGAATGGTGCACCTGTTTCAGCTAATGGACAATTATAACCACCTGGCGCTTTGCCTTTGCGACTTTCTAAATCAAATTGCTTCAGTTCATTCATTTTACGCAAGCAATCACCAAACAAGGGTTTCAGTTTTGAAAATGTAGTGATTGATTTTTCCAACAATTCCTCTCCATCCTTAAAAGGTTCTAAAGGCATTTGACCTGCTGGCTCAGCATCCAAATCGTAAGGTCTTAATACATCTAAGCCTAGTTGAGTTTTCTTATGCTCATAAATTTCTTCAACAATTGGCAGAATATAATTTTTTATTGAATCATGAAATTGCTCGCAATCCTTAACGGAATAATCAAATCTACCTAACTCTTCAAATTTATAATCGCGATAATTTTCAAAGCCTACATTCATAGCTACTTGGTGTCGTTTACTTAATAGCTCATTAAATAAATCATTAAGTGCTTCACTATCTTGTTTGCGACGGTTTGCTACTTTATGATATACTTCTTCTCTCAAGTTTCTATCGCTTTGCAATAAAAATTTAGCGGCTTGCTGTAAAGTATATTCTTTGCCTTCTAAATCGATACTCATTTTGCCTGTAATCGCCCCGTATTGCTGCGCCAAAATATTTAATTCTGCATTCAGTGAAATATTTGCTTCATTAAAAAGCTTGATTTCCTTTTCGACATTACGTAAGTAAGTATAATATTTACTTGGGTCTAACTCCTTGAGAAAAGGAGAGTCTAGTAATCTCTTATTCAGCGCATCAGCATAGGGTTTTATATGAGGTTCGATTTCGTTACAAAAAAAAGTAAATGCTTCTTCATAACTTTTATTTTCTGTATCGCAAGTCATTCGTATTTGTCGCCAGCAAGCATCTTCGCTAATTACAGCTTGTATTTCACTATTATCCTGTAACCATTTTTCTAGTTCCGATACTGAATTTATCTCCCTACTTTTTAACTCCTCATAAAAAGGCTGCAGCTTATCCCAAGTTGTCACCTCGTAATCTTGAGGCATAAATGTACGTTGTAATTTTTCAATATTTGCTGTGAGCATTTTTGTATTATTTCTGGCAAATATAGTTACAGACTTTATTTGTACTGATGTATCGCCTGCATTAAACTTTCTTTTATATCGCTTGCCAAGCTTTCTGGCTTCAAAACCATCACTTGGTTGCCATAACTCAACAACATAGATTTCAATTCGTAATTGATGACTAAATCCAAGCTCACTACGAAAGCATTTTTTGTATCCTTCACAATATGTTGTGAATGATGTAAGGGTTGCGACTTAATATAAGCCGCTTGATTGGGGGTAAACTGCAAGACAATTTTTTCTGGTTTGCTATTAGGAAGCGAAACCCCAATTGCTGATGTGAAATAATTTTCTTTGTCGAGCTGCTCTTCTTGAAAGGTAGTATTCATTTTAATAACATCGTGCATTCTATCTAATGAAAAAGTAAGAAACTTGCTTTGCTTGGTAGGATGAATATCCTTTGCAATAAGGTACATTCTACTGTTGTATTCCTTGATAAAATATGGATGTATTGTGTGCTTACGAGCTTCTGGTTTATTAAAAGGTTGATATAAAATGCGCATGATATGTTTGTTTCTGATGGCATCAACAATATCTGATAAATATTCAATCCCCTGATAGCGTTTAGGTCGGTCGAGTAAAAGTACTTTATTACTCGGCTTTCTCTCACGACTATATTTCACCGTACTTGCAATTTTTGAAATAGCATCGTCAAATAGTTTGATGGCAGGAATGTTTCTAAACTGCTCAAGAATACCGACTGCAATTTCCAATCCTTGCAAATCTTCTTCCGAGATAGGCAGTTGATTAATTGAATAATTAGGTTCAGTATAAACATAGCCTTTCTTGCTTATATCATACTCAATGGGCGCATTAAACCCTAAACTAGTATCATATCGCATCGCATAAATATCTTTTTGGATGCTTGATATAGATACAGGTTCGCCTAGTTTTTCGCTCACAAAGTTTACAATTTCTTGTAAATTAGGAGCAGGCTTCTGCTTCATTGTCATGCGAATGTCAATTAATCGGTACCGAGCTAACGAGTTCTTATTTTTCATCGTATTCAAATGCATTGAAAAGATAACTTCATGCGAAAGGGTAAAATTAGAAAAAATAATTCATTGCTACGTAAACTCATTACGCATCTAGAAACAAATATTTGTTCTCATAAAACGATACTAGCTATGAAACAAACATTTTTAAAGACTGATTATAAGATTCAAGCATTTTCTATTAACCGCGTGATATTTGATGATAGCGATTTGGTAAGCCTCACAGTAAATTGCCGCTTACAAGACGAATTAAAATCTACCACATTGCTTTTTACCTTCTCGAAATTCAATGATTTATTAAGATTGAGCGGTGAAGTGGGTGAAAAACTGCAATTACTGGTAAGTGACAAATTGTTAGGTTCGAGTGATAATAGACCACACATTATAGATTTAACTCATCAACCACTAGTCTTTTCGGTTTGTCAACTCGAACTAAGTCATTTAATTGATGAGGATGATACATGTTATAGTGTGGAAGAAATTTTACCCTTATCTTACTTGCAGCAAGCTAAAAACTTACGCGCTAATGTTCGCGATTTCAATCATGTACAACTAGATAATCGAAAACAATTTACGGATACCTTGCAAGAAATTTCCGCTATGTACCGCTATTATTTAGGTTTAAAAGAACTAAAAGTAAACGAAAATATTGCACGCGAGAAAGCTGGTTTACAAAATGACAAATTATTTAAGATGGCTTATTGTGCATCATTTTTGAAATAAACGTTTGCTTATCGCAAGGTATTTCTACCTTCGTTGATATAGAAATATATTCTTGGAAAAAATCGCTTCACTTCTTGATTCAACTATTACACTTAAAATTGAAAAGTTAAGCTATTATCTATTTTTTATTTGCTTATTTCTCATACTTGCTCAGGTATGGATGCCACCTTACTTTCTGACAGGTGATAATCCAAGTCATTTGTACAACGCAAGTGTAGTTTCGGATTTATTGCGAAATGGACAATCGTCTTTCTATGGGAATTTTATGGATATCAACAGCTCGATTGGCGCTAATTGGTTTAGCCATATTCTATTGGGATGTTTGCTGTATTTCTTCTCGCCTCCCATAGCTGAAAAAATTCTAATTACCTTGTACATAATTGTATTTTTAACTGGCGCTTATCGATTAATAAGATTTAATACAAAAGAATATAACATACTGCCATTAGGTATTTTTTTACTTCTTTTTCATATTATCCTTATTAAAGGCTTTATAAATTTCAGTTTCAGCATTGCCTATTTATTATGGTTCGTATGGCATTATTTGAAATTTATTCAACACCCCAATAGACTTCACTTACTCTACTGCTTTCTTTCTTCTATCCTGCTTTACTTATTACATCCAGTGACTTATTTCATAGGTTTCTTAGCTGTCGTTTTGGTTTCTATATTTTACTTATTAGAGTTCACTTCAGGTAATTATAAACAATTAGTTTACCCAATAATGCTATCTGTTTTGGTAAATCTTCCAATCATTCTATTTGGTCTGTACTTCAATCAATCGCATAATACAACTGCTTTCGAACTTTGTATGAATTGGAAAGCTTTGCCTATGCAGTTTATGCTAGGTTCTGTTTTTGTATGTTATTCCGAGCTTGAAAAATGGATTATATCTATTGTCACTTTCCTATTACTCATTTCGATTGCTATAACTTATGTAAGCTCTTTCAAAGAAAAAAAAATCAAAATCTCCTTGCTAGGTTATCAGGTTGCAATTGCAATGATGATAGTTATGTATTTTATAATTTCTCATCAATATATTGAACATTTAGAAATTAGGCTGCAACTGATTACCTATACTTTTATCCTTATCACAATTTCAATTTGTAATTTTAGCAAACTTTCAAAACAGATTATACACTTGATATTAGGATTTGCATTCATCCTTCTAAGTATTATTAGATTTCCTCTGATATTACAACATAGCGATGCAGTTCAAGAAATGATGGAGATAGAGAATCAATTAGAAGCGCATAAAACACTCCTAAGCTTATGTTTTCATCATAAAGGGAATCTTGCTGAAAGAAATAAACCAATTAATCAAATTAATGGTAGTTTTATTCATGCCAATAATTACTTAGGCATTCGTAAACAATTATTGTTACTCGATAACTACGAAGCAAACACAACTTGGTTCCCTACTCAATTTAAATCAGAAATAAATCCCTATATACACCTATGCAATAATTTTTCGATTGAACAAGAACCCCCTCTAGTGGATGTAACAGGATACGAACTTCAAACGAAATTAAAAATTGACTATATTCTTTTGAGTTTTTTAAATGTTTCTGACAAGTCAAATAATTTATTTCAGGGGATTGATACAACTTACAATTTGACTTACAAAAGTTCAAAAGGACGTTTTCTTCTTTATGAAAGAAAATAAAAACATATGTACTTGTAGATATAAAAATTATGGCAAAATTTCTCACTCAACCTTTATTCATCATTCTCCTCCCCTTTGTGTTCTACCTCTTTCGATTAAGCGAGTGCGCACAGTACCTTTCAGCCCGAACTATAGGATATGATTTTTTGCAATTTATGTCTTGGATATTAGTGGTTTACTTTATTGTGTTCTATTTTTTCAGCAAAAATGCAAATGCATTAATTATTTGCTTCATTGGAATTTTAATTTTCCTTTTCTTTGTAGACATCAAGTTGTCAATCACCCATTTTGCACCTTTACGAATATTTGGCTCTTATAAATTACTAATCCCAACATTGACAATTCTATGTAGCTTGTTGTATTTCTTATTGAAACGATTTAAGAATTTAACAACTTACTTCTACGAATATCTTAACTATCTCATGTTGATGCTTTTCCTGCTTCAATCTGGAATAACGCTTTCTCATCTCTTACAACCAAAACCTAAAGCTGTTCAACCACTTAGCTTTAATAAAGTTGTACAAGAAAAGCTGCCAAATATTTACTTCATTTTATTAGATGGATATGCTGGACATATGTCGCTAAATGAGTATTTCAAATATGATAATCAAAACCTTAAAAACTTCCTGCGCAATCAAGGTTACTTTGTAGCTGACACCTTTTTCAGTAATTATGACAAAACTATTGTAAGTATGAATTCAATTTTAAATATGCAATACATCAACGCAGATGAAATAAAGCCTTGGAACGAGTATGCTATCTATTTAAAGTCTTTCCCTTCTATTCGAAACAATCAGCTCACAAATTTCTTAATTGAAAATAACTATCACATAAAGAATTTATCTCCTTTTGATATACAAACTTCATATAACGAATATTGCTTCAAAAGAATTAATAAGAAAGCTAATTTTTTCTATAGAAGTACTTTGCTTCGAAGTTTAAAGAATGATTTTGGCTGGATGCTAAGTACCGGAATATACATACAAGATTACTTTTATCATAAATGGACTTTACATCTTTTCCATCAAAACCAAGATGCAATTGAACAAACAATTTCTTATGTAAAATCTAAAAAACATAAACGAAGTTTTGTTTACACACACCTATTACTGCCACACGAACCCTACTTTACTGATAGTATAGGAAACATAATTTACAAATCTTATACAGCCAACCCACAAACTGAAGCTGGCTATCTCGCTTATCTTAAATATGCAAACACACAAATTAAAAAACTAAGCGATTCCATTTGTCATTGGGACTCCGAGGCTGTTACAGTATTTCTCAGCGATCATGGTTACCGCGAGTATCCGAATAAACTTTCTTCTTTACCCTTCAATAATTTAATGGCCATCAAATTCCCTAATAAAGATTACAAGCAAGTAGAAAAAGTAAAATCGAACGTAAATCTTTTTAGAACCATTCTCAACCAGTTCTTTTCACAGAGCTTGCCATTGATAAATGACAGTTTGATACAAGTAAGTTTAACAGACACCACTATAAATCAAAAATCGATTCAAGAGACTTATCCCGCTTTTATGAAATAATGCCAATGTGATTTTCAATTTACACTATTCTTTTACTGCCAATCAAAACTTGCAATTGAAAATCTTAAAGTGTTATATACCGATTGAAAATCGGTTAAGAACAATTGAGTTTAAGAAAATGAGTCTGTTACCTATTGCATTTCGGTACAAAGCAAAGACAAGCCAAATTATAAAAAATACTTGCGAAACATCTAAATAATTACATTTGCACAAAACGATGCTTTATGACAACTCTTTATATTGACCCAGGAAGTAGCAGCTTTATTATTCAAGCTATTGCGGCTTCAGCTTTAGGTGCAGTTCTTTTTATTAAGAATTTCGGGCGAGCTATTTTGAGTTTCTTTACAGGGGAGAAGCAAGAAAAAAATAACGACTCAACGAAAGAATTATAAATAATCCATGCAAGTCAATCCATCATCATACAGGGATACTAGTGGATTTGTTTTTAAAGAGAATGGGCTCATCCAACGAGCTATTTATCAAAATTATCTGATACATTACAATCAACTAGTACAATCTGGATTATTCAATAAACTAGTTAAATCAGGCTTACTTATATCGCATGAAGAAATTGTTGATCATGGCCTTGCCTTCGGAAAAGTGATTCAACCCACACAATTATCATATATTTCATATGCTTACGAATGGAGTTTCTCGATGCTGAAAGATGCGGCTATTTGCACATTGCAAAACGCACTGACTGCGCTAGAACATGGCATGATACTCAAAGATGCGAATACACATAATATTCAATTCTACAAGGGGAAACCTATATTAATTGATACATTGTCGTTTGAAATTTATCATGAAGGAGAAAGTTGGATTGCCTATCATCAGTTCTGCGAGTGCTTCTTAGCACCATTACTCTTGATGAAGTTTTCACATCTTGATATGAACAAATTATTGCTTTTATACCCAGATGGTATTCCACTTCATATTTGTAAATCCTTGTTGCCATGGCGAACACAATTCAATTTAAATGTTTTCTTGCACATTACCTTACCTGTGAATTTTCAAAAAAAAATCAAGGCCCCACAACCGAGTAACAAGTCATACTTTTCAAAACAGAAACTAAGTAATTTACTCAACGGCCTTCTTGAATTTGTGAAGCACTTAGAGCTACCAAAGCAAAAAACCACATGGTCTAACTATTATACAGAAACTATTTTAGACAACTATTTAAAGGAAAAAAAAGAAATTGTATTAGCTATGGCTAACTCAATTGAATTCAATACAGTTACTGACTTAGGCGCCAATAACGGAGAGTTTTCTTTGATGTTTTCAAATTTAGGCAAGCAAGTGACTTCAATCGATATGGATATGCAATGTATTGATAGTTTGTATCGCCATTGTCGGATGAATCATATTCAAACAATAAATTTAGCTGTCAACGATTTGTCAACACCATCACCATCCATTGGATGGAATGCAGAAGAACGTCCATCGATTCTCTCACGCATTCATGCTGATTTATCTTTAGGCTTGGCATTGATTCATCATTTAGCGATTGGTAAAAATTTACCCTTCGAAAATATTCTTACCTTCATTGCACAAAATAGTATTTTCTCTATTATTGAATTTGTATCTAAAGAAGATGAAAAAGTGAAAGAATTACTCATGACTCGTAAAGATATTTTTACGAACTACAATATTGAGGAATTTAGGAAAGTAGCACTGCAGCATTTTGATATTTTGCAAGAACAAAGAATTTCCAATCAATACAGATGGCTTTTTTTGTTAAGAAGAAAAAAATAAAAGTTTATTCTTCTTCAAAATAAGCAATAATATGTTGCTTCAATAGCAGTTCTTGTTTCAGCAAGCTTTCAGCAGGTGGATTTTCAACTAATTTATAATGAGGCCATCCATCTTTATCATGGCCATCATATTCGTAATAACCACTTTGCGCTAATAAAGCACAGGTTGCGATATGCATCAAATCTTGCTTTTGCTCCTTTGTAAATTGTTTATTAGGCACATCGCCCAATTCGTTTATACCGATTAAATATAATATAGCCTCTATATCAGGTTTCTTGCCGAAACGCTCGCGCATCATTTCTTCTACTTGAAGCCATTTTTCTTGAAACTCAATCTCAGCCAATAAATTCATATTGCAAATGTACAATTTCACTTTGCAATTGCTTTGCTAAAGCAAAAATTATGACAATGTATTCTTAGTTTACGGTCTATATTTGGAATCATATATCAGCGAATGAAAAAAATCATTGTTTTTATCTTGTATTATTTATTTAGTACACAATTGAGCTTGGCACAATATGCCTTTGAACTGAAGATTGATTTTAGTACCCGCATTCAAAATACCAATCAATTTTCAATAGGAGGCACTATTTTAAAAGGCAGAATCGAAAATGGAAAAGATTACTATCTAGATGATGGTACTAAAATTGAAATCAACAATATTATTTCTGCCAAATCTGCAACCTCAGTGCCTGCAGCGGCTGCACCAGAATCAGTTTCAATTGGCTTAACCTGCAAAAACTATAGACCAGAACATAAAGATGTGATGAAATGTGTGAGTGCCAAGCCTTTGTACGGAGGTAATGCAGTAGCATATAACCCGCAAAAAACACCCGAAGGTCAACTTATGTGCAAACTCAATGGAAGAATGTACCGCGCAAAAACCATTAGTAAACCTATGTTAATTAAGGAAGCTAATTTACTCGACTTGTTTTTTGAAGCCGAAGACAAATCAGTAATCTGGTTGCAAGTAAATAACCTGATTGATATTGAAAACATCCCCCATGCAACTAAAACAGATACAAGTATCCATGATAGAATATTAGTTTGTAAAGTGGCTTATTTACCCAATGGATATCGTCCAACCGATATGCCTAATAATTATAGAGCCTATGAAGATGTAAAGGGTAATGCTGGCATAACCATTACGTATTTGAATAAGTATGAAAAAAAGCTATCGCTCGAATTTTCGGGCATACTTAGACCCAACATGAAAATAATTGAAGAAAAACCAGCCGCTGGGTTATTCTACGTGAATGAAGGCAGAGTTGATAACATAGGTTGGGATGCATTTTGATAAAGTTTGAAAATAAAACAATCAGCTTACAAAACATTATCGGTTTGTTGGCTAAATTTGCAGTATGATTTTACCTGTTGTTGCTTATGGACATCCTATGCTGCGGAAAGTATGTGTCCCTATTGATGCTCAATTTCCTAATTTAAACACCTTGATAGATAATATGTGGGAAACGATGTATTATACGAATGGTGTCGGTTTAGCAGCTCCACAAATCAATCAAAGCATCCGTTTATTTGTAGTGGATAGTTTACAAATTGTAGAAGGGGCAGATGAAGAAGATAAAGATAATTTTAAAGATGAAAAGCCCATTAAGCAAGTGTTTATCAATCCACAAATTGTAGAATTGGCTGGCGACGATTGGAAATACAACGAAGGATGTTTGAGCATTCCGAAAGTACGCGAAGATGTCTATCGCGCTGAAGAAGTAACTTTAACCTTTCAAGATGAAAATTTCCAAAGCCATACTGCAACCTATGATGGTATAACAGCCCGTATCATTTTGCATGAATACGACCATATTGAGGGCAAACTATTTATTGATCATATCAAACCCTTGCGTCGCAGGCTTATCAAATCTAAATTGGATGATATCACAAAAGGCAAAATAAGCGTGGACTACAAAATGATCTATTTTAAATAAGATAAATCTTGAGTCATTTTTGAATTGCTTAATTTTTTCCCAATTCTTCAGTCAGACTTTGTTTCAAAACCAATTCATGCTTAACATTGCAATGTGCATTTTGTAAAGTATTTCATACTGTCACTCTTATTCCCTTTTTGGATAGCATGCGCGAATATCATGGCACCAACAGGTGGCGATAAAGACATGACAGCCCCAAAAATGATTTCCCGTTCTATAAAAGACTCATCTGTCAATTTTAAAGGTGGAAATATTGAATTTATTTTTGATGAATTTATCCAATTAAAAGATTTACAGAAGCAATTACTCATTTCTCCGCTCTTAAAAGAAAAACCTATTATCTCAGCACATAAACGCAAACTCAATATATTCATAGCTGATAGCTTACTACTAGATAATACAACCTATCGCGTAAGTTTAGGTAATGCAATTCAAGACATGCATGAAGGTAATCCATATGATAATTTAGGCTTTACTTTTTCCACGGCTAATTACTTTGATTCATTAGAAATTGATGGCAAGGTGTTTGATGCTCAAACAGGCCAACCCGATACTTCGGTAGTTATCGTTTTATATGATGCTCAAGTGCCTGATAGTATTTTCAAAAAACAAAAACCCTTGTATGTCGTGAAACCGAACGGCGAATCTTTTCGTTTTATGAATATGCCGCAACGCTCTTTCAAAATATTTGCTTTACAAGATGCAAATCAAAATTTGATGTATGATTTACCTACAGAAAAATTAGCATTCTTGGATCGAGTTATTTCGCCAAATAACCCCTCCAATAAAATTACTTTATACACTTTTATTGAAGCAGATGCAAGGGATACTTCTAAACTCAGTATGCGCAGAGGAATGACAAATACGAATACGAAAAATGCAAAACTGAATTATCAGGTGAACATAGATACTAGCAAAAAACAACAATGTAATTTCGAATTGACAGATTCAATTGTAATTTCGTTTACCCAGAAAATAAAAAATTTTGATATAAGTAAAGTTCGATTGAGTCAACAAGAAATTTTAGACGCCACCGCTCAAATTAATTTAGATTCATCTGCCACAAAAATTATTATAAAAACAGATTGGGTCGCCGATGCTAGTTATACCTTGCAACTGAGAAAAGGTTTTATTATAGATAGCATTGATACAAAAGCTGATAGTGCATTATTTCAAATCAAAACAAAACGTTTAATTGATTATGGATTTGCATCTTTGATTGTAGAAAAAAATGAGAATAATTGGCTCGAGTTAACGGATGGAGAAAAAATAATTGCAAGAAAACCAGCCAACGATACTTTAGTTAAATTTGAATTACTAAAACCTGCAACGTATCATGTGCGTATCTTACACGATAAAAATAAAAATGGGAAATGGGATAGCGGCAATTATTCGAAAGGAATACAACCAGAAATTGTAGAACGTTTACCGCAAGAAATTCTTATTAAAGCTAATTGGGAAAATAAAATCAATCTTACCGAAAAACTAAAACCTAAAAGAGAAAGATGACAAAATTATCGGTAAACGTAAACAAATTTGCAACCTTACGAAACGCACGCGGTGGCAATAATCCCAACCTTTTGCAAGTTGTGAAAGATATTGAAGCCTTTGGTGCAAATGGCATTACAGTGCATCCACGCCCCGACGAAAGGCATATTCGATATGAAGACGTCACCGCCATAAAATCTTTGATAAAGACAGAATTAAATATTGAAGGGAATCCTCGAGAACAAAAATTTATTGATTTAGTGTTAAAAAACCAACCTGCACAAGTAACGCTCGTACCTGATGCTGAAAATCAACTCACCTCAAATCATGGTTGGGACACAATTACACATAAAAAATATTTAACTGAGACGATTCAAATTTTCAAAGAAGCTGGCATTCGTGTTTCTATTTTTGTGGATGCCAATATTGAAATGATACAAGCTGCAAAAGCAATACAAACAGATAGAATAGAATTGTACACGGAAAATTATGCAAAGCAATTCTATGCTGATAAAACGAGTGCCATACAACCATATATAGATGCGGCTTTGCAAGCCCATGAACTAGGCTTAGGTATTAATGCAGGTCATGATTTAGATTTACAAAATCTCAATTTCTTTGCGAAGCATATACCGAATTTGTTGGAAGTCTCGATAGGACATGCACTAGTTTGCGATGCACTTTATTTAGGTCTTGAAAATACAGTACAAATGTATAAGCGATGCTTATCATAATGAAGGAAGAAATACTCGAAAATTAGCGCTGCTAAAATTTAATTGAGAACAACCTCGGGCAATCGATATGTAACGCCATCATAGACGAATAACTTATCAATTTCTAATTTCCAATACTGATATAAAGGCGACTTACTTAGGATTTCAAAAACTTCCTCCTTTGAATTTGCATTTACTAATATCCATGAGCGATAACTATCCATGCTTACTGCATAATGTTCGATTATTTTTTTCTCAATTAACTCATTGATGTAAAGACGATGTTGTGGCACATAGTCCATAAATTCATCATCCATTGTGAAGTAAATAGTAGCTTGATATTTATGCATGTTTATATTTCGATTGCTTGTATGGTGTTTATTTTATCTTCATCATAAGGTTGTAGTACTTTGATATAATTATCCGAATAACCTTCCATCATGCCATCTTTATCGGCTTGTTCAAATAATACATTTCTGGCTTCACCTTTATGAGATTCGCTAAAGTAATGCATTTTCTTCTCGGACAAATTTCTCAATATACTATTTCGATGCTTTCGTATAATTTGCGGCACAATACCATCCATATTTGCCGCAGAGGTATTTACTCTTTCGGAGTAAGTAAATACATGTAGATATGAAACATCCAATTGGTGCAAGAAATCAAATGTCTCTTGAAAAATTTCGTCTGTCTCGCCCGGGAAACCAACAATTACATCCGCACCAATACAAGCATGCGGCATAAGCGACTTTATTTTTTCAATCCTTGCTGCATAAAGTTCACGTTTATAGCGTCGTCGCATAAGACTTAGTAAATGGTTACTACCGCTTTGTAATGGAATATGAAAATGTGGCATGAACGATTTTGACTGCGCTACAAATTCAATAATTTCATCCGTCAATAAATTAGGTTCAATTGATGAAATTCTGAATCTTGGAATAATATTTTGGGCGTCCAAGGCTTGGATTAAGTCATAAAAACTTTCCTCACTTTTCTTCGCGCCATGAAGTCCTTTGCCAAAATCGCCCAAGTTAACACCGGTCAATACAATTTCTTGTACACCTGTATTCGCCAATTCTATCACATTCTGAAGCACTCCTTCTATTGAGTCGCTTCTGCTATGACCGCGTGCTAAGGGTATCGTGCAAAACGAACAGTTATAATTGCAACCATCTTGCACTTTTAAGAAAGTTCGCGTTCTATCGTGTAACGAAAAAGAGGCATGAAAAGCATTGACTTCCTCGATATCACATGAGCAAATTTTGCGTTCGCCATTTTGTTTAAACTCAGCTAAATGTTTGGCGATATTAAATTTCTCATTGGCGCCAATTACTAAATCTACCCCTTCAAATGCTGCGATGGATTCTGGTTTCAATTGAGCATAGCAACCTGTAATCACAATTGTAGAATGAGGATTTTGGCGTTTTACTCTCTTGATGAGTTGCTTACATTCTTTATCTGCATTTTCGGTAACAGAGCAAGTATTTATAACATAAACATCAGCTGCCTCTTGAAAATCTTTCTTGACATACCCCTCATCCAAAAGCTGCCGTGAAATGCTAGATGTTTCTGAAAAATTCAGTTTGCATCCTAAAGTATGAAATGCTATGGAAGATTCTTGACTCAAGGTTTGCAAAAGTAGTGGATTCAATGAAAACTTAAATGAATATGATCATTTTATGTTCGTGAATTAAAAAGAGAGGAGGACTTTTCAAATCCATCACAAGGCTATTTCAGCAGTGCATTTCGGATAGAAAAATTACCCATAAATAAATCGTAACCATTTATTCGTAAAGGTTTTATGTATTTTTCCCTAATTTAGCTTAAAATAAAGGCTTACATGCAAGGACATAATACGATAAATTGGTTTGAGATTGCCGTAACAGATTTTGATCGAGCTAAAAAGTTTTACGAAACGATATTTGATATCTCAATGCAAGTCACCTCAGTACAAGGTTATAAAATGGCATTTTTCCCAGCTAGCGAAGGCAAAGTGAGCGGTGCTATTTGTTACGGCGAAGGTTATATTCCGAGTGGAGCAGGGGCTTTGCTTTACTTAAATGCTAATCCAGATGTAAATGTAATATTAGACAGAGTGCCCATTGCTGGCGGCAAAATACTAGTACCCAAAACTTTGATTGGAGACGATTTAGGATATTATGCATTTATTTTAGACACTGAAGGAAATCGAATTGCACTTCAATCATTGAGGTAGCTTACACAAACCTCTAGCATTTAACTTGTTGGGAACAAAAGTAATTCCGAATTTGTCACTTTAATTTGCCCTCATCGCAACCATCAACCACTAGGTCACAGATACTGAATTAAGGTAATATTCATGGTGGATTCGTAACAAAATACAATACCATAACATTAACCTTATTAGCTTTGTTTCTTATCATGTTTTATATGTGATATTTTTTTCTGCTATGATGTCAATCGCGAGCGCCTCCAGCCTGATATTCATGATAAATTGGCAAGCGAATTGAGTAATATCAAGCGGAAAGGGAGTTTAACGGATAATCATTCAAAGAAGTTTGTAACAACATCATTAAACATGCTCAAGCCCAACATGTGAGCATGACATTTGAATTCGAAAACAATCTATTGTCAATAATCATTCAAGACGATGGCAAAGGCATGTCTCAACAGCAAATTAAAGGCAAAGGATTATATACTTTAAAAAAACGAATTGCCGCTTGCCAAGGCACTATTGCTTGGCAAAATACGAATCCGGGTTTGGCGATAAAGTTAATTGTACACACCTGATAGAAAGTATAATTCAGAATTAGATAGCTTCTTCCCCCCCCTAATAGCCATATTTACCATATTATTGCGAATGATGATTTTTAAAAAAACCATATTATATTTACCATTTATCAACAGTTGATGAATAACCAAACTGAACTTAGTATCGTAATTCCTGCCTATAATGAGGCGGAAAATTTGAAAATCATTTTACCTGATCTAGTCGAATTTGTGCGAAAAAATAATTGGCACCTCATTATTACCAATGATGGATCGAAAGACAATACCAAAGAAATACTTGAATCATACAAGGATTCGAGTGTACTTACTATTGTGAATCACAAATTAAATAAAGGCTATGGTGCAGCCATAAAAAGTGGCATTGAAGCATGTAACACCGAATATCTCATTACCATCGATGCGGATGGGCAACATCAAAAAGAGGATGTAGAAAAATTATTCCATCTCATTAAGAAGACAGATGCGGATATGATAGTCGGCTCACGAAAAGGTAACAAGGATGCGACCATAGCAAGAGGCATTGGAAAATCAATTATTCGTTTCATCGCCAACCTTTTATTAAAAATACCTATTTATGATATTAATTCTGGGATGAAAATTTATAGAGCAGAGCTTGCTAAACAATACTTGTACCTAACCCCTAATAGCATGCCATTTAGCGATGTTATTACATTAATATTTATTAGCAACCGAAATTTGGTTTTAGAAGAACCAATTAGCATTAAAGCGAGACTTAAAGGAGAAAGCACCATTGGTATTCAAACTGCTTTTGAAACCGTAAAAGAAATAATTAATATTATCTTTCTTTTCAACCCTTTAAAAATATTCTTACCTATTTCTATACTCATTTTTTTGCTATCCATAGCATGGGGCATTCCAATTATCTTAAAAGGGCAAGGTGTTAGTGTGGGTGCCGTATTAGGCATATTATCATCTCTCATTTTCTTTTTTCTAGGCTTAATCGCGGAGCAATTGACCTTGATTCGTAAAAATAAAAAATAGTTATGTTTGATTTCAGACATTTTATTAATTACAATTATTACAGCCTATAACGCAGAAAATACACTAGCTGAATGTCTGGACAACCTTTTAAAACAGGAATATAATAGCTATGAAATCATTGTTGTAAAGGATTAATCTATTGTCAACCCGCAAAAACTACTTAATCAATATGCGAAACAGTATCCAAACATCATAAAATTTGTAGAAATTTCCAATATTGGCCATGTTTATGCAAGAAATGCAGGCATTTCCAAGTCTTCAGGGAAGTACTTGGCATTTAATGATAGTGATGATTTTGTAGCATCCAATTATTTTTCCGTGATTGATCAGGCATTAAAGGCAACTTGTGTACTATAGCTCATCACTCTAATTCCTTCATATCTATTCAAACATCAAAAATGGGCTTTGGACTATAGGCTTACCTATTTCACATATTGCTAATATATTTTCAAGCGCTGTATTACAAGTAGTTTTGCCATAATTATCAAGTGAAAAAAATCATCAAAAAAGAATCGCAATCATTAAAAAGGCGATACTTATTATTCTATTTACTGCAGCTTTTGTTGGACCTTTTCCGAAATAATCATTGAGTTATTCTATGGAAAAACATAGAATGGTGCGGTAAAATATCTAAAATGGCAAGGTTTAATTATTTTAAGTTTATCCTTGATTCAATTTTTCTTTACGATTCAATTCTCGAAAAATAAAAAGAAAAATAAAAATAGATTGGAGATAGAAAACTAACTTTTTGGCCTCACGTCTTGTCATAACCTAGAATGCCAAAAATTTATTACTGTATAGAATACCATTGATTAAAGTAAAAATGCTATAACATTACTTCTTCATCACAGCTTGTAAATATTGCTTCATATCGTTAGCATACTTATTTTGAGGCTGCATTTTTGCTAGGTTATCAAAATCGTTATACGCATTTTCATACTGCTTCAAATTATTATATTGCACCCCTCTTCTTAAGTAATTATCCGGGTTCTTTGGATTTATTTGAATCAGCTTTGTGTAATCAGCTATTGCTCTTTCATACTCTTTTAATTCTGTATAAAGAAGCGCCCTGTTCGTAAATGCCTTTTGATAGTTTGGATTAATAGAAATCGTTTTACTACAGTCATCTATTGCTTTGTTCAATTCGTTTAAATTGACAAACACATTTGATCGGTTACAATAAGCATCGGTATAATTTGGATCAAGTTCAATAGCTTTAGTAAAATCACTTTTTGCAGCTTCCCATTGCTTTTGCATCATATAAATATTGCCTCTGTTAAAATAACAACTAGCATTGCTGGGTTGCAATTGAATGGCTTTACTCAAATCGTCGATGGCTTCTTTCAATTGATTCAAATTGCTGTAGGAAATACCTCTACTTTGGAAGGCGTCAAAATAACTAGGATAAATTTCGATGGCTTTTGTAAAATTTGAAATGGACTCAGGCCACTGATTAAATTTCGATTGCGCAATCCCAAGATTCCAATAAGCCGCGGCGAAGTAATTTGGATTCAACTTTATAGCCTGACTATAATCGGACATGGCGTCTTTCCAATTACCTAAACTCCATTGAGCTACTCCTCTATTTAAATAAGGTCGTGCCTTATTCGGCGATTTTGATACCACATCACTCCATAAACTTAGAGAATCTTTCCAAACATTGTTCCTTTGATAGGTAAGCACAGAATTAACTCCGATAATTACCATAAATATGAAATAAGCTAAATACTTACTCTTTTCGTAAACAAAATGATAAACTAAGCCAACCAAGGCTAAAAAGAAACCAAAAGAAGGAAGGTAAGTACGATGCTCAAACATTACATCTTCAATAGGTTTAATACTTGATTCGATGGATAAGGCAATAAAGAACCAAAATATCCCGAAGGATACAATTCGATTCTTCTTAAAAAAATAAATCGCAAAGAAAATGAGTGATAACAAAAATAATAGCCCCAATAGGGTCGGAGCGTCTAGTAAGGTAAAAGAAGGTTCAATATCATGATCTAAATTCTGATTATAGGGAAAAAGTAAAAGTCGAATATAAATTGGAATAACCTTAAACTGTGTCAATAGATAATTCATAGAGGTAACCGCGTAGTCTGTGCCTCCATTTGGAACTTTAGATTCGAAAACTGAAAAAGAGAAATTAGAAAGAACAATAACTAAAGTAGCTACCAAAAGACCAAGCGCTGAATATATTTTACTTGCTTGAATTTTTAATGATTTGGTTTGAAAAAAACACACCTCACAAAGAAGAATGGTTAATGGAAGCGTGAAAGAATTCTCTTTACACAAAAATGCAGAAACAGACGCGATGAGAAATAGCGCATAATAAATAATCCTCGTACTCGAATCAGCAATTCTTCCCTTGAGGTAAAAAATAACAGCTAATAAATAAAATAAGGCCGCCATCGATGCCATACGCTGAACAATATAAGTTACAGATTGTGTTGCTAATGGATGAGAAACAAAAAGCAATGCCATCACAAATGCAATCACATTCTTACTCTCCGCGATCTTATTACTTGCTAAGCCAGAAATTGAAAAAATCAAGAGGGTAAGCCACCAAACCAGCCCTGCATTCAGTAGATGAATAAATATATTAAAATAGTGATAAGAACCAACTTCAAGCTCTGAAATGCTATAATTCATAGCGAATGAATAAAAAGGCAAAAAACGAGTATGACTATGTTCCCAAATAGCCCCCACATTCGAAACATCTCTAATAACAGGGTTTTCCATAATGTTATTCCGATCATCAAAGTGAAAAGCGCAATCAATAGAGTTAGAATAAATTGCGAATCCCAGTATAAAAACAAGAGCTAAATATAAAACATCACGAAAACTTGTATGTTTTACTTGAAGTGTTGCATCCGGCATTATAGTTTTTTCTATTTGAGGAGCAGGAACATTATTTTGCTTTTTCTGTTTCATTTTAATTTGCTTAGCGGATTAGATTAATTTGGCTAAAATATTTCAAATTATTTTGATAACAAAGAAATGAAATTATACCGAATATGAACTGTAAATAGTCCAATTGTTTTATGCTCGGTACTAGCCTTGCGGCAAGGCAGGTAATCTCATCTAGCATTTCTTAAATTTTTATAAATAAAGATGCCATGCTAGATTTCAAATGCACACAAATCATGAACTATTCCTATTTATCAAATCATGTTGTTACTATATTAGCAAATGAAAAATAACCAATGAAAAAATTAACTCGTTGCACTTGGTGCTTAAAAGACGACCAAGAAATGAAATATCATGATGAAGAATGGGGTGTGCCTGTGTATGATGATGCCAAGCATTTTGAATTTATGCTGCTTGATACTTTCCAAGCTGGTTTAAGTTGGCGAACCATTTTGCACAAACGAGAAAATTTCCGCAAGGCATTCGATAAATTTAATTATAAAAAAATAGCCAAATACAATGAAGAAAAGGTCCAAATTCTAATGCAAGATGCAGGCATTATTCGGAATCAGTTAAAAATACGAGCCACCATCACGAATGCAATCGCTTTTATGACAATTCAAAAAGAGTTTGGCAGCTTTGACACCTATGTTTGGCAATTTGTAAATCACAAAACTATTGTAAACACACATAAAACACATGCGAATCTTCAAGCCACCTCTCCCGAAAGTGATGCTATGAGTAGAGACCTATACAAGCGAGGTTTTAAATTTGTAGGCTCAACAATTGTATACGCTTATATGCAAGCTGCAGGTTTGGTGAATGATCATTTGGTGGATTGCTATCGATATGCCGAAGAAAAGATGTGATGATATGCCGATATATCAATTTGCAAATGAGACAATTAGTGAATAAGAACATTGAGAAATTGACAATTGATGATTAATTCATTTTAACCAAACAACTGATATCTGGCAAGCGATAAGTATTCTAAAAAAAGTATTATTTTGCACGAATAAAAATATAATTCACCCTCAACTTCGGAAATTCCACTGACAACTGCTTCTCAAGGGGAGTCGGATGTCTGAAATTGAACAAAGTAAAAAAAATGAAATTATTAGAAAATAAAGTAGCAATTATCACAGGGGGCAGTCGCGGAATTGGCGAAGCCATTGTATTAAAATTTGCAGAACAGGGTTGCCACGTCGCGTTTACTTACATTAGCGATAGTAGTGCCGAAAGAAGTAAAGCGCTTGAAGCAACATGTATAGCAATGGGTGTAAAAGCAAAAGCTTACAAAAGCAATGCGGGAAATTTTGCCGATTGCGAAGCCTTCGTGAATGAAGTAGTAAAAGATTTTGGCACCATTGATATTTGTGTAAATAACGCGGGTATTTCTAGAGATAATTTATTACTCCGCATGACAGAAGAACAATGGGATGATGTGATGGCAATCAATTTGAAATCAGTCTTTAATATGACGAAGCAAGTAATGCGTCCCATGATGAAAGCAAAATCAGGAAGCATTATTAATATGAGTTCTGTAATTGGTGAAATGGGCAATGCAGGTCAAAGTAGTTATGCGGCAAGCAAAGCAGGTGTTATAGGATTTACAAAATCAGTAGCGAAAGAAATTGGCAGTCGTAATATTCGATGCAATGCCATTGCACCAGGCTTCGTGGAGACAGACATGACGTCTTATTTACAAGAAGGTGAAGGCGCTGAAAAATATAAAGCCGGTATTCCTTTACAACGATTTGCGAGTGCGAATGACATCGCCAATACCGCTTTATTCTTAGCATCCGATATGGGTAATTATATCACAGGTCAAGTCATTAGTGTTTGTGGCGGTTTATGTATCTAAATTTTAATTCT
>Ga0315903_10003069_pt1 | contig 23570 bp, 43 predicted proteins | sample LakEriMetagenome_7_FD_203524 | JGI IMG/M metagenome (GOLD analysis project Ga0315903, IMG submission 203524) | Freshwater fungal communities from buoy surface, Lake Erie, Ohio, United States - Buoy 2 MA119 | ecosystem: Environmental > Aquatic > Freshwater > Lake | place: USA: Lake Erie, Ohio... | reverse complement strand
CCATCGGTTAGGGAACAATTAAACATTCCTAAATCAAATATTATTAAACAAGCCGATGACATTATTTCAGGTAAAAAATAATGGCTAATGAATTAAATCCTGCTGAAAAATACGCAACTTGGATTGTTCAAAATGCGGATAAACGGGGTACGCCTGAATTTAATACGGTCGTACAAGCGTATGAATTATCTAAACAACCTACTGCACAAGAAGCACCAGTAGAAAATGCACCAGTAAACACTGAGTTTGCTGAAACTGCTGGTGGTGCGGCTGTTGGTAGACCTATGCGTGGTGTGCGTTTAAATGTACAGCCAACGCCAAGACCGTTAGAGTCGTTTGCCGCAGGTGTTACTAAATCTGCTATTGACCCACTATTAGGTGGGGCGCAGATGGTTACAGGCGGTCGTAGAGGCGTTAGTGAAGCCGTTAAGCGTTTAGCCCAAGAAGGTGAAGTATATTCAGAAGCTAATCCAGCATCTTACGGTACGGGGCGTGTAGCTGGAGTCGTATTGCCAGCAGTCGGTATGAGCAGGGCAATAGGCATGATTCCTAGTTTTTCTAGAGTTAACCCATATGTATCTAGTGCGGCTATTGGTAGCGGTACGGGTGCTGTGTCGGGTGGTTTACAGCCTGTAGAAACTGGTGAAACTGGTATGCCAATGTACGAAGAAATGGGTAGAAATGCCCGTACAAGCGCAATGATTGGCGCACCTGTTGGTGCTGTAGCACCTCTTGTAGGCAAAGCTGTAGATTACATTGGTAAAACAGGTAAAGCACTTTTAGAACCCCTTACAGAATCAGGACAAGAAAAAATATTAGGTCGGTTTTTAAGACAAGCCGCTGGTGGCGAAGAAGCCAAAGCCATGCGTAACCTTAGAAATCCCCAACAATTTGTTGCTGGTTCTCAACCTACTGCCGCACAAGCCGCAGGAGTTCCAAGTTTAGCGGCTTTAGAGCGTACAGCTATGGCTACTAGCCCTGTGGCTAATAATTTAATGGCGCAAAGACAGTTACAAAACGCACAAGCACAAGCAGATGCTTTGAGAAATATTGCACCTGCTACAAGAACCTCTAAGTATGTAGACTTTAGAGAAAAAATAGCTGACGATTTGTATAAAGATGCGGTAAAGCCATTGAATTTAGGCAAGTTAGACGATGAAACAACTAAAGAAATTGCTAATTTAATAAAACGCCCAGCAATTCAAGACGCTATGAGAGTAGCTAAAGAAACTTCAGCAAACAGGGGTATGGATATTGCTGATCCTGCTGGATCAATGCTTGGTTTACATAGAACCAAAATAGCATTAGATAAGCAAATTGCAGAAGTTAAAGCTAGATACGAAAGAGATAAGATCAAGAGTGCCGCTGGTGACGAGTTAGACGGTTTAATGAACGCAAAAACAAGCTTGCTGAACTTTATGGAAAAAGTAAGCCCAACTTATAAGACTGCTAGACAAAGCTACGAGCGTCTATCTAAGCCTATTGACCAACTTGAAAACATTGCAAAACTAGCGGATAAGTCTATTTCAGCCGAAACGGAAAAGATTTATATATCGCAGTTTTCTAAAGGTCTAAAAGAACTTAAAAAATCAGGTGTTCTATCTGATCGCCAAATAACACGGTTAGAAAATATACAAAAAGACTTGGCTAGAACTAAGTTTGCTGACACCGCTGGTAAAGGTGTTGGTTCGGATACCGTTCAAAAGCTGGCTTATAGCAACTTAATGAATCAAACTGGCTTGCCAATATCTGCTACTAACAGGCTAGGTAAGTTTGTTTACGGTGATGTTAATGAACAGCTTAAAGATAAACTAGCCGAAACAATGCTTTCCCCACAAGAAACATTACGATTAATGCGGTTAGGAAAACAGCAAAAACCTAGCGCAGATGAAAAAACACGCAACGATTTAGCTAGACTTTTAACTATTCAAGGCATTCAGAGAACGGGTCAAGCAATGAACGGAGAAGAACAATGAGTAGAAACGGATCGGGTACATATTCCCTACCTGCGGGTAATCCCGTAGTAACAGGCACAACTATATCGAGTACATGGGCTAATAACACCATGAATGATTTGGCGGCCGCTTTAACTGACTCGGTTGCCGCAGATGGTCAAACCCCAATGACGGGGAACTTAGACCTAAACACACATAAGATAGTTAACCTAGTAGCTGGTAGTGCGGCAGGAGATGCAATAGAGTTTGCTCAATTTAAGACACCTACCTTTACAGGTAATGTCACCATGTCATCTACTGGGTTTGCCTTAATTCCCGCAGGAACTACCGCAGAACGCCCAGCAAGCCCCGCAAATGGTCAGATTCGTTATAACACCACGACTGCTCAGTTTGAGGGCTATCAAGGCGGTGCATGGGGTCAATTAGGTGGTGGTGCTACGGGTGCAGGTGGGGATGAGGTATTCGTGGAGAACTCAAGAGTCGTAACTACAAACTATACAATTCCTGTAGGCAAATCAGCCGAAAGTGTAGGGCCTATCACAATCAATGCAGGTATTACTGTGACAGTAAGTTCAGGCGAAAGATGGGTGGTATTGTAAGATGAAAACCACTAAAATATACAAAAGGAGTAAATAATGTCTATTGTCTTACAAGGCTCAACTTCAGGTAGCGTTACATTACAAGAACCAGCCGTTGCTGGCTCTACTGTACTAGACTTGCCAGCCACAAGCGGAACTGTTCTTGTTGGTGGCACTCAAAATATTCCAAGGTCTGCATTGCCAACAGGTAGCGTACTGCAAGTAGTGCAAAACTCTTCTACTACGCAATATTCCACAACATCAGCATCTTTTCAATCTTGCACGAATCATAATGTAACAATTACACCCTCGTCTGCGTCAAGCAAAATTTTAATAATTCATCAAGGCATGGTTAATTCTTTAGTGGCAACAAATTGGTGTTGGGCAACTATATATAGAAACGCATCTGTTAATCTTTATTCGGGTGGTGCGGCTGATGCCGCTGGCGGTGTTTATGTGCAAGGAAGTTCTGATTACCATACACCAATAACATTTACAACTCTTGATTCGCCAGCTACAACTTCTGCGGTTACTTATACCGTTTACTTTAAAGCTGGAAATGGTGGAAACACAGTTAGGTATAACGCTGATGGATGGAAGTTATACACTATCGCTATGGAGATTGCCGCATGATTTATATTCAAGCTATTTACAAACTTAACCCACAAATTGTAAGTATGTCAGATGATATTGCTTACGATGCAGACGGCAACGAAGTCGCATACGATAAAGATGCAGTACAGGCTTATGTAGATGCTCATGCTTATATTGCTAAAAGAGCCGCAGAATACCCACCCATCACCGATTACATTGATGGTGTAGTAAAGGGTGACCAAGCACAGATTGATAAATACATTGCTGACTGCTTGGCGGTCAAAGCTAAGTATCCGAAGGGAGTAGCATAATGGCATCAATTATTAATGCAACTACTAGCACAGGACTTGTTTCTAGTGCTGACAACTCAGGCTCATTACAGTTAGCTACCAATAACGGCACTACTGCGGTAACGATTGATACTTCACAGCGAGTAGCTTTTGTAGCTGGTACAGCCGCACTTCCAGCTATCACCACCACAGGCGATACTAATACAGGCATCTTTTTCTCAGCCGCAGATACTATAGACTTTGCTGAAGGCGGTACTGCTGTTGGTCAGTTTGACTCTAGTGGAAACTTTAAATTCAACTCAGGCTACGGCTCTGCCGCAGTAGCATACGGATGTCGTGCATGGGTAAACTTTAATGGTACTGGTACTGTAGCTATCCGAGCAAGTGGTAATGTAAGCTCTATTGGAGATATGGGTGATGGTGATTACTATGTAAATTTTACAACCGCCATGCCCGATGCTAATTATTGCGTAACCACAACCAGCGGAAACGGAAACGGAAGATTTGTAAGTATATTTAATTCAGACTCTGACGTTCAAGCGGCATTGTCAACTGGAAGTGTAAGAGTGCAAAATGCATTTCAAGTATCTAGCAGCCCATCAAGAAGTGATACTAATCATTTTTCAGTTGCCATCTTCCGCTAATCAAAAGGACTAATATGAATCAACGAATTATTTACCCTACTGATGATGGCGGTATTGCTATCATTATTCCTTCGCCCGAATATCTTGCAGAACACACCATTGAAGAATTAGCCGCTAAAGATGTACCTGAAGGCAAACCATTTAAGATTGTGGATGTTGCTGACATTCCTACAGACCGCACATTTCGTAACGCATGGGAGTACCAAGAATGATTACGATTAACTTTGACAAAGCCAAAGCGATTACTAAAGACCGCCTAAGAGCAGAGCGTACACCCTTATTGCAAGCCCAAGATGTAGCGTTTCAGAGAGCATTAGAAAGCGGTGCAGACACCACAGCAATCGTAGCTGAGAAACAACGGCTAAGAGATATTACCAAACTAGCTGACCAAGCCACAACGCTTGAGCAGTTAAAACAAATTGAGGTGAAATAATGCCTGTAACTATCGATGGCTCAAACGGAATAACAACTCCCATGTACAACGGGAGTATTACTGCTAATGCGGTAACTCCATCCGTTAATATGAAGAATAGAATTATCAATGGACAGATGGTGATTGACCAGCGTAATGCTGGTGCTAGTATTTCAACCGCAAGTAGCACAAACACTTACACTTTAGATAGATGGATTGCCGTTTTTACTCAAAATAGTAAATTTACATTACAACAAAATGCTGGTTCAGTTACACCGCCAGTAGGATTTGCTAACTATATTGGAATTACAACAACTTCTGCTTATACAGGTTCAGGCGATATATTTAATATAGGTCAAAACATTGAAGGTTTTAATACTTCTGATTTAGGATTTGGAACTGCTAATGCTAAAACAATAACTATTTCATTTTGGGTTCGTAGTTCATTAACTGGAACTTTTGGTGGTGCATTGCAAAATAGTGCATTAAATAGAAGCTATCCATTTACATTTACTATTTCTGTTGCAGACACTTGGGAATACAAAACAATAATTGTTGCTGGTGATACAAGCGGAACTTGGATTGGTGCTACAAACGGAATTGGATTGCGTCTTTGGATAAATCTAGGAAGTGGTTCTACATATAGCGGAACTGCTGGTGCTTGGGCTAGTGCAGACTATCGTTCAGCCACAGGTTCTGTTTCTGTAATTAATACTTTAAATGCAACTTTCTACATTACTGGAGTTCAGCTTGAGGTAGGCTCTACAGCTACTAGCTTTGATTACAGACCTTATGGAACTGAATTAGCTTTATGTCAGAGGTATTATTATTTACACGCAAGCGGTAACGGAGCTCCAATTGGAATGGCTTGTCAATATGGTGCTAGTTCAATGTACGGAACTTTACAATTTCCAGTAACCATGCGAATTGCACCAACCATATCTTCAACATCAGGAACGGATATTTATATATTTTACAGGACTGGTGCGGCTGATAGCTTTAATAGTTTAAGTTTGCAAGGTTCTAGCACAACAGGATACACATTTTTAAATAATTCTCAAATAAGTGGAACATCAGGTGATGCTGGATGGGTAGAAGGTGCTAACGCTAGTGCTTTTGTTGCTTTTGGTGCGGAGCTATAAATGTATAAATTAACTAAAAATCTACAAGGTCAAGTCAACGGTGTTGAAACACAACAAGGTAATTTGACTTTAGGCATACCTTTTATTGATGGCAACACCGACTACGCTAACTTCAAAAAAGAAGTATTAGCTGGTGCAGAACTACAAGATGCCGATGGGAATGTGATGACACAAGCTGATGCCTTTATAGCGACTTTGCCATGACACTAACCAAAGATTTTATTCATTCTTTGTTTGAATATAAGGATGGTAATTTAATTTGGAAAGTCAAAAACACTAAAGGTAAGGAAGCTGGCGCATTACGACCAACAGGTTATGTTGTTGTAGAAATTGATAGCAAACCAGTTATGGCGCATTGGCTAGTATGGATTATGCACAACGGTAATTTTGACGGGTACATAGATCATATAGACGGTAATCGTTCAAATAATAAAATTGAAAACTTGCGTGTTGTAACTTGGACTGAAAACCAATGGAATCGCAAGATTAGCCAAAATAATAAAATTGGCATAAAAGGCGTTAGGGTTAGAAAAGATAGCAGTAAATATGAGGCAAGAATTACTGTTAACAAAAAAAGAATTGTTTTGGGAAGTTACAAAGATTTAGAGTTAGCTGAATTAGTTATGATTATGGCTAGAGAAAAATATCATGGAGTTTATGCTAAACATGGATAACCAAGGAATAGATTTAGTTAAATATGGCGCACTTTGGCAGAAAGTCGAAAACTACGAGGCCAAGTTCGATGAAATGTCTAAAAAGATCGACAAGATGGAAGCTTCTGTTGAAGAACTGGTCGCAATGGCTAATCGTTCTAGGGGCGGTTTTTGGGTCGGTATGGGGTTTGTATCAGCTTTTAGTTCACTCGTGGGTTTTATCGCACATTGGCTTGGTAACAGGTAGGTTATCAATGTGTCGGATGGTTTACTAGAAGGTGCAAAGTCCCTCAGTAGTTCCCTAAACGCAAGTCGGGATGTCAGCAAAGAACTATCCAAAAGTATTGCGGATGTTCAAAAAGAAGCTTCCGATGTAGCGCAACAGCGTAACCTTGATAGGCGCAGGGAACTTAGAGAAAACGAGGTACGCAAGGAACTATTCCTTAAACGAGTCCTAATCCAATGGGAGCATGAGGAGCAGGTTAGGCGGGAAGAAGCAAAAATACGGGCAGACTTTTTAAAGAAGTACGGTAAACGCTGGGCTGAAGTCGAGGCATTAAAAGCCAAGCTAGAAAAACAGGACAAAGAGTTTCAAAAGGCATTTGATAAAGACCTAAATCGTGCAAGAGTAGCGCAATTTTGGTGTTTTGTAGTCGCTGGATATATCGCTTATTTTTTAGTGTGGGGGTCTAAATGAAGATAATTCTTTGGATGCTAATGATGGTTCTTATTTCATTGGGGATTGATGCATGGATGCGCTACTAGGAATACTCAAAGGCGTTGCGCCAGTTCTCGCTACAGCGGTGGCAGGGCCAGCAGGGGGTGCGGCAGTAGGCTGGATTGCCTCAAAGCTAGGCATCCCTGACGATACGATAGAAGGGGTCACCAAAGCCCTTACAGGCAATCCTGAGATGGCTATGAAGCTGAAGGAACTTGACCTTGAGTACGCTAAATTAGAAGCCCAAGACCGTGATTCTGCCCGTAAAGCATACGCCCAAGTCGCTACCTCAGAGTACGCTACAAAGCTTGATAAGGTCGTAGTACCTGTTCTCGCCCTAGGCGTGGTAGGACTAGCCTTTACCCTGATCGGGGTTTTGATGTTTGTTAATACCCCACAAGATCAACAGCAAATCATCATCTTTGCCTTAGGGTTTATAACCAGTGCGGCAGGGCAAGTCTTATCGTTCTACTTTGGTTCTAGTCAGGGTTCTAAAGACAAGACCGAAGAAATGAAAGGGATGCTCAAAAAATGAACTTATCCGAACACTTCACCCTAGACGAACTGACCCACACAGACCACAGGCAGTTTGACAATACGCCCAATGCCTCAGAGATGGCTAACCTTGTGCGCCTTGCATCATTTCTTGAAGAAGTTAAGACCGTCTTAGGTAATAAGCCCGTGATGGTTAACTCAGCTTTTCGTTGCAAACAGGTAAATGATGCGGTAGGATCAAAGGACACTAGCCAGCATCGGATTGGATGTGCCGCAGATATTCGAGTACCGAGCATGACCCCCGATGAAGTCGTTAAGGCGGTGATTGCATCGGGGATTGGATATGACCAAATTATTCGAGAATTTGACCGTTGGACACATATTTCTGTGCCTAGTATTGCTGGGGATAGTCCTCGCAGACAAGCTTTAATTATTGATAAGGCTGGTACTAGACCCTACGCCTAGAACAGTTCGGTCAGGTCTACAATTTTCCACAAGTCCTTGGGTACATCGTAAAAGTATTCGTCACGGGCTACCGCCCTGTTTGGTACTTCTATCAACGGGCAATCCTTAATTTTGTTTGCCCTAATCCAGTAAGCGTGGGTCAGTGGTTTATTGACTACATACATAGTCGTTCTAGGATGGTTAAATAACTTATCCTTGCGCTGGGCTATGTGGATCGTATCAAACGGGCAAAACTCCCAATCCCTGACCTCTACCTCGGCATACCCTAAATGCTCCCCCTTACGGCTTAATATGAGGTCTACAGCGTATATATCAGGGTTCGGGGTAGCATCAATGTACCAAAGGTTTCTGAGCCACCTAGCCACAGCATCACGGGCAGGTGGGTCACAGGCATCGTGCAGGGCTTGGTCAAACTTCTTATATTGCATAGCCGTGCATGAGGTAGTTAGTACCAAAGAACACCACGCAAAAGAGGATTGCCGCCAAACCACCAAGCAAGAACATACGGATAGACTCGATACGCTCCTTCTTCTTTTCTGAAGCCCGTAAAGCGTTATACGCCTCTAGGTCACCCCAGCCCTTATCAATCATGCGCTGTCGTTGCTCAAACTTGCGCTGTGCTTCATAAAAGCGTTCTGCATCTCGTTCACTCTGTAGCATGATGACTCCTTATTGAAAGATACGATAACGGGGATTGCAGGTAACTTCTACGGGTACATCGGTGGTAACCCCGTTAATCCTGCGCTTGGCGGTAATGACTACGGGGCGTGTGCCAGCATCCTCACACTCATTAATGCCTAGGATAACCTGCGCCCGTGTCATGTGATACGCCTGTTTGTCAGTTTCTAGTGTGACATTGGGTGGTTCAAACGAACTACAGGCGGTAAGACTTAGCGTACTTAGCAACAAAACATACTTCATATAAACCTTTCTGCCCCCGAAGGGGCGTTGATTAACGGGCTGTAACTTTGAGGGTAATAACTGCGGTGGTCTTGGTGTGTTTCTCGATTAACTCGGCAGGTACATTGGCTTCTGCGTACACAGCCTTGTTATCTACGGTCTTGCGCTGGGATAAGGTCACACACGCTTTGTAGAGGTTACCCTCGATGTGTCCTTCTTCTTGTTTGAGTTCGGTCTTGAGTGCTTCTGCCTGTGCTTCTAGGTCAGCAATCTGTGCCAAGAGCATACCTAATTGGTCAACTTTGGTAATTTGTAGGTCTAAAACTTGCATTTGATTCTCCTTTTCTATCTCACTGCCCGATGCAGTAATGACAGTATAAGTTAAGTAATCTTAACAATGCAAGGTATTTTTATTAGGACAAACCCTAGGTTTTGGAGAAAAACAACAGGGCTATATTTGGCAGTTACTACGAATAGGGCAGAAAACCGCAAAATTCCCTAATTACTGCATCCTATATTGGCGGCTTAACGCCCTTAGAAAGTGTGGGGTACTCGCTTGCGCTTTCCCCCGTTCCCGTGAAGGAAATTTGATTATAAGCCGTTTTTGATTTGGTAAACCCGTAACAAATGTTCAAAGCATTCCCAGCCCTTTTGAAGCCGATCCTGCTCAATTTCAATGAGTTTGACCTGATTGGTCAGGGCATTGACAAAGACGATAGCGCACCGTGCGCTGGGTACTCCTAGACCCTCTCGGTAGGCGGCTAACTGCATCTCATGCTCAAAGTACACATCCACCTTATCTAAGTCGGTTTCTTTGGTCTTAAAATCGACTACAAAGCCCGCCCTAGCCATCAAGTCGCACTTGCCACCATACCCTAGCGGATGACCAAAAGACTGCTCTGAGAGCCACAATTGCTTCCCAAAGGCGTTCTCTAAAGCTTCTATGATGCCGTTGATGTACGGTGGCTTTTCGGGCATATACACACCCTCGAACCAAGTTTGGATAATGCCGTGTATTGCAGTGCCACGCTCTGCCGCTTCCCTGCCCGTAGCCTTACTATCCTGCATTACCCTAGCTAACCAATCAGCTTCAGGTTCGTCAGGCAGTCTAGGCAGGGTTAGGGCGGCTAACAGGACTTGCTGTTGCTTCCATGTATCAAGCCCTGCTTTCGATAGCATTCCGTTAATTGTTGTAACACTTGGCAAAAGTCCGAGTTTCCGTGCGTCACGGAGCGTTGCTGGTCGCTCCCCAGTCTTGCCGATGACTGTATAGGCTGGAGTGCCGTCTTTCTTATACCAGTGACCTGATTCACTTAGTTTCTCCTTAACAATCATGTTAGTCCTTAGAATGGGGGTGGGCCAAAACCATCATCATCTGCCAGCTTGGGCGCATTTTTCTCACGCTCTTGTTGACCCCGCCACTCGCTACTCTCCGCTATCTTTTCCTTGTAATACTTAGGTAGCGCATCGTATTCTTCCTGCTTATAGTTTTGCAACCAAAAGATTTTGGTGGGGTTAATACCTTCAGGCTGGGCGTTACGCAGTGCGCTAGGAACAGGGCTGATACCTGAAATATTAGCGTACTTACCATCCTCAGAGTGCGTAATATTGACCATGCAGAACTTACCTAATAAGTTCTTGAGGTCAAAGTTCTTACGATCCTCGGTGGTCATTTTTTTGTTTGACCATGCTTCTAGGTCTTGGCGTAATCGTGCCTGATCTCCAAGGCTGACGGTATACCGCTTAGATACAATTAGTGGCTTGCCATCGTCTGTCTGTAATGGTTTGCCATCCTCATCATCCCCGTGCAGTTCCCAAGTCAATACAACCTTGTGCATGATCTTGGTTTCTCCAGCCCATTCGGTAGCTTGATGGCCTAGGTCAATCACAGAGTACAAACGGGCCATATGCAAGCCAGCAGGGGCAATTCTAAAATCTCGTTGGGTATCAGAAATAATCATTTTTTCTCTTTCGTTAATAGGTTTCTAACAATGGTTCTGCAATACGCATTAGCGGCAGTTTCTTCTGAGTCACTAATCTGAAGTCTAGCTACATCTTGATACTCAGGATTAAATACTTTTAGACCCCGTGCTAGTAGGTTTGACTTCTTGTTTGCGCTGACCCTGCCATCGGTAACCTGACGGATAAAGTTCTGCGCTACATTAGGCAGTTCGTTAAATTGCTGGTGACAGAGGTTTGCGTACAGGTTCTTAATGTAGTTTTGGTTATACCCATCAAGGATTAAACAGACTGCCGCAGTCCTCATTGGCGCAGATGAATAGACTTTAATCTGTTTACCGCAATACTCGACTAGGCTATCGGACACCTCGCCCACACCCGTGTTATAGATTTCTAGGCATTCTTCTGCGGTAGTCACAGAATTACCACCGTAGACCAATCTAGCCAATATACGGCATACCTCGGTAGTCCTAACATTAATGCCTGTTAGGTCTGACAATGTACGCTTAATGCCGTTATCTAAGACCTTGTAAGCATCGTTGCTCACGCCAGTGGTGACAAGCATCTGCACGGGCGTATCGGCTTCTACAATAGCTTCTAAGCGGTGTTGTCCGTCAATCAGTTTGCCTGACTCAGAGAATGCTACGCCCTGATGCGTCAGTATCCAGTCACCACGCTTGATGGCTTTGGCTAAACAAGACACATACCAACCCCTTTGCTGACGGTTATCGGTGTTTTTAGATAGGTAAACCTTTGCCATTTCAGGCGTTACTAGCTGTACTTGTGGGGTCATATTGATCTCCCGTATGGGTTAAGGTCTGCAAATACACCTTGTAAAAAATCACGCTGACGATTAACTGGCGCAAAGCCACAACCATAGCGCAGTAAGTCAATTTGTTCCTTGGATAGATCAGAGCCACCTTCTAGTACATCAAAGATTTTTTCTAGCTGACCCTGTAATTGTAGTAAGTCATTTGTTTGCGATTCTATTTCACTCATAAGAGTTCTCCTGTTATCACGGCACATACCGTACACCCATATTAACTTAACTTAACAACTAATGCAAGAAATATGTTAAGATTACTTACATGAACTCAGTCGCTATTATTCGTTTATTGGGTGGCCCTACCAAGGTTGCTAAATTGCTAAATATCAGCGTTCCTGCCGTATCTATGTGGCAGAACGGTGATATACCCTACGATAAGCTGGTGATCCTAGCCGCAACCCTTGAAAAACAAAGCCACGGGCTAGTAAACCGAAAGACCCTATTTCCTGAAAGTTATAAATTAATTTGGCCTGAATTAGATTGATGTATACTGTGGGGGCAGAGTGATGTCTGTTTTGTAGTTACCTCTAAGCACAAGACCCTTTCGGTCTGATCTGAGTGTTTAGTAAATGGTTTAGAGGCATTTATTAAGCAACATCACCTTAGATCAGTCCAAAAGGGTTTTTTTATTTCTGCCACCCAAAACGACAGGGTGTTAGAAGAAGTCGGGGATGGGCTAGAGGCCAGCGGAGATGGATGCGCTGGAGCGAGGGTCGACACCTGCGATAGCCGATAGGAACTGGGTCAAGCCAGCCTATGTACCAAGCGTTACGGGATACATCTCTTGACAGTACCGCTAGTTTAGCGTTGGTCGTTCTATGGAGAAACGATGCTTAAAAAACAAGCTGGCAAATGGGTTTGGGTAGATGAACCACCACCGCCCGAAATACTAAAAGCGGTAAACGACCACCTAACCTTTCTACAAGCAAGACCCGTAGAAATGACTGAGGTGTTCGGACTTGCCTACAATACAGGCGGTTTAGCTGAATATTGGAAAAAAACAACACTTAGGGAAAATACTTAGAAAAAAAAGCTAAAAAACCCTTGACATGGTTAAGCTACCTTAATAAACTACAAGTACTCAATAACGAGTGAGATAGGAGAAACAAATGAAGTACATGGCAATAGAAAACAAAACACAAAAAAATGTGCGCTTTCGTGCTACAGCTTATGGCGATTTTTTAACATTTTTAGAAGATGTTATGTTGCATAACGAAGAATCGGGCTGGATTTATTATGTTGAAAATGTCATGGTTTCTTACGAACAAGCCCGTGCCGCTGTAGTTCAAGCATTTGCTGACGCTAAAGCAAAAAAAGAATTGACCCACAAGCGTGTACGCATCAGTGTTGGTGCTACCTGTTTGCCAAATACATACAGAGAAGTTTGGGTCAAAAAATGATCGAAACCATAATGACCGTGTTTGCAATCGGTACTTTTGTAATCTTTGCGGCAGTTATGATAATTGCCGCATTTCTTTATTACTGGATGAACAAATGACCTTCCAAGACTTCTACTCCCTATACCCCCGCAAAATGGGGCGCAAAGACGCTGAACGGGCATGGAACAGGCTAACCCCTATCCAGCAAAAAGAATGCCTAGAAGCCATGCCTAACTACCTTAAATACTGGAAGATTAAGCAGACGCAAAAGGATTACATTCCGTACCCAGCCACATTTTTGAACCAAGAACGCTGGACTGACGAAATTGACCTAGAACCCACCAAAAAGCCCGAACTACCGTGGTACTCGACTGAGGAACTGACTGCCCGTAAAGCGCAGGAAGTCGGATGCCCTGCCTATGCGGGTGAGGCGTGGCAACAATGGCGGGCTAGGATTAGCCAAAAGATTAAGCAGATTGAGGAACAGATGTGAAACATATACCCGATAACTACCTAGTGGAATGGTATATCGGTGTAGCCAAAAGGCGTGGCTGGGATGTGGTAGTTAAGCTTTTAAAGCAGTACCCTAAAGACGAAGAACGCATCAAAACCCTTATAAAGAAAAGGTTAGCAAGTGAACGATCTGTTTGATGACCAATTTGACTATGAGAAAGAATGGCAAGGAATGCCTGAATTTGTATCCGAAGATTTAAAGTCTATTGCCGCTGTTACGGTTAACTTTTTGACCGTAGAGGACATGAATGCCTTTAGTGAATTGATTGGCAGACGCATTACTTTTCAGACCAAAAGCATACTGTTCCCAGTGGTAAAACCCGTGAAGAAAATCTACATTGATGAACCCTAAACACCCTGTTTACATCATCTCTAAGGGCAGATGGGAAAGCCGCTTGACCAGTAAATCGTTAGAAAAGATGGGCGTACCGTACTATATTGCTGTAGAACCCCAAGAGTACGATAAGTACGCAGAGGTTATTGACCCAGCCAAGATACTGACCCTGCCGTTTAGTAACCACGGTTTTGGTTCTACCCCTGCTAGAAACTGGTGCTGGGATCATTCTATTCAAAACGGGCATACTTTTCATTGGATGCTCGATGACAACATTAACGGCTTTGTCAGGCTAAACCGCAATGAACGAGTACCAGTAGCGTCAGGCACAATCTTTCGGGCGGCAGAGGACTTTGTTGAGAGATACGAGAATGTAGCCCAAGCTGGCTTTGAATACCGATTCTTTGCTGGTGGTAACAGGCGCAAAAAACCACCGTTTAGGCTAAATAACCGTATATTTTCCTGTATGTTGATCCGCAATGACATACCGTACCGCTGGAGAACCAAGTACAACGAGGACACCATCCTGTCATTAGATTGTTTAGAAGGCGGCTGGTGTACCATCATGTTCCACTGTTTTTTACAGAACAAAGCCGCAACACAGACGGTCAAAGGCGGCAATTCAGCGGAGTTTTACGATAAAGAAGGTACTTTACCCAAGTCGCAGATGCTTGTAGACGAGTACCCAAACAGGGCTAAATTGGTGTGGAGATACGATCGCTGGCATCACGAAGTAGATTACACAGGCTTTGAGAAAAATATGCTCAAAAAGAAGGCAGGACTAATAATACCCAATGGCGTAAACAATTACGGAATGAAACTAATGGAGATTCAATGCGAGAGATAGACCCAAACCGTTGTATAGATTTTATCCTTGATAACGCTGGTAAGTACGCATCTGCCAAGGGTGAGTTAGCCCAGCTAGAGTGCTTTAAGAGCAGTCTACGAGCAATAATGATGCAGAAGTCAGGCGAGCAGACTATTGGGGCGCAGGAACGGGAAGCATACGCCAGCCAAGACTACCAAGACTTATGCAAGGCTATTGGGGTAGCGACCGAGAACGCTGAGAAGCTGAAGTGGGAACTAGAAGCCGCAAGACTACGCCACGCTACATGGCAGACCTTAGAAGTATCTAACCGTAACCAAGATCGGATATTAAAATGATTGAATTACTCAACGAGTTTCAGGTTCTTAGAACCTTAGTCCGTCACTATGACGATGCCCTAAAAAGCAATAACGCCATACAGATGATGGAGATTGCTGTAGACATTGCTGAATCCGCTGTAAAGCTAGAACAATACAGCGTGGATCATGCCAATGTATCGTAATAAAAGCTTACTGGAGATAGCTAGAAGCTTCCCCTGCACCCATTGCGGGGCTACAGATGGCACAGTGGTTGCCGCACACTCAAATCAATTAAGGGATGGAAAAGGCCGTGGACTCAAAGCACACGATTACAGAATTGCATCACTCTGCTACACCTGTCACACAGAAATCGACCAAGGTGCAACACTTAGCAAAACAGAGAGAGTGGGTAGGTGGGAAGAAGCGCACCGAAAGACAATTGCCCTCTTATTCGAGTCGGGGTTTTTATATACCAAGTTTTGAACAAATGACCCAAGACACCGTGGAATTGTTAAACTCTCTTAATGTTAATACTTACCCTACCTTTGCCACCAACCGTAAACCATTACATCAAAAGTAGTGGTCATAGGCGTTATTTAAGCAAAGAAGCTATTGAGTTTAAAAAACAAGTAGCTGACTATGTAGCGGAGTACAGAGTACCAAAGCTAGGCGATGCCCGCTTAGAGATGAAAATAGTTATTCATTTTGCCAACAAGCGTAAGCAAGATTTGGACAACCGTGTCAAATCACTTTGGGATGCATTGGGCGGTAACGGTGCTGGAGTGTTTGATGATGACAGCCAAATTGATGTGTTATTTTTGCAAAGAGGCGTAATAAAAAAAGGCGGTGGATGCCTTGTTTATATCGACATTCTTGATAAAATAGAGGAAACTACACCCATAACATAAGGATTTTTATGGAAAACTGTGCATTATTTGTAGCGACACTACTACATTCTGCGACCAATACCCATTTCTTTCATTGGTCTACCGACAGTTTCTCTAAACACAGCGCACTCGCTGAATACTATGACGGGATCGTACCCCTCGTAGATCAATTTTCAGAATCTTACATGGGTAAGTACGGTAAGTTCATCAGCTTCCCAAGCGTATACCACCAGCCTAAAGACCCAGTACGCTACATGGAATCCTTACAAAACTTTGTTAGGGAAGCCCGCCAAGACTTACCCCAAGACAGCGAACTACAGAACATTATTGATGAGATCGCAGACCTCATTAACACAACCGCTTATAAACTTAAGTTCTTGAAATAAAAGGATATTTTATGCCATTAATGAAATCAGGCAGTGACGAGGCAGTAGGAAAAAATTACGAGAAAGAGCGTCAATCAGGCAAATCTAAGAAACAAAGTCTAGCGATTGCTCTGTCAGTACAACGGGAAAACGCCAAGGGTAGCCGTAAGGCAAAGCTAGAGGATGCCTACGCTAAGTACATTGAGGAAAAAGCATGAGTCGAAGGGATGACATTCGTGCGGCAGTAGAAAAGCACGATAAACCCATTCCTAAGACAACAACGGGCAAAAATAAGAATTACCTGCCTACAGAGCAGGGCGCAGGTATGACCGCCAAAGGGCGTGAAGCGTATAACCGTAAGAACAACGCTAACCTGAAAGCCCCAGCACCAAACCCCAAGACTGAGGCAGATAAAGGCAGGAAGGCATCATTTTGCGCCCGTATGGGTGGTGTAGTCGCTAATAGCAAGAACGCTGAACGAGCAAAAGCATCTATGAGGAGATGGAACTGTGGCTAAACAAGGACTATACGCAAACATCCACGCCAAGCGTGAGCGCATCAAGGCTGGATCAGGCGAAAAGATGCGTAAGGTAGGTAGCGAAGGCGCACCATCCGCTAAAGACTTTAAAGAATCTGCTAAGACTGCTAAACCGCAGAGCAGAAAAGATATGATCCGTGAAAAGATGAAGGATATGTAATGGTTAATCAGAAGTTAGCCGCTATCTTGCGTCAATTTGACCCTCATGGTGCTGACTATGATTACACCACCGCTATTGCCGCAGGGATGAAACCCCAGCAAGAAGGCGGTGAGAATCAAGGCCACTGGGGATCAGTAGCCCCGACACCTATGCAATACCGTATGGATTACAATCTGCCCGAAAACTCTTACATGATGCTAAAAGGTGCGGCACACCCTACATTTCAGATGGGCGTACAAGGCGAACAAGACAGGGGTTATCAGGTAATGAAGTTTGGTGACCGCTACTTCTCACTACCGCCCGATTACATGAGGAAATAATATGTTTAAAAAAGAAAAGGTTAAGCCCGAAAACAGCTTACTACAGCCCCATAAAGAATCCACGCTGGAGAAACAGCAACGATTGCGTTTAGAGCGCAGGGCTATGCTAGCCAACAAACTAAAAGACATGGATAAAGAAGTTAAATAGTAGTAGAATTAACTTATCTTAATCAACTACTTGGGTAAGGTATGTCCGACAAAGTATCGAAAACTGACGGAAATTTAAATAGAAACGGTAGACCTAAAGGTGTGCCTAATAAGTCAACAGCCCTCGCTAGAGAGGCGATTGCACGGTTCGTGGATGGTAATAGCCACAAGCTTCAAGAATGGCTTGATGAGATTGCTATGAATGAAAAGCTTGGCCCTAAAGTAGCCTTTGATTGCTTCATGCAGGTAGCTGAGTACCATGTACCTAAACTAGCCCGTGTTGAGCAGGTAGGCGATGAAACCAAACCCGTAGTCCACATCTATAAGTGGAAAGATGACTGAAGAAGTCGTTATTGAGTTTGAGTACAAAGCACGGGAAGCGTTTAAAGAGTTTCATAAAAGAACACAACGCTGGGCTGTATTGGTCTGCCATCGAAGGGCTGGTAAGACGGTAGCCAGTATCAATGACTTAATCCGCAGGGCAATTAAAGAAAACAAACCTGACGGCAGATACTTTTACCTTTGCCCGTTTTACAGTCAGGCCAAATCAGTGGCTTGGGACTACTTATTACGCTTCTCTGAACCTGCTATGGCTAAAGCCAACCAGTCAGAGTTATGGGTAGAACTACATAATGGCGCACGAATACGGCTATTTGGTGCAGATGCGCCTGACAATCTCCGTGGGAATTATTGTGACGGAATTGTGCTTGACGAAATGGCCGATATGAAACCCCGTGTTTGGGGTGAAATTATTAGACCGTTATTAGCTGATCGCCTCGGCTGGGCTGTGTTTATTGGGACTCCCCGTGGTCATAACGCCTTTTACGACATATACAGGGAAGCCCAAAACAATGACAGGTGGTATACCAAAACGCTACGGGCAGACCAGTCAGGCTTATTGGCGCAGGAAGAACTGACAGACGCTCAAGCTTCAATGTCAGCCAACCAGTACGAGCAAGAGTTTCTTTGTAGCTTTGAAGCCGCCATACTGGGCGCATATTACGGTCAGGAAATGCGTAGGATTACAGACCTTGAGCGTATCACCACGGTGGACTATGACCCAATGTTCCCATGCCATACCGTTTGGGACTTAGGCTTTAATGATTCCACGGCTGTGATTTGGTTTCAGGTCGTATACGGTGAGATACGGGTGCTAGACCACCATATGTCTAACGGTCAAGCCATCCCCTACTACCTTGGATTACTAGCGCAAAAAGAGGATGAGTACGGGTACAAGTACGGCTATCATTACCTGCCCCATGACGCTAGGGCTAAAACCTTGGCGAGTGGTGGCAAAAGCATAATCGAACAAATTGCGACAAAAATTGACATAAATAAGCTAAAAATTGTTCCAAACCTATCACTTCAGGATGGAATACAAGCTACAAGACTTGCATTAACCCGTGCTTGGTTCGATAATAAGTGTGACGAACTAATTGAATGTTTGCGCCAATATCAAAGGGAGTGGGATGATGATAAGAAAGTATTTAGAGATCGCCCTAAACACGATTGGACGAGCCACTCTAGCGATGCGATGCGCTATCTCAGCATTGTTTGGAAAGATGAGGACAGCCCTATTCTCAAAGATACAAGGGTTAAAGGCGTATCTGTCGGGGAAAACGAAGTAACCCTTGACGAACTATGGAAGCAAACACCTAAACAAACATACCGCAGGATATAAACATGGATCACACCTACGAAACTTGGTATAACACCATAGCAGGGTACGAAAGAGCGTACAAGGAATGGGAATCCCGTACAGACCGCATCATCAAGCGGTATCGTGATGACAGCCGTACTAGGAATAACCCTAACGCCCGATTCAATATCCTTTGGTCAAATGTCCAAACGATTACCCCAGCTATCTTTGCCCGCCTACCAAGACCCGATGTAAGCCGTAGGTTCAGAGATAACGACCCAGTAGCACGGGTAGCATCGATGATGCTTGAACGGGCATTGGACTATGAGATTACTCATTACGGTGACTACAAGTCTGCTATGAGTCAGTCGGTCTTAGACCGTTTACTTGGTGGGCGTGGAACATCGTGGGTACGCTACGAACCACACATTGCTGGTGAAGCTGGCGGTATGGCTGAAGGTATGCCTGAAGATGGACTACAAGTTACCGAGGATACAGACGAAGCTGAAACCGAAGGTGGTATCTACCGTGAGGATCAAGAGCGCATTGAATACGAATGTGCGCCCGTTGATTATGTTTACTGGCGTGACTTTGGACACACGATTGCCCGTACATGGGAAGAAGTAACAGCCGTATGGCGTAAGGTCTACATGACCCGACCAGCGTTGGTCGAGCGTTTCGGTGAGGAACTGGGCGGTAAGATACCCCTAGACACAAAACCTGAAACTTCTAAAACTTTCAACGAGAAGATGGGTGAGGGTGCGTTTGAAGCCGTCATCTATGAGATTTGGGATAAGACATCGGGCGAGGTGCTTTGGCTATCGAAGTCAATGGGTAAGATTCTTGATACACGCCCTGACCCGCTTAAGCTTGAGAACTTTTGGCCTTGCCCGAAACCTTTATACGCCACACTAACTACAGATAAGCTTGAGCCAATTCCTGACTTTGTTCTATACCAAGACCAAGCCAAACAGTTAGACACACTTGCAGACCGTATAGATGGCTTCATTAACGCCCTGAAAGTCCGTGGTGTTTACGATGCATCCGAGCCAAGTCTTGCCCGCCTGTTCTCTGAAGGTGAGAACAATACCCTGATCCCTGTCAAGAACTATGCCGCCTTCAGTGAGAAGGGTGGAATGATGGGGGCTATTAACCTTGTAGATATTGCACCGATTGCCCAAGCCCTACAGATGTCGTATCAGGCAATGGATCAGGTCAAGAACCAAATCTACGAGATTATGGGTATTGCTGACATCCAGCGTGGACAGACAGACCCAAGCGAAACCCTTGGCGCACAGATTATCAAGTCCAACAATGCGGCAGGTCGATTAAAGACCATGCAACACGCAGTCGTAGACTTTGCTACTGAACTCTTGAGCATCAAGGCGCAGATTATCTGCAACCACTTTACCGATGACACCATCGTCAAGATCAGTGGTGCAATGCAACTAAGCCCACAGGATCAGCAATTAATCCCACAAGCTTTAGCCTTATTGCGTAACGAATCCGCTAAAAACTTCCGTGTTGAGGTGACCAGCGACTCGATGATATTCCAAGACGAACAGCAGGAAAAGGCTGACCGTCTAGAGTTCCTATCCGCTATGAGTGGGTTCTTATCGCAAGCAGTACCAGCGGCACAAGCTACCCCTGAACTTACTCCAATGTTGGTCGAGATGCTGAAGTTTGGTGTCACCGCATTTAAGGCTGGTAAAGGCTTAGAGGGCATGATTGACGAAACCGCTGACAAGTTCCGTGAACAGGCGAAGATGGCAGAAGGACAACCTAAGCCACCTAGCCCTGAACAGCAGAAGATGGAAATGCAGATGCAGATCGAGCAAGCCAAGATGCAAGCAGAAGCACAGAAGATGCAGATGCAACAACAGATTGAGCAAGCTAAGATTCAGGGTCAGATTGAACTGGAGAAGGCTAAACAGGAGTACCAAGCTCAAGAGAACCAGCTTAAGTTCCAGCTTGAAGATCAGCGCAACCGTGAGCAGATGCAGATGGAGATGGACTTGGAGCAGACCAAGATGGACTCTACCAATAACAAGGAACTGTTACTTGCCTACCTCAACAATGCGGCTAAGATAGAAACCACCCGTATCACGGCAGGACTAGACACGGGCGAGGCGGCTTACGCTGACAATGTACAAATGGCTAACATTTTGCAAGACCAATTAGGATATTCCGATATGAAAAACCACCCACTACAACCCGCAATTGAGAGTATGCAGATGAGCAACCAGCAATTAGCGCAGATGTTGGCTACATTGCTAGACAAACTTAGCCAGCCTAAGACTGTGGTTAGAGGACAAGACGGTAAGATTATTGGAGTTCAATAATGCCTATAACAGTTAAGCATAGTAAGACTTCAGCAATACCTGACGCTGGGGATTCAACCCTAGTACAGCCATCCGACTGGAATGCTGACCATACCCTTACTGGGCTTGGCACGATGGCAGAACAGAATGCCAATGCGGTAGCCATTACGGGTGGAACAATATCAGGGGTGACTATCCCTGCATCGAATGTCACAGGAACGCTAGGCGTAGCTAATGGTGGTACAGGCGCAACAACCCTGACAGGCTATGTCAAGGGCGCAGGAACTTCTGCCTTTACAGCATCCTCGACCATTCCCAATACAGACATTACGGGACTAGGCACGGCATCAACTAGGGATGCTGGATCGGCTAACGGTGTTGCTACCCTAGATGCTGGCGGTAAAGTACCTGTAAGCGAACTTCCTGCCGCAGTCCTAGGCGCACTTAGCTATCAAGGAACTTGGAATGCAAGCACTAACACCCCTACTCTTACTTCCTCTACTGGTACTAAAGGTTATTACTATGTTGTCAGCGTTGCTGGTAATACTAACCTTGATGGGATTACTGATTGGCTTGTGGGCGATTGGGCGGTATATAACGGAACTGTTTGGCAAAAGGTTGATAACACCGAAACGGTAACCTCGGTCAACGGGCAGACAGGCGCAGTCGTATTAACCACGACCAATATTGCTGAAGGTACAAACCTTTACTACACGGATGCACGGGCTAGGGCTTCTGTAAGTGCTGGAACTGGCATTAGTTATGTTTCAGGTACAGGTGTAATTACTAACTCAGCCCCCGACCAAACCGTTGTTTTAAACGCTGGTACAGGCATAAGCACAAGTGGCACTTATCCTAATTTCACTATTACCAATACAAGCCCGTCTTTAGGTGGTGATGTGGTTGGCCCAGCAAGTGCTACAGATAACGCAGTAGCTAGGTTTGATACCACTACTGGCAAACTAATTCAGAATAGCGTAACCACGATTGACGATACGGGTAACGCTAGTGGCATTCTTTCCCAACAATTTAGCAATGGTTCTGCCGTAACCCTAGCCGCAGGTAAGTTTTGGTATAACGGCTCTACTGGTAGCTGGAACGCTGGTATGGGTGGTGGTTTAGTTACCCAACAGATAGGCGAAGAACTTTACAGATACGGCAAAGCAAGTGCGGCTATAACTGACTCCCCATTACAACTGGTCTATAAGACTGGTGTAGTCGGTGCAAGTTCAGTTATTACTTTTGCCCCTGCTGTTGCTGGAATAACTAGGGGTGATGACATTCTTGGATGTGCTACAGAACCCATTGCTAATAACGCATTTGGTCGCATTACTACCTATGGAATAGTTAACAACATTACGACCAACGGCACAGCTTATGGTGAAACATGGGCTGATAACGATGATATTTATTACAACCCAGCAACAGGCGGTCTTACAAAAACATTACCATCTGCACCTAATCTAAAGCTATTGGTAGGTACTGTTATCAATGCTGGTAGCGGTGGTTCAGGCTCATTTATTGTTAAATTAGGCGTTGCTACCTATTTAAGAGATTTATCCGATGTTCAACTTGCAAGTTCTACAGGCGGTCAATTACTGACCTACAACCAAACCGATGGCTATTGGAAGAACACAAGTCTATCGGCTGGAACTGCGATTAGCGTAACCCCTACGGCTGGCGGTGCAATTACTGTAGCCAACACAGGCGTGACTTCTGCGGTAGCTGGTACAGGCATTAGCGTTAGTGGTGCTACTGGTGCGGTAACTGTAACGAATACTGCTCCTGACCAAACAGTCGCTATATCGGCTGGTACAGGAATATCGGTATCAGGTACATACCCTAACTTTACTGTAACCAATACTGCACCCGATGTACCATTTACTTACACATCGACCTATATTCCTTTTGGTCAAGGTACTACAACGCCTAACCAATCGGCTAACCTGACCTTTGATGGCACAACCCAAACCGCACCAGTACAGCGGGCTAGTAATGGAATCGTGACCAATAACAAAACTATCGGCAGTAGCTTTACCATCCCATCTACGGATAACGCTATGTCATCAGGCCCAGTAACGCTGTCGGCTGGCGTAACAGTCACAGTTTCTAGTGGGTCACGCTGGGTAGTTCTGTGAGTTTTGCTACCGCTTTCCAAGCTAATGCGTTCCAAAATAACGCATTCCAAATTTACACACCACCGCCACCTGA
>Ga0315903_10003068_pt1 | contig 23571 bp, 22 predicted proteins | sample LakEriMetagenome_7_FD_203524 | JGI IMG/M metagenome (GOLD analysis project Ga0315903, IMG submission 203524) | Freshwater fungal communities from buoy surface, Lake Erie, Ohio, United States - Buoy 2 MA119 | ecosystem: Environmental > Aquatic > Freshwater > Lake | place: USA: Lake Erie, Ohio... | reverse complement strand
TCTTGAGGTGTGCATGATCCTCAACCACAACAGCGCCTCCGGTAACCACGTGCTTTAGCCGTATTTTGCTATACGGAACGGCACTCTTCTCACTCCAGTGCTGAACTGACGCAGCACTCCAAGAGTTGGTGGTCAATCCCGAGCCGTACACGTCGTCGAACGTCAGCACGGGGTCCGTCTGGATAGGGTCCTGCAAGCAGTATTGCAGGGTCGTGGTTATCGACGGGACATTTCCAGTATCGGTGATGTTTATTTGAGTGCCTGCTACAGCATCCGACAGAGATGCAGCAAGCTGCAATGTGGAGGCGCCTGTGTCAATGACAAAATAGTCTGTGGCTGCGGCTAGTCCTCCTGGATACGAAGTGCTATTAGACACAAGACGAACCTTGAGCCCCGTGAACATGGCGTGCACAGCAGCAGTGGTGATTTCGTCCCCAGTAGCGTCTACTCCAGCGTCAACAAAAGCAGCATCGGCATAGGCTAGAGTGTTCGGGGTAAACGTCAGCGAGCCGTTCATATCCGAACCAGTATCTGTCAGGTCGATTGCAGTTCCAGCTAGTGCATTGACTAGCGAAGTTGCAAGTTTAATCTCTCCAGCAGCATTGTCGATGATGAAATAATCTGTGATCAGGCCAAGAGGGCTCGGAGGCAGATATGCTACGTCAGTGGAGGTTATTTGCACCTTAAGTCCTGTGATGAAACCGTGCAGTGCTATTGCCACGACGTCTGTGCCGATTGTAACATTTGTCGGCTTAAACGTCTTTGAAGTGAATGTTAGCGTATCAGGAGTTACAGTCAGTGCGCTAACTACTCCGCCGATATTTGTAAGATCAATTGCAGTGCCTGCAAGGGCATTGACGAGAGATGTGGCGAGTTTCACCTCTCCTGCTGCATTGTCGATTATGAAATAGTCTGTCAACGCTGCTAGTGGGTCGGGCAAGGAGTAGCCTGCCGTTCCAGAGATACGAACCTTCAGGCCGGTGATAAGCCCATGGGCAGCTTCTGCAATGACGTCTGTACCAAGCGTAATATCAGCGCCTAGGAAGTTGAAGTTGCTGTAAGTAGCAGAAGGAGTGAAGGTGTGATTGCCTACACCCTGGTCAGTCAGGGCTATTGCCGTTCCTGCATATGCGTCAGCTTCGCTAAGTGCTAGTTTATAAACATCATCTGAAATTCTGATGATATAGTGGTCTGTCAGCGCTGCAATACCTGCGGGGAGCGTATTATCAGTTGTGAATTGTCCTACCACGCCGGTGATATAGCCATGGCCAACCTCTGTAATCTCATTAGACGTTGCGTTGAAATCAGAAGCTGGAGTAGCCTTTGCCGAGAAAGTGTCCTGTACGGTACACGTGAAAGTAGGTGCCGTAAGGTCAATTGCAGTACCTGCATAAGCATCCGCTTCACTCGCGGCTAGTTTGAAAGTGCTGCTAGACACCCATATAACGTAATAGGTCGTGAGCGCGGAGAGTCCGGCAGGAATAACCGCACCTGCCACCTGCACTGGAAGGCCAGTAATGAATCCATGCGCTGCTTTAGTAATGAGATCCGTAGCAGCATCAGCAGTAGAGGAGGCGGCAGCTGCAAAGGTTTGCTGCGACACTACTGTGAAAGTAGGGGACGTCAGGTCGATTGCAGTACCTGCGTATGCATTTGATTCACTAGATGCGAGCTTTCCTGCGTTGGCACTGTCTCGGATGAAATAATAGGTCGTACCTGCCACAAGAGGCGAAGGAACGGCAAGCCCCGACACCTTTCCTGGAAGTCCAGTAAGCCAGCCATGGGTGTTCTTGGTGAGAACATTAGTCTCAGAATCTACAGTGGTGGCGCCAGCGGCAAACACGTCCTGCACATCGATTGTGGTACTCACAACGCCCTTGGACAGTCTCGCGTTTATGCCGAAAGAGAAGATGCGGGACGTATCCATCTCGTCGGAGTAGACTGAGCCGGAAGCATCAGATATTGTTCGTGAACTGAGAATAATAGGACAGGCAGATTTCACAGGGGTCTCCCTATAGGTGGGGAATCGCTGGTGTTTTGAGCCAGCGACTCCATGAGGTGGGAGGCACTGGGGGAGCCTCCCATGTCCCTATAGAATATCACGACTATCTTGAGGTTGCACGCTGAATTGAATTTTGTTGCGGAGGGGCCATGGTAGACTTCTTTTGCTCATTAGCTTTTGCCTGCGTCTTGTGGGATTTTTGCAGGGAGGAGATGCCTGACACATCCTTAGGCTTAATGGTATCAAACACTTCTCTGTATAGCACAGGATATACTTCCATAAGCGCCTGAAGCTGCGCATCAGACAGTCGACGCCCCTGTTCTGCCGCAGCTGCTATCTCGCCGTAAGGATTGCTTATCATTGCAGCAATCTCGGCGTACTTGCGAAGCTCGGGGGACGATGGCGGACGGGTCCTTGTCGGGTCTCTCAACGAAGACGTAGGCCGAGGAGACTTGTCCAGCAGGTACTGCCGGGCGATTCCGACCTTGTCGGCTGCATACGCCGGGAGGTCTTTGTTCATTTCTGCAAGCTCGGTGTGCCTTTCCAGAGGGTCCACGTAGAACGAGCCTTCAAGTGTTGCCACATGCTCCTCGTACGCCTTGGGGTCCGCAGCAAAGAAATCGTACATCGACGAGGCTTCGGAACTCATAGCCATTCCGAGACCTTTTCGCACGTTCTTTGTTCTCTCGGAAATCCTCTTTCCGGCCATTCCAAGCATCTTAGCTGCCCAGTTCTCTACGCCGACCAGCCCTCCCTGTGCCACGTGCTTGCGCAGGGCATTTGCACCTCTCTCAGCAGCCCTAGTGGTGCGGAAAAACACGGCAGGATTTGTTAGCGCCTGTCCGACGGCTACGCCAGCCAAACCTGCAAATTGATACAACATCGCCATTTTTGTTATGGCTGTTGCTTCCGGATCTCCCTTCTGCATAGTGGCCAATTTCTTTGCCTCTTCCCTTACTCCGCGAAGGGCGTCAATCATTCCGCTGAGTTTTGACACTTCCGCAGATAATTCTGGAGGAAGGCCGGCAGAAGAGTTGTCAAATTTATTCTTTACTTGCTCGAGAGCGGCTACGAACTCATCTCCGTTTAGCTTATGATATCTGTCAGAAACTATCGCCTTTGTAAACCGCTGCAAGGACATGACGCTCTTGTCCCCACGATCAAACATAGGATCAAGTAGGCGGCGCATATCCATTGCTGCGTGGTAAGTCTCGTCGGCTGCCAGTACTTTTCTTTTCAAGTTTTTAACACCCAGCATGACATCCGCCTGTGACAGAAGGTCGTCATGAACGCGAGATATCTCATCAATATCTGTGATAGTTACCTTAGAACCTGGACGCTTGCTCGCAGTTATCATCTCTCTGCGAAGCTTAGATACTTCGCTGAATATGCCGGATTTTCCGAAAAAAGCATCTCCTAGCTTTTCTCCTCGTTGAAGCTTAGCAACAAATTGCTCTAGAGCGTTATCAACGTCCGATACAACACCCTTGGACGCAGCCCTGTTTTTAGGCTCTGTCATGATATTAATCGTGCCCGATATGAAATCGTCGAACCTAGGCTCGTATAGCTGGTACGTATTCATGATGTCTATGGCGGGCTTTTTCGCCTCGTCCATAGACGCGTCTGCAAACTTCTTCACACCCCTTCTTGTCTTTTCCACGCTATTAAAGTGCGACTCGACTGCTTTCTCAGTATCCTTATTGAAAAGCTCCAAGTGCGCCACGTCTTCTTCCTTAGACATCTTCAGCACTTGATTGGCGTATTCCTTCTCGTCGCCGGATTGAAGGTATGAAGCGCTGTTAGCAAACAGCTTGTTAGAAGACCTTCCTAGATCAGTAGTATTGCTCTTCTTTGTTCCTGGGAGTATTTCGAGCACTTTGTCGATTGTCGGAGATATTACCCTCTCCCCTGCGAGCTTTGCAGCAGCAATTGTCGCAGGTCTGGCTCCATATTTGTAAGCGCCCTTGACGCCTCTGATAAGTCCTGCTCCAGCAACTGGAAGTCCCGCACCCATAACACCACCGAAAAGTACGTCGCGTATGGCCTCATTCGCAAAGCCCTCCGCGCTCATAGGGGCGTCGGAAAGAGACACGTTCGACAGAGTCTGCTGTAGGCCTCCTACGATGCCCTCAGAAGCTCCGCGAACAACTCCTTCCTTCAACGTTCCCATTGCCGCTTTTGGGCCTAGTTTGGCAAGGGCACCTGCCGCCCTAGCTGCGGGTCCTCCAGGAAGCGCGACGTAGCCTGCGGCCTCTCCAAGCACGTTGGCGATAGGCGCCTCTTCTTTTGCAGCTGCGGCCTGCTCTCTGAATGTAAGCTCACTACCTGGTCGTGCGCCCATTCCAGAAACGCCTAGCGTAACATCAGAGGCTCCCATGGTTGCCGCACTGGTCACGCCGAGCAAAGCAGACGTCAACGTAGACGATATCGGATTGGCTGCGGCAGCTTCTCGGGAGTTGTCGATGCGAGTCCTTAGGATACCCCCGTTCGCTATCGCCTCTTCCCGAGCCTTCTCGATATCTGCCAAGTCATACTGGTAGGTGTCCCCTGTGGAAGGGTCGTCGATCTCTATCTTTCCGCTGTCAGTGAGAAAACTGTCTGGCGCAAGGATTCCATAGCGCTTGTCGAGGAATAGCTTCTTCGCCTCTTCGCTGTTCGGCTCAACTACTTCGTTCGAGAAGGTGTCTAAAAACCTCATTGTTTCACCTTCCTGTTGCCGCTGAATGCAGGCCCTTTTGTGGCCCCTTCTTTGTATCTCTGGAGGGTTTCCCATCCAGAAGGATCGTTGCCGCGAACGAAGTCTTTTCCGAACAGGGCCTCATTATCTGCAAACCTTTGAATGCTTCTGACGTATTCTTTCTCTTTTTCCTTCATGATCGTTATAAGGAAGTCGCGAACATTTAACATTTCTCGGTCACTGAGAGGGGCTCCTTCAAAAGCCGCGATTAGTTTATCTCTCGTCCAGTATTTTGGCTTGTTATCGAACTGAAGTCTATCTACGTCCGCATCAGTCAAAACACCCACAGACTGCATCATCTTAAGCACTTCATTCTTCAACGCAGCTTTGGCTAGCGGGTCCGCCTTTAGCTCGCTTTCCGATAGCTTAACCGCCTTGCGACCGAGCGCTGCTACAGTCTCGTACTTAGATCGCGCCTCTCCTACTTCTTTGTTATATATCTCGAACTTACGCATCTTCACTTCCGGAGAGGTTTCTTGGGCACCTTGATTTGCTACAAAAGTCCTATTAACCGTGGTCTTTGCAGTTGACTTCTCCATAGCCGAAGCTATTTCTGCATCTCGCCTAGCCTGTAGGTCGGCAATCATACCTTGTAGGTTCGTCTTTGCGGCCGAGTTAGTAAGCCTGCTGTTTATCTCTTCTGCCTTCGCTTTTGTGGCATCCAGGGCCATTGCTCGGGCAAGATTTCTAGCCGTTCTCTCATCCCCAACCGTTTCCATGTACGAGGACAGTGAGCCGCGAAGGTCAGATATCTTGTCTCTCTTCTGCTGCATCTCGACCTTCTGCAAATCTAGATCCTTGTCTACAGCGTTCATGATAGCCTCGACCATCGGGTTCGGGCCATCCTTTCCGGTACGTGCCTGATAGGCCACGCTGGCAGCTGCACCAATAGCAGCAACTATTTTGTTCCAGGTTCCCATATTGTTGAAGTATCTTTTAGGGTCGAGTTTAACCTTGGCGGAGTCTTCTTGTGCTTCTCGGATAGCGTCGTTCAGGCGCTTTTTCTCTTGCTTTTCCGCATCTGCCGCAATATATTCGGTCATCTCCTGGCCGGCTATCAGCTCATTGCGCTGTCGGTGAAGCTCTTCAAGATCTTCGTTTGCCTTAGTAACAGCGGCCATGTTCTGGTCTATTACAGACTTGCTGGCATTGAAAGAGTCGTTTGCGGCAGTTTCCCGTCTCTTAGCTTCTTTCGGAGTAATATCGGGAGACGTCGTTGACTGCGTTACCTGGCCTAGCTGCAAAGGAGCCACCTGGCTGGCCATAGCTGCCGCTGCGGTGGCCTCTTCTTCCTGTCGCCTCTTCTCTTCTTCCGCCTCTCTTTGCGCTTTTTCTATATCTGCGTTTAGAATCGCATTTGCCGTAAGATCTCCATACAGGCTTTGCGGAGATTTGTTCTGGCTCTGCAACAAATAGTCCGTGAACAAGGGCGCGTTAGGGTCCTCAGCCTTTATTGCTTCATTCGTAATTATCGGCATATATGTCTCCTAGTATTACAAGGCCATAACGATAGGGGCAAGCTTCCCTGCTGCTCCCAGTAGCGTGGTAAGCATATCAGGAGATTTCTCCTCCGGTCGCCCTGCCTTTGCTTGCTCTATCCCTTTGTCCTGCCCTCGCATACTGACGATTGCTGTAAGGTACTTAGATATCATATCATTGTTCAGTCCTGCGGCAGTTAGCTGTGCTCTCAAGGTTTCGATAGCGGCAACGTTTCCGGCAGCTGCGTTTGTCTTCAGTACATCAAGGTCCACTCCCTGGTTTGCCAGGTTTGCACGAAGTGTCGAATCAGCACGTGCCAGCTCAACCTGTACTGCCGCAGCCTGATTGCCTTGCGCCGCTCGAAGGGCTAACTCTCCGCTTGCCAGGGCTGCGCTGTCGGTTGCTTGCTTCTCAGTAAGCGCGACCTTCAATGCGTTGTCAGCATTCATTCCAGAGGCTTGTAGGTTCTGAGCACGTTGCTCTACCCCTGCTCGCTGGTCCGCAGTTAGGCCAGACAGCTGGTTAGCGACGTCCTGGCCAACGACTCCGGCAGTCTGTGCCGAGGAGGCGAGAGCTCCGGACGAGAAGGCATCTCGAGCCTTTGCCATTTCGTCAGCACGAAGCACGGCCCCTTGAGTAGCGGCCTGTTGCTGTAGAGCAACTCCTTGTTGAGCCGCAAGTCTAGCAGCTGCTGGATCATATCCCCTACCTGCCATGACAGCGTTCTGTTGTGCCAAGATCTGGTCTGCCTGTTGCTTGAGCATCAGTTCGGCAGCGGAGGGTGCGGCGCCTTGAGCAGCCTGCTGCTGCAGTGCCAGCGCGTTTTGCACCGAGCCCATTCCTTGTGCCACTTGCGCGTTGTTCGCTATGGAGCCAACCGACGGAGTGACGTTAGCTACTCCAGGACCTGCCGCAACCTGACCAACTTTCGATGTGTCTACGGCTGTTGCGCCTATTGGCGCGGCTGACACATTGGCAGGATTTGCTATGGTTGGCGCTGCGACGTTCTGCACCTGGGATCGATCGACGGTCTGTGCCGCGAGCGGATTCACCGTTGTCGGAGCGTACGATATGGAGGTTTTCTGAAGAAAATCAGCCCATTCTTTGGCTTTACGCTCTTTCTCTTCCCTAGCAGCTTTCTGTTCTGGAGTTTCAGAAGGTCCCATTGCTGCGGCCAGTACTTTATTGTATCCACTATCCTCTCCGCCATTGCGGTTTTCTTGGGATGCGTTAGGGTCGTATGCCCTTGGAGTAGGTGCAGGTGCTCCGCTAGTCCTCGCAGAACCTCCCTCATCACTGAATCTTTGTTCTGGCATTGTAGCTCCTTATGTAAGGCTTCGAGTAGAGGAGCCCCTGAAGAAGGACTTGTCTACTCCAACCTCTAATGTTACACCAGTTAACTCAAAACTTCCAAGCAGATCGTTGGATGGGAATGCGTCGTAGATTTTGATTTTGAAGGCAGAACACCTTTGAACTCGCGGCTTTAGCCGGAAGCGATAGGTGCCATCCTCTGTTCCACCGAAGGTCCCTGTTCCGAAAGGAGTGGCCGTACCGAAAGTGGAACCTACTACAACGGAGGTGTCCAGGGAGAATATATCTTCAGGGAAACCTCTGTAATCATAAGATAGCTCTACCACAAGGGTGTGGCGGCCGACGTACTTTCCGAAAAACAGCACGTTCAATATTCGCTGCATGCCTTGTAACATTCCGGTAGAAATCCAGCCGGTCTCTATCATCGTAGTGAAGTTTGCCCCGTCGTCTGCGAACAGGGAGGAGTCTTTTCTCCAAACATCTCCAGAGGATGTTGCGATAACGTGTGCCGAGCCCATCGCGGAGCCTACACCGGCAGGGGTGTGCACGGCCCAATATTTGTAGAAGTAGTCGTACGCCAGAGTGTTTGTAGCAGACGTAAATAGAACCTGATTCTTGTTGGACTCCACTGCGGCCCCCGTACATGGGTCGTCATACGCCTCAACTTCGGCGCCTATGTATGCGTGTGCCAGACTTCGGTCAAGCAGCCATATGCCCTTCTCCGACTGGAACATCAGCCCTACGGGAGTCTCCACAATCGACCTCGGACTGACGCATCCCACGTCGGCCGGAAGCTGCTGCGGAACGGATAGCGTATTGTTGGACGCTGTGGCGTCAGGAGGCTCCCCAGACAGCGCGTGACACTTCTTGCGGGTGAACACTAGCAGATTGGCGTCCATCGTCCCTAGGGCCGATATTGGGCGCTCTAGCTGAAGGTCTGTAACCAGAACGTCGGAGAACGAAAAGCCGGCAGCGCGCTCGAGAGGCTTTGTCCAAAAAATGCGAGATGAGCACTCCCCGCCGCTGACCGCAACTCGGTTCAGGTACCTTGCGATTGTGGAACATCCCGGAGGTGGAATATTTTCGACGATTCCGCCAGCAGTATAAAGTATCTCTTTTGAAATAAGGTCCGAGTCTGGCACCTCGTCAACGAACGTCACCGTTGCTGCCGAAAGGGAATTGCTGGTTGCGGAACCTTCGGACACCTTGTAGAAAATCGTAGTGCCTGCGTCCTCCGTCCTAAACACCTGAATCTTTATGGGATTCTGTGTCTGGGTCTTTAGAGTAGCCCACAGGCATTGCAGGGTTACCGTGACTTTCGCAATGCCGCTTCCGCCCGAGACTGCGTGAGAGGTAGCCGTGCTGGGAGAGCTTCTGTGTACCCTTCCGTTGTTGTCAATCCATTCATAAATCGCGCAGTACAGGTACGTTCCGTCAGCCATGTGGCCGCCGCTTGTAGTGGTCGCACATGAAGGAGGTTCTGGGAACAGGAGAAACCCAAGCTCGGAAAACCTAGTGCCGTCGTACGCTCCTACAAAAGAGCCTGCAAACAGGGCAGTGTCCAACACGTCTGTCATGACAGGAGAGGCGTCCCGAGAGAAAGTGACCACTACCGTGTTTTCTATAACACTTGACGACGTCTTTAGCACGGCCTTTCCAGCACAAAGTACGCCGCTGTTGCTCGAACGAACGTGCGTCTGTCTAGCCTCGGCAACGTTGGTAAGGAACCTTCCAATCAGCACAGTGCTCCAGGACGCGAGAGCCGCTGCCGGGGTGCAGCTAAAGAAGAAGCCATTTCGCTGAAGTCCCGAGTCGCTGTCATAAAGTATTGGAACTATTACTGAATCTCCGTCCAAGTATGGGGTCGCTAGAATGCTGCCTTTGGCAAGTGTGAACTCAGAGGAGTATCCCGTTCCGGCTATTGTCTTCGACTTTATCCTTGTCAGGCACGCTTCCTTTGAGGCTCCTGCGAAGTCAACGAACACATGAACATGAGTGCTGTCACACACGGCGGCCATTCTAACGATATTCGACGTTACTGTAGTTGCATCGTTAGCGTCAATGCTATTGAAATACCCGTCAAATCCCTCGACTTGAATTGTAGTAGTCGCTCCCGCGCCGACAACATACAGACGATCCACTCCGGATACAGATGCCGTCGCTAGCGCAAGCCTGTTCGCTGCTTTCACCGTGGTTGTTACCGGAGCCGGGAATGCTCCTGTACCTACCCCTAGGACGTTGCCCTCTCGGATTATCGCCAGGATTGTGAATGTGGCGTTTGTGTCGTAGTAGGCTATGCAACATCCTCCGAAGGCGTATATTGCGTCAGGGACGCCTCCAACGTACGTAGAGACGTGCTCTACCGCCGTGGCCGTATCAGGGTTCGCCATTGGGCCGCAAATGCAGCACAGTGTTGCAGCCACGCGATACAGAATCCAGAAGGTGTTGGATGAGACAACCACCTTGATTGATAGCGGCGTTACGGCAACGAGCGTGGGGGACAGCACGAAAGCCCCGGTGGTAAGGTCCTTCACTGCATACCACAAGCCGTCCGTTGTTTTCCACGCGATAACTCCATAATTCCCAGACTCCTGATAGTCCTGAAGAGTGTGTGTAACGGAGCCGCCGACAAGTGTATCTATGGAAACATCGGAGAAAATTGCAGTGCCTTTTGACACCCAAGAGTTTGCCACGTCGTTATACGTGTACAGAGTGTCGTCAGCACTAGCAAGTATCTCGTCGTTAAATGCGAAAACCGCAGTTGCTGCGATACCAGATAGCTTCTCATAACCGGCCCTTTTTCGCATAGTCGGAGCGTTAACTATCTCCGCATTTTGCAGTGTCTTTAGCCTACCTGCCGGCAGAACTTTGTCGTCTGTCTTAGTATCCATCCCGGAGAAAACGAGAGGGACTAGTTGTTTTTGGAGTGTCATTAGGATGCCTCATAAAATACGTAAAGGACACAAGACAAGGCCCTAGAAGCACTATTAGTGGAGTATATATAGGTGGTGTCCCATGTACAAGAGTTGTTATGAATATAGGTAGCCGAAAGGGTATAATAGAAACTTCCAATGACGGCCTTTATTGTACTGGCAGTCATTCCGTGTACTACTTTAGGATTAGATTCATCGGACCAGGTTGCCGCTATTTTTTTCATTTTGAACGCCGGCGGTGTAGAATTTCCTAGTGATGTGTATCCACTATTTGTTATAGTAGAGGCAGCTACCTCACCTACGAGATTGGCATTTATCGACGTTCCGTCTCGCTGCACAATGGTGTCAGTAGTGTTTGTTTTGGCGTATGCCAGCGAAGCCAGTGCCTTACTGCCGTTGCTGACTACAACCTGGGAAGCCGTCAGGCCGCTCAGCGTCAGTCCTGTGAAAGTGGGAGAGGCTCCTGTATGGATACTTTGCGGCAGGGAAAACGTTATATCAGAAGCGTTTTGTGTAACTGTAACCTGGTTGGAGGTGCCCAGAATAGCCTTCCAGACGTTGGTGACTTTGGAAGAGGTCAGGTTTGCTACCATTATCACGTTGGCTGCACCCGGTCTGTCAGGACAAAATGCGTAGTCATAGTCTGCTGAAGCAGCGTCGTCTGCTTTCAGAGTTACTGTGTTTCCCGTAAGTAAACTGTTTTTGTGGAGCACGACTGTTCCACATAGAAGCGCGGCAACATTATTAGTAGACGTCTCCTCTATGAAAGAGAAGGATTTGCTGGTGGTGTTGTATCCTACGGCTGCACTTCCGATGATTCCGAAGATGTTTCCGGTTCCGGAAACCTTCACGCTTCCTGATTCGGTAATCTGCACAGCCCCAGTACCGTCGCGCCAGAAAAGGTCTCCGGCTGAGTTTCGGTACAAAGAGCCAGTAGTAGTCGGGGCGGAATCAGGAGTAGACATCGCAAGTTCGGACAGGTCGATAAGACTGAATCCGTTGGCGTCGAAAGCCGCGTTCCAGTTGAAGCCTGCCGGAGTCACTCTCGCGCCCTTCCCGCTCGTATGGTCGTGCAGGTCTATGGCGAGTAGCGCCGCATATACCTTTGTGGCCCAATCAGGGCCTACAGTGGTGGAGACTATCGGAAGGTCCAGTCCCATGTTGGGGGTTGTCATTTAGCACCTCAAAACATCAATAGTGTTACAGATTCGGCTGAACTAGCCACCAACGAAATCTCTGTCACAGTGGCAGCGACTGTTGTGTCTTCCCATACTCGCACGTCTGCGGAGCTTCGCGCTAGCAGGAAGCCTCGGGGAACCCTTCCCAGACCGTGCCGTACGGCAACAGTGGATGTATCCAGAGTGACCGTGACAAGCGCCACCTGGAGGAACTCGGACAGCACAAAGTTCACAGCGCTGCCAATCAGCCCTAGGGCACGCTGTAACACGACGTCAGAAACCTGGGGAAGTGCAGGGACGCGTTTCATACCATATCCTCGTCCCAATTCACGCCATAGATATCACGAATTGAGTCGGCGTTTTCCATATCCCTGTTGGCAATTGCATCTAGGATATCCTGCTTCGCAGCCGATGCCCTATTTCGCAGCCCTACAGAATTTCGCTCTTCTCGCTCAACGCAGAGCGCTGCGCTCGTGGCAATCACGTACTCCAGGCCCTTGTACTCGGGAGTGCTTATGGACGACGCCGAGGTGAGTGTCGGAGGATGGGGAATGTAGTACAAAGTGGCTGTAAACGTTCCGTTTTTTGGACGGAACACGATGTTCGAGCCGCTCAGGCAGTATCGGTACATGAACGCAGACGTCACAGTTGAGTCGAAACTATTCCTTTCGGCCCATGCAAACTTCTTGAGAGATCTGTCCTGTGTTCCGACAAGAGTGTCCACTCCACAGATTTTATGGCAATCTGTAGGGAGCGCTACGGAAGAATTCACCACAGAAAGAGATGCCGAGGTTCGGAAAAAGTTCTCATCTAGCTGAACTATCCACTCGTACACCTGCTCATAGGCGTCTTGAATGAACTCCAGAATCTCAGCATCTGAAACAAAAGAGGACGCCTTCATATCGGCGTCCCCACGTATCCTCGCTATCAACGAGGTAACCGTTACAGAAGGCATACATTACTCCATTTCGTCGTCGCCGTCGTCAGAGTCAATCATCGAGAGCATTTCTTTGAACGCGGCAATCGCGCCCCCGAATTCTCCCGCCTGCATAGCAGTGAACATTTTCTTCAAAGACTGCTCCTGCGCCTTCTTCACAAAGTCCTTGTGACCTAGCTCAGGCTTTGCAGTATTTTCGCTCTCTAGCCCGCTCAAAATCTCCATAACTGCTTTGTCGTTGTCGAGCAAGCTAGACAGCATGTTACTCTCCTTCTCCAACTACGGAGCTTCGGCGAAGCAGGATTATCCCGCTGATTACATTGCCAGATTCACTCTCTACGGCTGCGCCGGCATCATCAACACATTGGATGACGATGTGGTCAGGAGAGTCCTCAGACTCGCGACATACTTGGACCGACACTGCCTGCGACTGTAGTACGGCTTTGCAGTTGCCTGATCCTGCGCCACCAGCGCCCGAAGCCACAAAGCACTCGCCGACAACATTCTTCCTAGCACCGGAAGCTGTGAAATCCGAGGTTCCAACAACCTGAATGGAGTACAGGGTCGTAGGGTTGAGAGAGCCATCGTTCACCGCTCCACCAGCCACTCCAGCGCGAACGTCGAAGTGGGCGTGCATGAGTCGGTTGTACTCCCTGTCGAGTAGGATTCGATAGATGCCAACGCCAAGCCTGGTAACAGAAGTGATTCCGCTACCTTGAGTGCCTGTCACCGCACCCGTGCTGCCGGTCAGAAACCGAACGTTCAGAAGGACGGCGTCCTTGATCAAGTTCGATATTTTTTGTTCAAAAGCATAAGCTACCATGATGTTTCTCCTTTCCGCTCAATTACGAGCGGAGAATCATGCGACCGTTGAAGCCGGGAGCGTCACATGCCAGCTGTAGGTTGCTCTTGAAGCGAGCTTCCCACTGGTCAGCATCGGCAACCGCGCGGATGGTAAGTCCATCGCGATTGATGAGGCTCATTGGGCTGTCGCCCTTATGGTACAGCAGCCAGGTTCTCATATCGAGAAGGAGTGCTTCCTTGTCCGGACAGTCTGCGTCCTGAACAACTTCGATGGGACCCTTAGGACCATTGAGCAGGATGCCTCGGAAACCGAAAGTCGCCTTTTGGTCGGGCTTGATATCGATGTAATTAACGCGAGTGCCGAGAGAGTTCACAAGGCGAACCCAGTCGTTAGGGTTGATTATGCAGAGCTTCGGATTTGCCTCTGCGATTCTTGTGATAAGGGACGCCATGTGAGGAATAGCCTCTTCGATAGGGGTTCCTACAAAGCTCTTGTACCAGCCTGCAAGGCGGATACGATCCACAGAGCGATTCACGCCCCAGAAGCTATCACCACCTGAAACGGAAGAAGGAAGCCAAGACTGGATGCCGTCGACCTTTGCGTCATAGTCACCATAGACAAACACGTATTGGTTCGCTGTAAGATCCCTGTTTGTTGCAGTGTCGGCAGCGCCGCCGTCGGTTGCAGCAACCTCGTAGGTTCCGGCCTCCAGGTCGACTGACTTCACGAACGATATGGTGGTACCAACCGTTCCGCCACCGTCAACAGAGTCGGCGTAGATCTTCATTCCAACCTGGAGGTGCTTAACGTCGTCAGCAACCTTCGCATTGATGGTAGTAGAGCTGCCGGACTGCGTAGAGGCAATCTGCATAATGGCGCCAGAACCGCCTCTGAAGAGTGCGTGCGAGGCAGAATCGCCAAGCTGTGCCATTTTGTTGTCTGCTTCCTTGGTACGAGCATCGAAGAACGCAGCAGCGTCCTGCCCTTCAACGGATTGAAGGAGCTCGTCGTCCCAGCGAACAACCGCGTAATCCTGCACGGTCTGAAGAGCCATTTGAACGCCCTTGGTACCGAGTGGATTGCCCTGTGCGAGAGAGAAAGAAGCGGACCGACCGCCACCACGAGAATAATCAATCACGTGGTCGATATACTTTCCGGACACTCTCTTTTTGCGAGCAAGAAGGAGGGCCAGAAAAGGATGGTCACGGGCCAGGGTATCTTCCATGAAATCAGAAACATACTTAATCTTGAGAGCGTGGCTAAACGCTGTTAGGTCAATTGAAGCCATTTTTCACTATCTCCTACGCTTTTAGGAAAGCCTTCAAGGCTGCCTTATGGCGTTCTTCGTGGGTCATCGGCATACCGGGAACCGCTCCCGATGCGCCACCGTCACCTCCGAGGGTAGTTGGCTGACCCCGATTCGGAGAAAGGAAAGTATTATCACCAGCTTGCTTCTGGTCTGCGCCAAAATGCGCCGACAATTTTTTCCGCTTTTTCAAGTCTAGCAGTCTTTGTTCTTCCTGTCTAGTTAGATACGCCTCTACCAATTCCAGAGCCGCAGCTGCGCTGAGTGGAGTGCGCTTCTCGACAGGAATTCCCTTCTCGCCCTGCTGCTCATAGTTGCGCTTGATAACAGAGAACGCCAGCTCGATGGAGGATGCCGAGCCGGGAGCGTCTTTCATTGCAAGCACCATCTCGAACTTATCAGGGTCCTTGGCAGCCTCAGCCAGAATGGAGTTTTTGTAAGAAACCTCAGCGACCTTCAGCTGGTTCTTGCGGTACTCCTCTTTCTCGGCCTCGCGAGCCTGCTTTATGCTCTCAATCTCTTTTTGCAACTCTTTGTATTTGGTAACCTGAGGATCTTCGTTGGCTAAGTAATGTTCCGTCAGCTTTTCGTAACTAATGCCGAGGTCTTGTAGCGCCTCGATAGCCTCTTTCATATCGCCGCTAGCGATGCGCTCTTTTCTCTGATTCCATTTCGTATGAGCGCCTTCAATATCCTGAATAGACTGCTCTTTCCTGGATAGTTCCTGCTTGCGTCTCTCAAGTTCCGCTTCCTTTTTTGTAAGATGCGACATTCGTTGGGAAAAGTCGTCGTTAACTGGCTCCGAAAGCTGAGGGGCTGCGTCAGTTCTCGGGGATTCGGCGGGGTTTGCTAGAATTTGTCCTGCAATTTCATCACTCATACGGGTACTCCTTGGGGCATTGGTGGAAGAGGGGGCATACCTGCGCCTGGCGCCGGAGGCATTTCTGTCATCGGCAGAGGTTCCGGAGACGCAGGGATATCACTCTCGATTAAAGATTGAATGCTGTCAATATACTCTTGCAAATTCTGAAGAATTCGGTCCTTTACGCCGTTGTCACGGGCGTGCAGGTACATGTTCGTGGCTACCGTAAGGCAGGTCTCCAAATCGTCATATTTCTCAGCGGCCATTGGGTCTTCTCCGTCAAGAATAGCTTCGACGTTCTTCCTGGCGCTGTAATATCCTGCGTACTTGATCTCGGTATGCATCCTCATATCGGGCATATCTGCCAAATCGGCGAACTCCGCAGGGGAGATAAGCCCGTTGGCAAGCAGTTCTGCGAGCTTTTCCTGTCGTGCAGCGGGCTCATTGGGAAGCGCTGACACGGGGTAATTCTTGATTAGAATCCTGTCGTTGTCGATATCTGCATCCTTCCACTTTATGCGCTCGCCCCCGGTGGAGGAGTGCGACATGATGCAGAAGCTCGGGTTCTTGTCGGCAATCAACGTGCACATTGCCTTGGTGGCCTTGAACGCATCGATGTGTAGCTCTTCAAAAGCCTGGCCAACCAACACGAACCTCTCGCTCTCGATGTCGTTGTAGGTTTGCAGAGCCCTTCCCGACTCCAAGCCGGCAGGCTTCTCCGAACGGGCGCTCAGTGCCGAGATACCCACAAAGGCGTATGCCTCGTTCTTAAGCATCTGTAAGTAGTCAACAATCTGCGAGTGAATCGGTTGCGGAGCAAAGTACTGCGGGGGCATGCCTGAGTACGGGAGAATTGCACCGATTTGGTTGGTGATGATTCCTTTGGGAATCGAGCCCTTCTGCATAAGCCATTTCGGAGCATGTCCGAGCTGCATAGCCCTCTGCACGTAGTAGAGGATCTTGTTGATTTCCAACTGGAAAGGGGCCACTTCGTCTATCAGCGACACACCCCAGAAACCTAGCCCCGGACGGGACCAGCGGAAGAACAAGAACGGCTCTCCGTAGGAATACTCTTCGTCGTCAAGTAGGTCGAGGCCGTCGACGCACACAACGTGCCGCACCGTGTTGCGCAGGCTCCAAGCCTCATACGCGACAATGAACTCCTGAGACTTCACGCCGTTCATGGCCGTCTGGCCCTGCATTGCCATGAGTTTTTCTTTGTGCTCGGGGAACTTGTTGATCAGTGCCGCCTTAGAGTAAACGCGCCAGCGGTAATATCGGGAGGGCGTTCCATAAATGGCGTCCATATCATCCACCAGCACCTCGAAAGGCAGGCAGCGCTCGTACATCACCTTCTTGTTCTCAACGTCCGGAATTGGCTGGATTATCCCCGTTCCGCAAATGCACGCGTCGATGAATGCTTGCTTAGCCGCGCGGTGCCAGTTGTTGTTGTACATGACGCCGTACACTGCCCGGTCAAGACGCTCTGCCTTGCGCTGCAAGTTGTAGTCGCCACGGTCCGTAACAACCTGTACCTTAATGCGATTCTTCGAAATCTTGGCGGCGATAGTGTCAGTGCAGGACTTCGCCAAGTTCCACACCAGCTTGTTCCCGATATCCCCCTGAGGGGATGCAGCGCTCTCGAACAGGCGATAGCACCCAAAAACTCCGCTAGTGTAAGTGTTCGAATACATTTGCATGTTCCGAAACATCATGTTTTCTCTGGCGCTGTTGTCCTGGTCTAGCTGCGCAATGTGCGGAAGTAGGCTGTTGAAAACCTCCCCTCGCTTCGCAGCAGTCCAGTCGACAGCTTCCTTACTACTCGTCGTCTTCAGCCCGAGCTGTCGCAACATCTGGCGATCTCCTTTCAAACGGGTCTGCTGATGCGTGGACTATCCGATGCATATCAAAGGGGTCTGCCTCAGTCTGTGGAAAGACGCACTCCGGAGGGAAGAACTCTACCTCGAAAAATCCTGGGCATACAAACTTGCTCACGTTGTTCTTCTTGCAGAAGGAAATCAGTCTCTGAATAGCTTCCTCGCTACCAGGAATCCCACTCTGCGAACATCCTTGACTCTGACACATAATCGTCGTCCTCTGTTTCTGTAGCAGACGCCATTGCGAAACGCTTCACTATTGGCGCCACCTCTTCCTCTGTCTGTCCAAACAAGTATCCAACACACTCGCGCCAAGCATAGAGCGTAGCATCAGCCAAGTGGTTTTCGCAAGAAGGATCTTCCCGTTGCTTCTTGGACTTCTCGTCCCACACCAGGCTTGACCACTCCTCGGCAAGGCCGTTTTCCTCATTGATTATCTGTAGATAGCCCTCAGTCAGGTCAGAGTTCAGCAGTTCGATGAATCCGAGCTTCTTCGTTTTCTGCGCCGGAGTAAGACAAAGCGAGAACCGCGTGTTCAAGTCCTCCGCAATCGCCTTACCCAAGCCGCCCTCGTCGCAAACTGCCCGAACTGGCTTGTATTTGTCCACCAGCCCCTGCAGAATGCATCCGAACTCGCTCAAGAGCATCCTGGAGCGCTTAAACTGCTCTACGACGTAGATGTGACGAGTTTTCTCAGGGTTGTAGGCCAGAACAACCGCCGCATTAGAATCGTTGAAGCCAAGGTCCGCACCAAGAATGTATAGCAGGCCCTCCATAGACGTGTCGGGACTTGCCTGGTTCCGCAAGGCATTGTAACTGTACACATTATTGCCGTCTCCTTTTATCCATTTTCCTTCATACTCCCTCAAATAGATTGGATTGTCTTCGCTCCAGCCCTTCTTGCGCCTGGTCTTCTTTAGGAAATCTTCGACATCTTCGATGAAGGGGTTGTCGCGGGACGTCCAGTGATGCTTGGTGAACTCAGGTGCCGAATGAACCGCCTCGTAGAAGTAGGAGCCGAAGTCCGGGGAAGGGGTCCCAATGATGCGTAAACGGCCCTTCCTTGTGATGAAGGAGGGTGCGATACACTCTTCTATCATCTGCTTGATGTGGCCCCTAAACGAGGCAGCTTCGTCGATTACGACCAGGTCCCACGGAACGCCGCGCAACGTCTCGCCTATTGAGCTTTCGTTAGCGCCTCCGAACTGGATTATCGAACCATTCTCGAAGTATATGACGAGCTCAGCCTCATTGAACTTTGCCCGGATACCGTGGCGCTTGCACTGCCGCTTAGTCTCGCGCCAGGCGATAGCCTTTGCACTCTTGCGAGTTAGGGCCAGGTAAGCGACATTCCGATCTGGACGGGCTACGACTGTGGATACCATGTCAACGATGATGCTGTACGTTTTCCCCGCCTGCCTAGAGCAAGATGCGGCGGAATACTCGCTCTTGTCTTCCACGAACGCAAGTTGCTGCTTGAATAGCTGACCCTTTAGAGCCGCAACGACGTCCTCGGCCGGCCGATCCAGCTTTCTCTTGGACATCTCCTTTTCAAGCAACTTCTTGTTTATCTTAATCATTCAACACTTACTTTGATTTGGTAGCTACGCTTGCCGTCTCTACGTGAAACTCAATGGCCGCAATATTCGGAGCCATTATGCGGAAGTGGCGCTTGCAGGGAAGTCCCTCTTCGAAGTCGTCCGCAATCACGTCCACGCTGTCACCTAGCAGCTCCAATGAAACAATCCTTAGTTCAACTCGTTCTTTTGACAGAACGGTAGTAGACTGCTTGTTTTCTCCAAGCTGGATTGCTTTTCCGAGGAACACTCTCTTGATACGCACTCGATACCCCCTAAGAATATGAAAGGATTGTAAATTCCGACGAATAGCGACTGCGCCTCTATCGGATCGAAAGCTGTCACTGCTGTTTCGATATTAAGTAGCTTAATCAGCATCTTGAACACGCCCATCCTTCGATGGGTCTTGCGAACGTAGGCGAAGTAGATTCGGGGAAGGCTGTCGACAGGGCGCCTAACCACTATCGCCCCTAGGAGAAGCCCTTCGGAAAATACGCCGTATGCCTGGCAGGACTGCTGCACGGCCTCGAAGCGCTTGGTAATCTCCAGATTGAACACGACGGCGTCAATGTTGGGCATATCGATGCGCAAATGGATGCGCCACGGGTGTAGAATAAAAGGCCACTCATCTTCCTTAAGTGCGCGTAGTATCAACATGGTCGCAGCACCTGTATAGCTATCAATGCTATTATATAGGCGAGAAATATCCAGGTCCACAAGCTTCCGGTAAAGCTCTCGTCTTCGGATGGGAACCTACTCATCATTATCTCCTTTTGCAGCCGACAATTGCTGCAGTTGTTCGTTCGGCAATCCGCGCAAGAACTCCATGTCCAGGCGCTTTGCCTTGAGGCGAAGGTTTTGGAATTCGAGAAGAATGCTCGCCAGTGCGCGAAGCTTCATAACGCCCTCTGAGTCCAGGGCGCCTGCTTCTGCGGCAAGTCCGTCGACTTCGGCATCAACGATATCAAGTACTTTCTTGAGTGGGTGCTGCCTTGGCCTCTTCACGTCTTCGTATCTCCCTCTTGAGGAACCCTTGACGAATCCCCTCAGTCTTCTTATCGGCATTTGCGGAAAAACCTATAGGATTTTTTCGATGCATGCGCAATCTTTCTTTGTCCAGCACGCAATCCACCAACCCCGGAATGTGCAACCATTTGAAATGTAACGCACCTCTGGAGCCAATGCAAGTCAAAGGGTGGCCCAGCCACGTCATGCGCTCGATAAACAGTTCCTTGAATAGCTTGACAAACGCCCCTGGGTCTAGGTGTATGCCGCTGTTCTCCAAGAAGTCCTGGACCTCGAAGTAGGCTTTCTCATAGGCCACTTGGTCCCGAAAGTAAGTTGATTGGTTGGACAGCTTTTTCATTTTGGATTTGGGAGCCCGGGGTGACGAGGTCGATCGTAATCGAGACCCCCCACCCCTAAAAACGGGGATCAACTCCCGTGCACTGCTACCCAACAGGTTCCTGAGCTGCTCTATATTGTCAGGCCCCAGCAGCTGGCTGACGGCACGAAGAGGAGACTCGACGTATGTTTGATCCTCCCTTTCCCCGTGCAGGGCTGACTGATAGGCGAGCGCTTCGGCGGGTGTCAACACAGTGTGGAAGAGCCAGGGATAATATCGTCGTGGGAAGAGCATGGCAAGGGCGCATAAGTGCAGGGTATTCTTACTGACCACCGGATGCCGTCCTTCTATTCCAAGCTCATGCTGCCTGGCTAAAGGTACAAAAGACACAATAAAACGCTCTACCAAAACTTTAGTTTTATATTTTTCTGCGTGATAATTGATAGTTTTCATTGAATTGTTTCTTTTCTGAGGGAGTTGTGTGGTATTTTAACGCTAAAGTCCCTCTTCCAAATTCCGTTAAGAAAGATAGGAAACAGCGAACCACTCACTGAAAGGAGAACGCTCATGTGTCACCCAGTTTTTATCCTCGGACTCATCGCAGCGATAATCACCACCACGGTACTCGTGTCAGCATACATCAACGAGAGGAGTGCACGCAATGACTAAAGACCGAGTACTCAACGCAATATGGCTTTTGAAGCACGGACTAGACCTCAGAACAGTGGTTTCAATGCTAAGGCTATCGGCAACAGAGGAGTCTATTCTCATCTCTCTACTCAATAACAGGAGGGCATAACATGAGCTACCTAATGACCATCACAGCGCAACACTTCACGTACCCTAACGACGGTTCCGACCCAGAGGTGTCTTACCGCGTCGTCTTCACCGACCGCGAGTTCGACTCTATCGAAGGTATGGCGGAGGATATTGAGGATTATTTAGGCCTTTGCGAGCTTGACTGCAATACCCTCGACTCCAACAGCTGGCTTCAATCAGTCGACCCAGAGACTGACTACGGCACCGGTGAGGACGTCTACTGGCAAGCCTTTCCAGTCCTGACTGTCTCACAGTGGGAACAGTTGTTGGCTATTCTGGCAGCCCGGGATTTAATTGGCTGGACTCCGCCAACACCTAGCAATGTTATTCAGCTAAGAAAGAGGGCATGAAACATGAAACTCTATGTATATACAGCCAATTTCACCGAACTGTACTCCTGGGCAGTAGTCTGCCGGTGTCTTGTCATTGCCATTGCATACGACGGCACCGAGCTGCACTCGCTTGACGGCACTATACTGGATGACCTCTACTCCTCTCTACCCACTGACACATACTTTCTACCCTCATGGGAGCTGCCAAGCCAACCGGCTGCTATCATTAAACAAGGTGCTTGACCACTCAGTCAACCAACAGGCGCGTACCTGTTATTTTGGCCCTCAAGGAGCCTGAATCGTGCTCAAGTACCTGATATTGTTACAACACACCTACCCACACCTCCCAACAGGGGTCCAACACCCTGCTTTTCTCAACGGTCTCGCTGGCTTAACACCTTTTTTTCCTCTAACAGAGATCTCTCTCCCTATCCCCTATATATATATACTCTCTCCTCTTCTTCTTCTTCTTCTTCTTCTTCTTCTTCTTCTTCTTCTTCTTCTTCTTCTTCTTCTTCTTCTTCTTCTAGAAGAATAAGAGATAGGTGTTATAGATGTTAGGGATTCAACCTTTCCCGTCCTCCCTAGGAAAACTTCATAAAAGGCAAGTGCCACTTTTGCCCGTTTCCTTTCTGTTGCCTACACGTTATGCAGCCCATCTGCTTAATATCGCTGAACTTTCAAAGAAATTCCTCAAGTTTTGCCCAAATCTTCCGTTAAGTAAAACAGTCCCCAACAACAGCGGCAGTCAATCTGCCAGAGAGGAAACAATGGAAAGCCAAGAGATCACAGACCCCAGCATCCGGTTAGCAGCAATGAAACAGAAAAGAATACGGGAAGTTCAGGAACTTATCGCAGCTAAGAAGAAAGAGTATGAGGACAGTGCGCAGGCCCAACTAGACACGATGACGTCTCAGGAGGAGCGCGAAGCTCGCAGAGTGGCGCAAGCAGAGCTAGGTGTCTCAAAAGCACAGGCTAGGCTAGCGCAGGTAGAGCTAGGTGTCTCAAAAGCAAAGGCGAAACTAGCGCAGGCAGAGCTAGACGTAGATACCGCAAAGGCGAAACTAGCGCAGGCAGAGCTAGACGTAGCCGTTGCAACAGCACAAGCAGAGGTAGACGTAGATACCGCAAAGGCGAAACTGGCTCAGACCAAACGAGATGCAGACACTGCAAAGGCGAAACTAGCGCAGGCACGTGAAGCAGCAGAGAAGTCTCCCTGTTACGCCTCAGTGGAAGCCGTGCTGGCAGAAATAGCCTCTGCAGAAGACCCATACAGAGGCGCCTTCCATGGCGATTCGCTAATCGACAAATTAGAATTCAGGATGAAGGACGTGGGCCTCAAATTCCCAAAAGCTCCACCGCTGGTGAAGAATCAGTAGGTAGACTGCAACTAACGAAGAAGGAGAACACTATGAACCGCACAATACTCGCTATCACCATCCTGTCAGCATGTACTGCGTCAGTAGCTCGCTGTGGAGCCGCTGAGGTCCACCTCGTTGGATACTCGGAACCTGAATGGAAGGAGTGGAATGAGGAGAGAGAGAACATGAACCGCACAACAGTCCACACCCCAGAGGCCCTCACCGCTGAACTGGCACGAAGTCTATGGGAATATGACAGCGAGACAGGCACGCTGACCTGGAAGACGAAAACGTGCCGGAAGGTTTGTGTTGGAGAAGTAGCAGGATCTGTCAGTCTGGGATATCTATGTGTTAAGCACAAAGGGATAAGATACCGCGCTCACCGACTGGCCTGGTTAATTACTACAGGAGAGTGGCCTGTAAATGAAATAGATCACATCAATGGCGACAGATCTGATAACAGAATGGTTAATCTGAGAGAGGCTTCACGACAAGAGAATAACCTAAACAGGAAGTGTCATAGAGAAGGAAAGTTGAGATACGCCACCTGGATTAAGCTAGAGGGCAAGTGGCAGGCGAGAGCGCCCAGGATTAATGGAAAGCGAGAGTATTTAGGTCTCTACAGTACCATGGAAGCGGCAAACGCTGCGGCAGAACAGTGGATCAAAGAAAATCTAACGGAGGAATAGTCATGATATCGTTAGTTCTCA
>Ga0315903_10003062_pt1 | contig 23620 bp, 22 predicted proteins | sample LakEriMetagenome_7_FD_203524 | JGI IMG/M metagenome (GOLD analysis project Ga0315903, IMG submission 203524) | Freshwater fungal communities from buoy surface, Lake Erie, Ohio, United States - Buoy 2 MA119 | ecosystem: Environmental > Aquatic > Freshwater > Lake | place: USA: Lake Erie, Ohio... | reverse complement strand
TGCGGTAGGTGGCGTTCGCATCAGCGAGCCAGCAGCTGACTTGGCAGTAATGTTAGCAATCACTTCTTCACTTCGAGGCAAGCCTTTGCCCAAGGGTTTTATTGCCTTTGGCGAGGTCGGTTTAGCGGGTGAGGTCAGGCCTGCACCGCGCGGCCAAGAGCGGCTGAAAGAAGCCGCCAAGCTGGGCTTTACGGTAGCCGTGGTGCCCAAAGCCAATGCGCCAAAAAAGAACGACAAGAACTTTGAAGGCCTCACCATTTATCCGGTTGACCGCATTGAAGACGCCATGAACTGCGTTCGAGGACTTTAAGATCCCGCCATGAACTTTTCCAAAATACTGATCCCGGTTGGGGTGATTGTCTTTGTCGCTGGCGCCTGGCATGAATACAAATGGCCAGGGGTGGCGGTGGCCACTGGCGCTGTGGTGATGTGGGTTTTGTTGCATTTCACCCGCATGGTGACCGTCTTGAGCCGAGCCGCCAATCGGCCTGTTGGGCATGTCGACAGTGCGGTCATGCTCAATGTCAAGCTGAAAAAAGGCGTCAACCTGATGCACGTGATTGCCATGACCAAGTCATTGGGACAGCGATTGTCAGAAGAAAACAAGCAGCCCGAAATCTTCAAATGGACCGATTCCGGCGACTCATTTGTCATCTGTACTTTCAAAGATGGCAAGCTTCAGAGCTGGGACATGACACGGCCCGCGCCAGAAGACACCGAAGAATCCCAGCCTTCTTCTTAAGACCTGCTGAAAGTCGGGCAAAACAAGCCCATAAGGCTCGTAAAATGAGCACTTTGCGAAACTGGCAACAAAGGACAAAACAATGAGCACCGCAACCCCCTCGATGGAAGACCGTGACGGCAAAATTTGGATGGACGGCAAGATGGTCGAATGGCGTGACGCCAAGATCCACGTCTTGACCCACACCCTGCATTACGGTTGCGGCGCCTTTGAAGGCGTTCGTGCCTACAAAACAGTTGACGGCACCGCCATCTTCCGTTTGCAAGAACACACCGACCGCCTTTTTAACAGTGCCAAAATTTTGCGCATGAAGTTGCCCTTCACCAAAGAAGAAGTGTGCGAGGCTCAAAAAGCGGTGGTGCGCGAAAACAAATTGGAAAGCGGCTACATCCGCCCCCTGACCTGGATCGGTTCAGAGAAATTGGGCGTCAGCCCCAAAGGCAACACCATCCACCTGATGGTGGCTGCTTGGACATGGGGTGCGTACTTGGGCGAAGAAGGTTTGAAGCGCGGCATCCGTGTCAAAACATCCAGCTTCACGCGCCATCACGTCAACATCACCATGACGCAAGCCAAAGCGGTGAGCAACTACACCAACTCCATTTTGGCCAACATGGAAGCCGTCGATGAGGGCTACGACGAAGCCTTGTTGCTTGATACCTCTGGCTTCGTGTCCGAAGGTGCTGGCGAAAATATTTTTGTCATCAAAGACGGCGTGATCTACACACCCGACTTGTCAGCGGGCGCATTGAACGGCATCACCCGCAACACGGTGTTCCACATTGCCAAAGACTTGGGACTTGAGATTGTGCAAAAGCGCATCACACGCGATGAAATTTACATTTGCGACGAAGCCTTCTTTACCGGCACAGCCGCTGAAGTCACGCCCATCCGCGAACTCGATCGCATCGAAATTGGTGCAGGCAGCCGCGGCCCCATCACTGAAAAAATTCAGACTGGCTTCTTCGACATCGTGAACGGTAAGAATCCCAAATACGCTCACTGGTTGACGCGCGTTTAATTCTAAGAAGGACCCTGTTCATGAGCCAAGCCATTGAACTTCTGGCCAAAGACTTAAACCCACAAGGTGGTGTTTTTTGCCCCAGCCCCAAGGCAGACATGAAAGTCTGGAACACCCACCCCAAGGTTTACTTGGATGTGGCCCGTGAAGGCCATGCCAAGTGCCCTTACTGCGGTACCGTGTACCAACTTAAAGCAGGCGAAACAGTCGGTCACGGCCACTGATTCAACCGCCTTGCGCATTGTGCGACACCTGTGCAAAAGGACTCACTCAACGCCCCGAGAGTGATTCACTTTGTGACGGGTGGTTTTTCGGGCGCCACCCAAGTTGCCGTTGATTTATGCTTGGCAGCCAACACCAGCCAAGCCATGTCGGTCAAACTGGTCTTGCGCCAAAAAAGAAGTACCGATGCACTCCGAATCAAAGCATTGCAAGACCGCGGCATTGATGTTGAAGTGGTGCCAGGCTGGTCACATTTGGCAACCATCTTGGCACTCAAGCGCATTTGCCAACAATGGCACGCTGACATTTTGGTCGCCCACGGTTTCAGTGAACACATCTGGGGGCGCTTGGCTGGGCTTTGGGCCAAGGTGCCCGTCTTGGTTCATGTCGAGCACAATTCACGCGAGCGCTACACCCCTTGGCGATTGAAAATTTGCCAATGGTTGGCTGGCAAAACGGCTGCCATTGTGGGCGTCTCTGAAGGCGTGAAGTCCAGGTTGATTGAACTGGGATTTCCCATCAACAAGTGCATGGCCATTTCCAATGGCATCGATGGGTCTCGGTTTGAAACGGCACCCAGCACGGCATGGTCAGATCGCCAAGCGCATGTGATCATGGCTTCTCGATTTGCCAAGCAAAAAGACCAGCCGACACTGATACAAGCCATGCGCATTCTGAATGAGCAGCATGTTCAAACCCGGCTGTCACTGGCTGGCGTGGGCAAAGCACGTCTGATTCAACACAGCCAAAAAATGTCAGCGCAATGGGGCCTCTCCAGCCAAGTTGATTTTTTAGGCCATGTGTCCAACATGCCCGAGTTATTGGCAAAGCACCAAATTTTTGTTCTCTCAACGCACTACGAGGGCATGCCTTTGGCGTTGATTGAAGCCATGGCCAGCGGGTGTGCCTGCATTGGGACCGATGTGGTCGGCGTTCGGGAAGTTATTCAGCACGGCGTCACAGGTTTGTTGGTTCCTGAAAACAATGCGCCTGCCTTGGCAGAAGCCATTGCCATGCTGATCAGAGATTCAGAAAAAGCAGAGAATCTGGGCAAAGCAGCCAGGGTCAGCGTGTTGCAAAACTTCACGCTGAAAGTCATGAGTGAAAACTACGCTCGTCTGCTGTTAAATCTTTACCAACATCGCAAAGTGTCTTCCTAAATGACCTCTCCAAGCAAATTTGATGTTCTGATTGTGGGCGCTGGCTTTGCTGGCTGTGTGGTTGCCAGAGAACTTGCCAACGCGGGTCGCAAAGTGCACGTGGTTGAAAAGCGGCCGCACATTGCAGGCAATGCTTATGACCGGGTGGATGCCCATGGCCACTTGATTCATGACTACGGACCGCACATCTTTCACACCAACAGTGACATGGTCATTCGTTGGTTGTCACAGTTCACCAACTGGCGCTTTTATGAACATCGCGTGTTGGCCCAAGTGGGCGAACAATTGCTGCCCATCCCCATTAACCGCCAAACCTTGAACAAGCTCTACGGGCTTGAATTGGATGAGGCTGGTGCCGCTGAGTTTTTGGCCAAGGTGCGCGAGCCCCGCGAGAGCAATAAAACCAGTGAAGACGTCGTGCTCAGCAGCGTTGGGCACGATTTGTGTGACAAATTCTTCCGCGGCTATACAAAAAAACAATGGGGCCTTGACCTGTCAGAACTGAGTGCCGGCGTGGCGGCGCGAATTCCAACGCGAACCAACGATGACGATCGGTATTTCACCGACACCTACCAATTGATGCCCGACCAAGGCTACACCGCCATGTTTCAAAACATGTTGGATCACCCGTCGATTGAAGTGAGTTTGTCTTTTGACTTTGCACTAGAACGGCCCAACTTGTCATGGAACACGCTCATTTACACCGGGCCCATTGATCAGTTTTACAACTGCCAATTTGGCAAATTGCCCTACCGCTCCATTCAGTTTGAGCACGGCCATCAAGATGTCGATCAGCTGCAAAGCGTAGGCACTGTCAACTACCCCAATGACCATGCTTACACCCGCATCACTGAATTCAAACATCTGACGGGCAGCCAAGCCAAAGGCACCTCCTACGTTTATGAGTTTCCAAGCAGCGAAGGCGACCCCTACTATCCCATTCCCCGTCAAGAAAACGAGGCCTTGTTCAAACAGTACGCCGCTTTGGCTGAACAAGAAACATCGGTTTATTTTGTAGGCAGGTTGGCGCAGTATCGCTACTACAACATGGATCAGGTGGTTGCGGCAGCGCTCGCTCTTTCCAAGAAAATCACTTCCGCCTAAGGCCAAAGGCCAACCGACATGTCGATCTATATCGTTTCGCACATTCGCTTGAAACGTCCTTTTGACAAGGATTTTCGAGTGATCTATGTGGGCCCCATGTCGGGCCCAACTTCACCCGATGATTTTGCGGTGACGGATGCCATTCAAGCGCCGCACATTGCAGGCAAAAATAAAAGTTTTTGTGAGCTCACCGCACTTTACCAAATGCTCAATTTGCATGCGGCATCCAAAGATGAATTGATTGGTTTGGTGCACTACCGTCGCCCTTTTGTGCAGGGCCCTAAGTGGCTGTGTCGAATCATTCGCATCACACAAAAATCAAAGTTCACGCGCGGCATCTCCAATGCTTTGCTGGCCAATTTCAGCCTCACGCAAGACAAAGCCGCGCAGTTGTTGCAATCTCACGACCTCATCGTGCCTGTGCCCGTTCGCCTCAAAAACACAGTTGAGCAACGCTACATGCAAATGCACATTGCGTCCGATTGGGAAAAACTAAGGCGCGTGATTGAACAGCAACAGCCCGACTACTATCAAGCTTTTCAGCAGCTGGCAAATGACCAGACCTTGCACCTTTACAACATGTTTGTGGGCAGCACAGAATTGATGCACCGTTATGCCAAATGGTTGTTCCAAATTTTGGATGAGCTTGAAACACAAATCGATGTCAGTGGCCGTGACAACTTTCAGCAAAGGGTGTTTGGCTTCTTGGCAGAACGTTTGTTCAATGTGTATTTGATCAAACACACCGAACTCAAGGTGCTACACCTGCCTGTGGTTCAACTCTTCAATGAGTCGGTGGTGGCAAGCTGAGGCTGATAGTGCGCCGCCAGAGCAACCAAAACCAGCACGGGCAAACCTAGAAGGGCCGTGGCATTGAAAAAGTCGGCATAGCCGTGGGCATTGACAAAATCGCCCGAAAAGCCGGCAATGAACTTGGGCAGCAAGAGCATCATGGAGCTCAGCAGTGCATATTGGGTGGCCGAATACTTGATGTTGGTCAAGGAAGACAAGTAGGCAATGAACGCGGCAGAAGCAATGCCACTGGCCAAGTTGTCGGCCGATACAACGGCAATCAGGGCATGCACGTCGTGGCCATGTCCGGCCAACCAGGCAAACAACAAATTGCTCAAAGCACTGAGCAAGGCACCCAACATCAGAATGCGCATCACCCCCCAGCGCAATGCCATCACACCGCCCACAAAAGCGCCCAAAAGGGTCATCAGCACGCCATAGACTTTGGTCACGCTGGCCACTTCGGTTTTGGTGAAACCCATGTCGACATAAAACGGATTGGCCATGATGCCCATCACCACATCGCTGATTCGGTAGACCGCAATCAAACTCAAAATCAAAGCTGCTTGCCATTTGTAGCGCTTCACAAAGTCGACAAAAGGATCGATCAAAGCGCCTTGCAACCAAGCCTTCACATTTTTAGCTGGCGGCAATTCAGCGGGCTTGGGTTCATGGGAACGCAGCACCGTGACCACACCGACAAGCATGCTGGCAGCCATGACCAAATAGGCCGTCTGCCACGCCGCATGCATGTAGCCGCTGGCACTTTCGCCCTGGACCCAGGCCGCCACCCACAACACGCCTGCACCCGCCCAAATCATGGCCAAGCGATACCCTGTTTGATAACTGGCCGCCAATGCTGCTTGTTGCGTGGGGTCCGCCGACTCAATGCGAAATGCATCCAGCGCAATATCTTGGGTGGCCGAACCAAAAGCCACCAACAAAGCACACCAAACGACAGGCCCTAAAGTTTGCGAAGGATCACTCAAGGCCATGCCCACCAAGCCCAGCATGACCATAGCCTGCGCCAGCAAGAGCCAACTGCGTCTGCGACCTAAAGAACGTGTGAGCCAAGGAATGGGCATGCGGTCGACCAGCGGCGCCCACACCCACTTGAAGCCATAGGCCAGCCCCACCCAGCTGAGGTAGCCAATGGTGCTGCGGTCAATGCCCGCCTCTCGCAGTCGAAAGCTCAAAGTACCCAGAACCAAAAGCAGTGGCAAGCCTGCCGCAAAACCCAAAAACAACATGCGCAAACTGGCTGCTTCCAAATAGATGCGCCAAGAAGCAAGCCAAGAAAAAGTGGGCTGATTGGAAACAGATTTTTCAGTCATGCCAACATTATCCAAGCATCCATCCTGGTTTTGCGAGCCTTTTCCCTTGAAATCTGTGGGTGCGGCACTATGATTCAAGCATGTGTTGGCAATGTTTTTCAAATTTGAACGTGTCCCATCCCTTGGAAGCTTCAGTCACTGAAGCAGAGGGACCCTCTCGCCGCGCTTTTTTGAATCGTTTGGGTGGGACGGGTTTGGGCTTCACTGCCCTGCTGGCAAGCCATGCACATGCGCAAGTCGATGTTGGGCAAGCCTCTGGTATTCGCAAACTCATACCGGCTGAAACACTGGAAGCGTCAGCGCGGCAGCAGTATCGCCAAACCTTAGGGGAAGCCGAAAGCAAAGGGGCCTTGGCCCCAGACGACTACCCCCAACTCAAACGCCTGCGTGCCATCGCCGCCAAATTGATTCCGTTCACAGCTCAATGGAACCCCGATTCGCGCAAGTGGAAATGGGAAGTCAACCTCATTGGCAGCAAACAAATCAATGCTTGGTGCATGCCCGGTGGAAAGATTGCGTTCTACACCGGCATCTTGGATCAACTGCAACTGAACGACGATGAAGTGGCCATGATCATGGGGCACGAAATGGCCCATGCTTTGCGCGAGCACTCGCGCGAGCGACTGGCCAAATCCAAGGCCACCGGCATGGGTTTGTCGGTGGCCTCCCAACTCTTGGGCCTCGGGCAACTGGGGGATGTGGCAGCCAACTTAGGCACGCAATTGCTCACCTTGAAATACGGCCGCGACGACGAAACAGAGGCCGATTTGGTGGGGCTTGAAATTGCAGCACGCGGCGGATTTAAACCGGAAGCCAGTGTGCAGCTGTGGAAAAAAATGTTGGCCGCTACCGGCGCAGGCAAAGGGCAACTCCCTTTCTTGTCGACACACCCCAGCGGCAACAATCGCATTCAAGAACTAGAAGCCAACTTGCCCAAAGTGGCACACCTTTATGCGCAGGCCATTCAAGGCCGAGACGCCGCGCCACTCAATTGAGTTGAAGACGCTTGAGGGCCCTTGAAGGCTTAGGTCCCACCCACATAAGGGTTGCTGCGACGTTCACGACCAAACGTACTTTCGGGGCCATGGCCTGGAATGAACACCGTGTCATCGCCCATGGGCCACAAGCGTTGCGTGATGCTGGCAATCAAGGTGTCGTGGTCGCCTTGAGGAAAGTCTGTGCGGCCAATGCTCCCAGCAAACAACACATCGCCAACAAACGCACGCTGAATCTCAGGGGAGTGAAACACCACATGGCCTGGCGTATGGCCAGGGCAGTGTCGAACGTTCAAAGTGTGTGAGCCCAAAGTGACGGTATCGCCATCGGCCAGCCACCGGGTTGGCGTGAAAATTTCTGCGTCGGGAAACTGAAACATGCGACCTTGATCCGACAAACGATCAATCCAAAATTGATCACCAGGGTGCGGCCCCACAATGGGTAAATTCAATTCGCGCGCCAACACCGCCGTGCCGCCTGCGTGATCAATGTGCGCGTGCGTGAGCCAAATTTGCTCCAGTTTCAAGCCCCGCTTTTGGACCTCTGACAGGATTAAGTGCAAGTCACCGCCTGGATCGATCACGGCCGCTTGTTGGGTTTGGTCATCCCAAATCAAAGAGCAGTTTTGTTGAAACGGTGTGACTGGGATAGTTTGGTACTGAAGCATGCTGGTATTTCAATGGGTTTCGCTTGCAAGGCAATGTAACAAAGTTTGCCTGTGAAGCTCGTATTGTGAGGTCTTGTTCACTGACTCACACATGACCACACCCCTTTTTCGCACGGAAGTCACCCAATCCAAGCAGGCCTCTTGGATGGGCCCCATTCACCTCGCACACCATCCGCGCTTCAGCGTTGTGGCTGGTATGGCCTTGCTGTTGGCAGGTGCCTTGCTGGCTTACGGCGCATGGGGCCAAGTGGCTCGCAAAGTTCGCATACCGGGCGTCCTCATGCCGCAATGGGGCACTGTGGAGTTGAGTTCCGCCGTTTCAGGTGTGCTGCTCGAACAGCGCGTGAAAGAAGGCGACTGGGTTGAACAAGGCCAAGTTTTGTTTGTGGTCAACACCGACAAAATCTCGGCGGAAGGCAGCACAGCAAGCCTGCTGGCATCGCATTTGGCACAGCGCCGCAGCACGCTATTGGCTGAACGCCAATCCCGGCTTGCTCAAAACCGCCAACGCGAAGCCCATCTGTCAGACCGCATTCGGTCCTTGTCGCTTGAAACAGCCCAAGCAAGCCAAGAGCAGGCATTGGCAAAGCGCAGGGTTGAGTTGGCCCAAAAAACATGGCAACGCTTTGAGCAAATGGCCGCTCAAGGCTTTGTGTCTGACATTCAAGCGCAAGGCAAGCAAGAAGAACTCATTGATCTCCAATCGCGCTTGGAAAATACGCTGCGCAATGGTGTTGCCTTGACACGCGAACACCACTTAGCGCAAGCCGACCTGAACCACCTTCAAAAGCAGCTGGCCATCGATCTCCTCCAAATTGACCGCAGCCTGGCCAGCCTCGATCAAGAAACAGCCGAAATTCAATCGCGCAAAACCAGCAGTGTGCTGGCGCCGCAGGCAGGCCAAGTCAGCACCGTTCACTTAAGCCTAGGGGCGATGGCGCAGGCCGGTCAAACCATTGCCAGCATGGTGCCGCACGCTAACCCATCGGCACACACCTTGGTTGCCGCTCTGTTTGCGCCCACTCGCACCGCCGGCTTCATTCAACCCGGTCAAGAGGTGTGGCTTCGGTTGGCCGCCTACCCGTATCAAAAGTTTGGATTGGCCAGAGGCCGCGTTCTCAAGATTAGCGGCACCCCCATTGCGCCACAAGATTTGCCGCATGGTCAGGGCACAGCCCTCATGGCTTCCACGCAAAGCAATGAACCGCTTTACAGAATCCATGTCGAATTGGCATCCCAGTATGTCATGGCTTTTGGCGAGGCACGCCCCTTGCGTCCAGGCATGACCCTCGAAGCCGATGTCATCCACGATCTGCGCGGCATTTGGGAATGGGTCTTTGAGCCACTCTTGGCCATTCATGCACACCAAAAAATATCATGAACTTCATTCAAAGCATCAGGGCCACACACCTCAATCGTCATGGCTTCATTGACGTTTTGGTTGGCATCAATCTGATCCAAGCAATCCATATCACTTTGATCGGCTTGCTTTGCAATTTAGACGCTGGCCCTGACGATGAAGAAACCATGCCGCTGATGGCCATTGCCATTTTGATGTTGTTGGTGGCGCCTCTTTTCGAAAATTTCTTATTGATTGTGACGGCAGCCATTCACGAGAAATTGTTCAACAGACGCTTGCTGTTTGTGGTGGCACCCTTGTTCATGGTGGCGCTTCACTTCACAACGCAACAAAACCTGCCATTCCCCATTGTCATCCGAGTCATCGCACTGTTTTTCTTCTTTTACTTTTTTTTAAAACAATACGACTTGCACAAGTTGGAAATGGGCAAGGGCAAGGCGTATCTCTTGAGTTGCATTCTCCACTTTTCAGTGAATGCCACCGTGATTTTGGTCTTGTCTGCCTTTGATTTTTTGATCGCCGCTGAAACGATTTTTTCAGCACAACCAGGAGAATGAAATGAGAACTTTAAATAAAGAAGAATTTGAGCAAGTCGAGGGGGGCGGTATTGTGGCCCGATGGGCTTTCAAGATGGGGGAAGCCTTTGCGAACATGTATGCGGTGTATGAAGCGTCTCGCTTATATGAGATCGACACTTCAATGTATGGTTCTGTAGACGCAGGCGGCTACAACCCCATGGGTGATTACGCTAACAACATGTGTGCCCGATAAATCTGGCCTGAAGCAGCCTGCGCACCGGCGGTGTGCAGGCCTCTACATGCATACATCAGAAATGAGTCTCCATTGAACCCTGTGTTGCAATTGCAAGCGTCTGAATGCGGCTTGGCTTGTTTGTGCATGATTGCCAATGCACATGGTCAACATTGGCAGCTGATAGATTTGCGGCACAAGTTTCCACAGTCACTCAAGGGCGCCAACCTCAAGCAACTGATCGATCACAGCCTTGTCTTGGGATTCAATGCCCGCCCTGTTCGCTTGGAGATGGAAGAGCTGGACCAGCTTCGTCTGCCATGCATCTTGCATTGGGACTTGAATCACTTTGTGGTCCTGAAAAAAATCAGAGGCAACAAAATCACGTTGCTCGATCCTGCATTGGGCGAGCGGCTGGTGTCGCGCGCTGAAATTTCTCAACACTTTACGGGTATCGCTTTGGAGCTCACTCCCCAGCCCGACTTCAAAACCATTCCAGCACCCAAAGCGTTTCCGCTTTCCATGCTCACTGGCAAACTTCAAGGCTTTGGCAAATCAGCACTCCAAATATTGGCTCTGGCATTGGTCCTTGAGCTGTTTGCCATCCTCACGCCCATGTTCAACCAAGTCGTGGTGGACGATGTCTTGAGCTCGGGTGACCACGAATTGCTTTCTGTGCTGGCCATCGGCTTTGCCATCATTCTTCTCATTCAATCGGCCCTTTCCTACGCGCGCAGTTGGTGGGTCATGGTGCTCAGCCAAAGCGTTTCTGTTCAATGGCTTGGCAATGTGTTTGCACACTTGGTCAAGTTGCCAGCCGATTGGTTTGCCAAGCGCCACTTGGGTGACATCTCTTCGCGCTTCAACGCTGTTCACGACATTCAAAAAACCCTCACTCAAACCGCCATCGAATCTCTGCTCGATGGCTTGATGGCCATTGCAGCCTTGATCATGATGTTTATTTACTCACCCACTCTCACTTGGGTGGTTGTCAGCGCTTGCGCCTTGTATGCACTGGTGCGCTGGGTCAGTTATTCACCGTTCAGACATGCCGCCTCAGAGAGATTGGTCTTGTCGGGTCAAGAGCAAAGTCACTTCATTGAAACGCTTCGGGCCATGACACCGCTCAAATTGTTTTCAAGAGAAAATGAACGGCGCGCGCGATGGCAAAGTCTCATGGTGGAGGTCATGAACCGTGATTTTCAAACCGCCAAATTGAACATGGGATTCAATGTGGCCAGAACACTTATTTTTGGCCTGGAAAATTTATGCGTCTTTTGGCTTGGCGCCAAATTCATTTTGCCATCACAAGCGCACAGTCAAAGTGCAAGTATTTTCACAGTGGGCATGCTACTGGCTTTCATCAGCTACAAAATTCAATTCACAGGTCGCATCAGTGCGCTCATTAACCAAGGCATTGAGCTCAAAATGCTCACCTTGCATCGCGACAGGCTGGCCGATATTGTGCTCACACCCCCTGAGCAAGATACACCGCAAGGCAACTTGCCTTTTCACGACTTGGCCCACTTGCCCGCCAGTCTTGAACTTCGCAAAGTTTCATTTCGGTACAGCGAGGGCGAGCCTTGGTTGCTTTACAACATGGACCTTTGCATTCAAGCTGGTGAGCATGTGGCCATTACCGGCGCCAGCGGTTGCGGCAAAACCACCTTGCTTAAAATTTTTTTGGGCCTGCTCACGCCCACCCACGGCATGGTCTTGTATGGCGGCGTACCCATCAGCCAATTGGGCATGTCCAATGTTCGCCGAAAAATTGGAGTGGTCATGCAAGAAGATGCGCTGCTCACCGGCAGCATTGCCGACAACATCGCCTTCTTTGATCTGTCGCCCCAGCTTTCCAGAATTGAAGCCTGCGCCCAATTGGCAGAAATTCACCAAGAAATTGCACGCATGCCCATGGGCTATCAAACACTCATTGGCGAGTTGGGCACTGGCCTCAGTGGCGGTCAAAAGCAGCGTCTTTTGTTGGCACGCGCGCTCTATGCTCAGCCTTGCGTTTTGGCCTTAGACGAAGCCACCAGTCATTTGGATATGCAAAATGAAAGTGCTGTTTCGAACACTCTGGCACAGCTCAAACTCACGCGCATTGTGATTGCCCATCGACTCGAAACCATTGCCCGAGCAGACAGGCACATTCACTTCAGTTTGCCCGTGATTCCAGCTTGAGCGTAAGATGGGCGGCATCAGGCACAACCCGTGCCTGCCCGATTGTCTATCTGCCACATCACACTTCAACACCTTCACTGGGCCAGAACCTCCCACTGACACACGTCGATGACGGCTATCAAACCAAGCACGAGTCCATCGCTGTTCAAGGCGTTCCGAACTTAGTCATTCGCTCCTTGCTCGACAAGCAACAGTTTTTTGACCCTGAAGGCGCCGCATTGGCTCTCGGCATTTCTTCTGCTTTTTGGTCACTGTTTGGTTTGCTCTGGCCCTCAGGCTCAAAATTGGCAGAGCGCTTGGCCATCCGGCCTGTCAGTGCACATGAGCGTATCCTTGAACTGGGCTGTGGCTTGGCGCTGGCAAGCTTGGTGGGGCATCGCCGAGGTGCCAACATCACGGCATCAGACTGTCACCCCCTGGCTGGTGAGTTTTTGAAAGAAAATTTGCGGCTCAACAACTTGGGCCCCATGAGTTACCAGCATGGTCAATGGGGCGAACATGCTGCACAACATCAAGACCCCATTGTGAACAGCAAGTTTGACTTGATCATTGGCAGCGACATTCTTTATGAGCGCGATGAACGCGGCGACCTGGCGCATTACATCAACGCGCACATAGAAGACCATGCGGAGGTTTGGGTGGTTGATCCCAATCGAGGCAATCGCTCCCACTTTCACCGCAACATGGCGGCGCAAGGTTTCACCCTAAGTGAAGAGACATTGGACATGACGGCCACAGCAGATGTGGCCGCGTACAAAGGCAGAATGCTGACCTACTCTCGCGATTGAATTTTCTTTGTCAGCGCTCTGACTCAATGGTCAATGCTTTTTGCAAAACCGGATCAATGCCCTGTGTGTATTGATGGAAGGTCATCTCTACGGGCACATCGGGGTATAGTGCATCTGGGTCGCTCCCTTTGATGCGTGTCCAATACTTCGTTGAATGATGGACTTCTATCCGACTATTCGGCAAATGAAATGACTTCACTTCACCAAATGCATTTGGTTTTTGTCCTGTAGGCTCACCGATCAAAATGCCATTTAATTGTTTTTTGATCGTCAAAGCATTGCCAAATGCAGATGAAAACGTGCCGTTTCCAATCAGCACCCTCACTTTTATTCCCTTATTTTTCAAAACTTTGAGTAAGGGTTGAATCAGATCTTCTCGTCCACCGGGATTAAATCGAAGATCAATGATGACGCTTTCGACTTTTTCTTTTGACAGAATCGCATCAACAGCCGTGACCAGCGACTGAAACGGAAAATCTTTTCGCTCTTCACATCGCGAGTAATTGATGTAGATGGCTTGCGAAGCTCGAAGGTGCTCATACCAATATATTTCGGATGGACGTGACCTGGAAAAAAGCGAGTTCACTTGCGTGCGATGCCACGTCACATGAGGCGATATTTTGAGGCTATGCAACTGCGCCTCAAGCACTTTATTTGGAGCCTCCAACTTGTAGGTGACAGACTCCGAGCTTTTCGAAATTCTTAAAAAATGAAGCGCATCACCATCCCTCAGAACTGAGGGTGCCAGGGCTTTTCGGGCGTATTTGTTTTCTGTCGATATCAGTGTATCCACCAAGGTCAAGACTTCTGAAATATTACGGTCTTCTATGCCGACCAATTTCATCCCCAAGAGGTGCTGCATATTTTCATGCAATACCCCGCTGACGAACACAACTTCACCCACCTGAGTAAACATGATGGGAAAACTTGCGTCACGGCGCCAACTGACACGCGTGTGAAGATCCCCAACCTTTGCCGTAATTTGTTGCAATCGAATGGGAATATGTTGCTCGTTTAAATTTGAAAGGTCGGCGCGTAAACGTTCAACTTCTGACTCAAACTTTTCTTTTGTCAGTTGGTGATAAATATTTGGATGCCGCGCGATCAGTTCTTTTGCAAAATAGTCCAAGTCTTTTTGCCATTCAACAAGGCTCGCAGCGCTGGCATCAAACATAACGACAAGCCCAAGCCACAGCCCTGCGACAGATTTTGCGGCGTATCGTTTCAATTCATGCACTCAATGAGAAGTTGTAATCAATGGTCAAAGGTGCATGGTCACTGAACCGCGTCTCTTTGTAGATCTCAGCTTTTTGAGCGCCGGCCGCCAAGCCAGCAGTGGCCAAGTGATAGTCCAAGCGCCAGCCCACATTCTTGGCATAGGCTTGGCCGCGATTGCTCCACCAGGTGTAACAAGCATCAGTGGCCTCAGGGTGCAAGCGACGGTAAACATCCACCAATGGACCTTCTGTGGTCATGTGCGTCATCCACGCGCGCTCTTCTGGCAAAAAGCCGCTGTTCTTTTGGTTGCTCTTCCAGTTTTTCAAATCGGCTTGTTGGTGCGCAATGTTCACATCACTGCACACAATGAATTCCCGCTGAGCACCCAAAGACTTGAGGAGCGGCCCCATGTGATCCAAGAAACGAAACTTGGCCTCTTGCCGTTCAGGTCCTGAAGAGCCACTGGGAAAGTAAGCACTGACGATGGACAACTTGCGCTGAGGTGTGTCAAAGCGCACTTCCACAAAACGTCCTTCAGCATCGAACTCGTTACAACCCATGCCCACCACCACCTCGCTGGGCTCGTGCTTGCTGTACACGGCCACCCCCGAGTAGCCCTTTTTCTCAGCAAAGTGAAAATGACCCTTGAGTCCAGCCAAGGTCTCAAATTTGCCCGCCACATCGGGCGCTTGTGCTTTAACCTCTTGCACGCAAATACAATCGGGATTGTTTTGAGCAATCCAAGCCTCCACCCCTTTGGTGGCCGCAGAACGGATGCCGTTCAAGTTCAAGCTGGTTAATTTAAACAAGGATTTCCCCATGGTGACTGGACACACACCCCAAACCGACACAGCGGCCTTGGCGCAAGAGTTTGTTCAATTTTCCGTCGATGCAGGTGTGCTCAAGTTTGGTGAGTTCAAAACCAAAGCCGGCCGCATGAGCCCGTATTTCTTCAACGCAGGCCTGTTTGACGATGGCGCCAAACTCGGAAAACTCGCTCAATTCTATGCAAAAGCTTTGATGGCCAGCGGGATCGAATTTGACATGATTTTTGGACCTGCCTACAAAGGCATTCCTCTGGGTGCGGCGGTGTCGATTGAATTGGCACGCTTAGGCAAAACTGTGCCCTTTGCCTACAACCGCAAAGAAGCCAAAGACCACGGCGAAGGCGGCACCTTGGTGGGTGCACCCCTCAAGGGTCGCGTGCTCATTGTGGACGACGTGATGAGCGCAGGCACTGCTGCGCGTGAGTCGATTGAGCTGATCAAAAAAGCAGGTGCAACAGCGCACGCCATTGCCATTGCCTTAGACCGCCAAGAAATGGCCACCGAAGTTCAAACCGATGGCTCGGTCAAAGACGTGCCTCACAGCGCCGTGCAATATGTGCGCAACACATTGGGCATGGGCGTGTGCTGCATCGCAGAGCTGTCTGATTTGTTGGCTTACCTGTCAACACAAAGCGGCAACGAGATGGGCCAGCACCTACCTAAGGTGCAAGCCTACCGCGATCGTTACGGCGTTTGACCTGCTTGTTGAATTAACCCTGCAACTTCTTCAAAAGCAGCTCATTGACCTGCGCAGGGTTGGCCTTGCCTTTGCTGGCTTTCATGATGGGGCCCACCAAACCATTCAATGCCTTGCTGTTACCCGCCCTGAACTCTTCAACATTCTTCGGATTGGCCGCCAGCACTTCGTCAATGATGGCTTCCAAGGCGCCGGTGTCGTTCATCTGCTTCAGTCCTTTGACCTCAATGATGTCGTCCACTTCGCCGCCTTCTGTCCACAGCGCATCAAACACTTGCTTGGCCGCGCTGTTGCTGATGGTGTTGTCGGCAATGCGGCCAATCATGGCAGCCAGTTGCGCTGCACTCACAGGCGCTTGATCGATGCCCACTTCGCCCGCATTCAAGCGACGTGACATTTCACCCATCACCCAGTTACTGACCAACTTGGCTTGTCCGCAAGCCTTGGCGGCCGCTTCAAAGTAAGCCGCCATGGCTTTGCTTTGCGTGAGGGTGGTGGCATCGTATTCGGGCAAACCGTAGTCGGCCACAAAACGTGCCGCCATCACGCGGGGCAACTCGGTCATCTCGGATTGCACACGGGCTACCCAATCGCGACCAATCACCAAGGGTGGCAAATCGGGATCGGGGAAATAACGGTAATCGGCCGCATCTTCCTTGGTGCGCATGGCGCGTGTTTCGCCCGTATCGGGATCGAACAGCACGGTGGCTTGTTGAATTTCAAAGCCGTCTTCAATTTGTTCAATTTGCCAGCGCACTTCAAAGTCGATGGCTTGCTGCATGAACTTGAAGCTGTTCAAGTTTTTAATTTCGCGGCGTGTACCCAACTCGGCGCCAGGCTTGCGCACCGACACGTTGGCATCGCACCTGAAACTACCCTCTTGCATGTTGCCATCGCAAATGCCAATCCAGGTCACAATTTTGTGCAGCTCTTTGGCATACGCTACGGCTTCTTCGCTAGAGCGAATGTCGGGTTCGGTCACAATTTCTAAAAGCGGTGTGCCTGCACGGTTCAGGTCAATGCCGCTCTGGCCAATGAAGTCTTCGTGCAAAGATTTGCCCGCGTCTTCTTCCAAGTGCGCACGCACCAAGCGAACGGTTTTTTTCTCATCGCCCACAAAGAACGACACCTCACCGCCTTGAACCACAGGAATTTCAAACTGACTGATTTGATAGCCCTTGGGCAGATCGGGGTAGAAGTAATTCTTGCGCGCAAAAATACTTTCTTCTGCAATGTGCGCGCCCACCGCCAAGCCCAATTCGATGGCGCGTTCCACCGCACCTTTGTTCATCACGGGCAGTGTGCCTGGCAACGCCAAATCCACCGCACACGCTTGCGTGTTGGGTTCGGCACCAAAGGCAGTAGGCGCACGGCTGAAAATTTTGCTTTGTGTTGAAAGTTGGGCGTGGGTTTCAAAGCCAATGACCACTTCATAGCCTTGGACCAACAACGTTTTTTGTTTCGTGCTCATTTTGTGCCTCCTGGTTGACGGAGGTGAAAGTCAGTGGCTTGCTGCAAACGGTGAGCCGCATTGAGCAACTGCGCTTCTTTGAAATAATTGCCAATGAGCTGCAAGCCAACAGGCATGCCCTCTTCGCCAAAACCGGCTGGCACACTCATGCCCGGCAAGCCTGCCAAAGAAGCTGGCAAGGTGAAGATGTCGGCCAAATAATTGGCCACAGGATCGTCGGCTTTTTCGCCCAGTTTCCATGCCACAGTGGGCGCAACAGGCCCAGCAATGACATCGCAAACTTGGAAAGCTTGCTGGAAGTCATCGGAAATCATGCGTCTGATTTTTTGCGCTTGCAAGTAGTACGCATCGTAGTAACCGTGCGACAACACATAGGCACCCGTCATGATGCGGCGCTTCACTTCTTCGCCAAAACCTTCGGCGCGTGAGCGCTTGTACATGGACACCAAATCGGTGTAGTCCTTGGTGCGATGGCCAAACTTCACACCATCGAAGCGGCTTAAATTGCTAGACGCTTCTGCCGGCGCAATGATGTAGTACACAGGAATAGAAAGCTCTGTGCGAGGCAAGCTAATCGGCACCAACTTGGCGCCCAGCTTTTCGTATTCTTTCAACGCAGCATCGACGGCTGCGCGAACACCCGGCGCCAAACCTTCACCAAAGAATTCTTTGGGTATGCCAATGCGCAAACCATCAAGCGACGCATTCAAATCGCGTGCAAAGTTTTCTGCAGGCACATCGAGCGACGTGGAATCGCGGTCTAAATCGGGGCCACACATGGCAGACAACATGAGCGCGCAATCTTCTGCGGTGCGCGCCATGGGGCCGGCTTGGTCCAAGCTTGAAGCATAGGCAATCATGCCGTAGCGTGAGGCACGGCCATAGGTGGGCTTGATGCCAGTGATGCCGCAAAAACTAGCAGGCTGGCGAATAGAGCCGCCGGTGTCAGTGCCGGTGGCAGCAGGCACCAAGCGTGCAGCAACAGCAGCCGAGCTACCGCCTGAAGACCCGCCTGGCACACGAGATATATCCCAGGGGTTGGTGACTGATTTGTAAGCCGAGTTTTCGTTGGACGAACCCATGGCAAATTCATCGCAATTGAGCTTGCCCACATTGACCATGCCCGCACCGCCAGACTGCACGCCCAATTTGCGCACCACGGTGGCGTCAAACGGGGAGCGATAGCCCTCCAACATCTTGGAGCCAGCCGTGGTGGGAAAGTCGGTGGTGACAAAAATGTCTTTGTGTGCCATGGGCACACCCGCCAAGGGGCCGGCCGTGCCTGCTGCCAACTGGGTATCGGCCTCTTTGGCTTGCGCCAAGGTGGCTTCTGGGTTGAGGCTTAAAAAAGCACCCGACGTGTCCGCTTGGCTGCGCGCCAAAAAGTGCTGGGCGAGTTCTGTGGCGCTGACTTTTTTGGCGCGAAGGTCGGCTGCCAGGGCTGCAACGCTTAAATCGTGTAAAGCTGTCATGACGGCCCCTTACTCGATCACTTTGGGAACCAAAAACAAACCACGCTCGACAGCGGGGGCGCTTTGTTGGTTGGCTTCGCGCTGATTGGGCTCGCTGGCCACATCGTCGCGCAGGCGCAAGGCCATCTCTTGGATGGTGGCAATGGGGTGTGGCAGAGGCTGGACACCGGTGGTGTCAACCGCGCGCATGGCGTCCACAATGGTGAAAAAGCCATTGATTTGGTCCAACATGCGTTGGCCCTCCTCTGGCGGGAGCTCTAACCGAGCCAGATTGGCAATTCGGTCGATATCTTGGGCAGTTAAGGACATAAATAGAGACTCATGACTGGCGCTTCAAGCGCCACAAATTTGGGCGCTCAATCCGCATTTTTTTCAAGTGATCGGTTATTATCGTGTGTTCGCTGATGGCTCTCCAAAAAAGCTTGTCCAAGCCCACAATTTACACCCTTCAATGACCCCCAAACTGCTGGCCGCCAGTCTCATGACAGCAGTTGCTTAGGATTTGTTATGTTCAGTTCGTTCCGCCGCTATTTTTCTACCGATTTGGCCATTGATTTGGGCACCGCCAACACCCTCATTTTTGTGCGCGACAAAGGCATCGTACTAGACGAGCCCTCCGTGGTTGCCATCCGGCACGAAGGCGGCCCCCAAGGCAAGAAAGTTTTGCAGGCTGTCGGCCACGAAGCCAAGTCCATGTTGGGCAAGGTGCCTGGCAACATTGAAGCCATTCGCCCCATGAAAGACGGCGTGATTGCCGACTTCACCGTCACCGAGCAAATGCTCAAGCAATTCATTCGCATGGTGCACCCCCGCAGCACCTTCCGCCCCAGCCCCCGAATCATCATTTGCGTGCCCTGCGGCTCTACCCAGGTAGAGCGACGCGCCATTCGCGAATCGGCTTTGGGCGCCGGCGCCTCCGAGGTGTACCTCATTGAAGAACCCATGGCCGCTGCCATTGGCGCAGGCTTGCCTGTGTCCGAAGCCTCGGGCTCTATGGTGGTCGACATTGGCGGTGGCACCACCGAAGTGGGCGTCATCTCCTTGGGCGGCATGGTTTACAAAGGCAGCGTGCGCGTGGGTGGCGACAAGTTTGACGAAGCCATCATCAACTACATCCGCCGCAACTACGGCATGCTCATCGGTGAGCCCACCGCAGAAGCCATCAAGAAGAACATTGGCTCTGCCTTCCCGGGCAGCGAAGTGCGCGAAATGGAAGTCAAAGGCCGCAACCTGTCCGAAGGCGTGCCCCGCAGCTTCACCATCAGCAGCAACGAAATTTTAGAAGCTCTCACCGATCCTTTGAACAACATTGTGTCGGCCGTCAAAACAGCGCTCGAGCAAACACCACCCGAATTGGGCGCCGATATTTCCGATCGCGGCATGATCCTGACGGGCGGCGGCGCTTTGCTGCGCGACCTCGACCGTTTGCTGTCCGAAGAAACCGGCTTGCCCGTGTTGGTGGCCGAAGACCCCCTTACTTGCGTGGCACGCGGTTGCGGCATGGCCCTCGAACGCATGGACCGTCTGGGCAGTATCTTCACCAGTGAATAAAGCTGGCGCGATTCATGGCGCTAGAGACTCTTGATCGCTCTCCCCCACCCTTTTTCAGGGTGGGCTTTGCGCCTCTCACCAAACTCATCTTTTTTTCAGCTTTGTCCTTGTTGCTCATGTTTGGTGACAAGCAGCTGCAATTCACCAAGCCCATTCGCGCAGGGCTCTCCACACTCATTTTGCCTGTTCAATGGTTGGTGCTTCAGCCTGGACAAGCATTGGACTCATTGGGCAAGTATTTTCAAAGCTTGGCACAAGCCCAAGAAAATCTCAAGGCCGCAGAGCTCAAAGCCCTTCAACTTTCTGTTCGCTCACAACAAGTCGAGCAATTGCAAATTGAAAATCAAACACTTCGCCAATTGATGGGACTGTCATCCAACACTTCTGCCCCCTCTCAAGCCGCTGAAATTTTGTTTGATGTTCCCGACCCCTACAACCAACGTCTTGTGCTCAACAAAGGGCAAGTCGATGGCGTCGCCTTGGGTTCACCCGTCATTGATGCTGGCGGGGTGATTGGTCAAATCACGCGCTTATTGCCTCTGACTTCTGAAGTCACACTTTTAACCGACCACCAACAAAGCATTCCTGTTTTGAACAGCCGAACAGGCGCGCGCAATATCACCAACGGCGATATGCTAGAGGGCGTGCCCATGATTGAGTTGAAATTTGTGCCAGCCAGCGCCGACGTCAAAGAAGGTGACTTGCTCACCACCAGTGGCATCGATGGTGTTTATCCTGCAGGACTTCAAGTTGCCCGCATTAGCCACATTGAAAGGCGTGTCGATATTTCTTTTGCACGCATTCACGCCACACCGCTGGCAGAGCTTCAAGGTCGGCATGTCCTGATCCTTCAGCCCACAGGTGCACCAGCCGCCAAAGCGACTTCAGCGACTTCAGCGACTTCAGCCACTTCAGCCGCCGCAACCACAAGCAAAGGGAAAGCGCCATGATCATGGAGCGACGCGAGGCCTTGTTGCTGCCTGTGAGCCCTTGGTTCATTGCGGGCAGTTTGATCGGCGCATTGCTATTGAGCATGTTGTTGAGTTTTTCACAAGCTCTGTGGTTGCCCGACGTGTTGGCGGTGTGCATATTTTTTTGGGGCATTCACCAGCCCCGCAGAGTGGGCATGGCCATTGCCTTCTTCTTGGGTCTGTGGATGGATGTGCAGCATTCATCCTTGTTGGGTCAACATGCCCTTTCGTATGTGGTACTCAACTATTTTGCGTTCAGCTTGCACCGGCGATTGCTTTGGTTTCCGATCAAAGAGCAAATGCTGCAAATTGCACCTTTCTTTATCTTGGCAGAAGCCATTGGCCTGCTCATTCGCCTGAGCACTGGCGATGACTTTCCTGGTTGGCCCATGTTGCTCGCACCGTTTTTAGAAACCTTGTTGTGGCCCGTTGCCAATTTCATCTTGCTCGCGCCACAACGTCGGGCACATGACCCCGACGCCAATCGGCCTATCTAAGTTATGGCCTTTCATCTGCCCTCGTTAAGCGAGCTGCGCAACACTGAATTTGAAATTTTCAAATTTCAAACGCGTGTGATGGTGATGCAAGGCGCCGTGCTTTTGTGTTTTGCCTTGCTGGGCATGCGCTTGTTTTATCTTCAAGTCATTCGCCACGATGACTTGCTGGCACAAGCTGAAAACAACCGCACCGCCATCTTGCCCACCGTGCCCAACCGAGGCACTATTTTGGACCGCAATGGCGTGGTATTGGCCAACAACTACTCCGCTTACACCCTAGAGATCACACCATCGCGCGTGAAGGATGTCGAAGCCACCATCGACAGATTGTCTGAAATCATTGATATTCCATTGCGTGACAGGCGCCGCTTTAAGCGCATGCGCGAGGAGTCCAAAAACTTTGACTCGCTGCCCATTCGCTCGCGCCTCACCGACGAAGAAGTTGCCAAGTTCACAGCGCAGCAGTTTCAATTTCCGGGCGTCGAAATCAAGGCCAGGTTGTTTCGCAACTATCCCTTTGGTCATTTGGGCAGCCACGTGGTGGGCTACATCGGCCGCATCAACCAAAAAGAAAAAGAGCAACTTGAAGATAGCGACGAAGAAGCCAATTACCGTGGCACGCAGTACATTGGCAAACTGGGCGTCGAGCAACGCTACGAACGTGAATTGCACGGTATCACTGGTGTTCAAGAAGTAGAAAAATCTGCCGGCGGACGAGCCGTTAGAAGGCTTGCCAGCAAGCCTGCAACGCCAGGTCAAAACGTGGTGCTCTCGATCGACATCAAATTGCAAAAGATGATTGAAGATCTCTACGGCGATCGGCGTGGGGCTTTGGTTGCGCTTGATCCTCGCACCGGTGAAATTTTAGCGTTTGTCAGCAAGCCCACTTTTGACCCCAACTTGTTTGTCGATGGCATTGACAGCGAGAGTTGGAAAATGCTCAGTGAATCCATTGACAAACCGCTTCTCAATCGCGCCATGCGGGGCACCTATCCGCCTGGCTCCACCTACAAGCCCTTCATGGCGCTTGCTGCACTTGAAACAGGCAAACGCAGTGCCAGCGAAATCACCAACGACACCGGTTCTTGGACCTATGGCGGTCACACCTTCAGAAGCCACGGCGATGGGGGTTTAGGACCCGTCGACATGGTTCGCTCCATCGTGCTGTCTAGCAATGTTTATTACTACTCATTGGCCAACACCATGGGGGTCGACGCCATTCACGACTTCATGAAGCCCCTGGGTTTCGGTCAAATCACTGGGCTCGATTTACCCGGCGAACTGCGCGGCACCTTGCCCAGCACCGAATGGAAAAAGAAGACTTATAAAAAACCAGAGCAGCAACGTTGGTACGGCGGAGAAACAATTTCCTTGGGCATTGGGCAGGGCTACAACGCCTTCACGATGTTGCAGTTGGCCAATGCAACCGCCATTTTGGCCAACGGCGGTATTGCCAACAAACCTCGCTTGGTCATGGCCACCCAAGATCCCATACAGCGGGTCGATCGAGCGGTTTTGAGCGATGCACCTGTCAATTTGGGTTACAAGCCAGAGCACGTGGAAGTGATCAAACAAGGCTTGATTGGTGTTGCCAAAGACGGCACCTCTGCCCGTGTGTTTGCAGGGACGCCCTATCAAAGCGCTGGCAAAACTGGCACGGCGCAAGCTGTGACCATTGGTCAAAAAGACAAGTACAACGCCAGCAAACTGGAAGAGCATCAACGCGACCATGCCTTGTACATGGCTTTTGCGCCTGCAAACAATCCGCAAATTGCCTTGGCCATCGTGGTTGAAAA
>Ga0315903_10003061_pt1 | contig 23630 bp, 29 predicted proteins | sample LakEriMetagenome_7_FD_203524 | JGI IMG/M metagenome (GOLD analysis project Ga0315903, IMG submission 203524) | Freshwater fungal communities from buoy surface, Lake Erie, Ohio, United States - Buoy 2 MA119 | ecosystem: Environmental > Aquatic > Freshwater > Lake | place: USA: Lake Erie, Ohio... | reverse complement strand
ATTGGTTCCGTTTTGTGAGATTAATGCGGTATAAACCTTATAAGGTTGCGATACACTATTACCACCAACATAAAGAGTTGTTGCACTCATTGTATTGGCGGATACGGTATTTGTAAATGTTGTCGAACCTGTTACAGTTCCTCCCGTAAATGTTCCTCCACCACTAACTCCTGTTAAATTAGAGCCATCACCATAGAATGTTGTTCCACTTATTGTTGTTCCTGATATATTATCACTTATAAATCCCATATCTTTTTTAATTAAATGTTCCTGAAATTATCCAATTACCACCCACCCTTTTTTCAACAATAAAATCGGATCCTGAAATACTCATTCTCCATGATCCATTTGTTGATGAGTCACCGAAATAAAGGTATCCTGTTGATTCTATATATGTGTTTGATGATTGTAAAGTTGTGGCAGATAGAGTACCATTAACACTCAAACCACTAAATCCGTCAATATATGTATTTAAACTATTGTTTGTATTATCTGTTAAAGTAATTGTATTTGTTGAACTATCGTATGTTGATGCAGTTAAAAATGTATTCGAATCACCAGTTAAAGAACTAATATTTACGGTGTACGCCGACTGAGAAACATTTGTGTCAAAATAAATAATTCCGTCATTATATGTTGCTCCTGTTGTGAAAACATCTGTTGTTCCTGTATAAAATCCATTAACGGTGACATCGGCCCCGTTACTTGTTGAAAGTGTTAGTGTTCCTCCAGTGTATGTCCCTGAAGTAATTAAATCACCAAATGTTGGTAAATCAACCAAAACGGTTTGTCCTGAACCACTAATTGTTCCTCCACTTAAAGTATATACATCACCATTTAAAACAATTAATTGAGAATTTTCATTCAATAATAAAGTACCAAAAACATACAAATCACCATAAATAAAACTTTGTGAATAAGAATCTATTTCTACTGTTGTTCCTGAAGGTATGTACCATCTATTATCAACATTAATATCTAATAATGTACTAGCGATAGTTCCTCCTGTTGGGTTAATAATACTTAAAGTATTAGAAGAAAAAGTAAGTCCACTTACCCCCAAACTTTGTAGATAATATAAATTATTATCCATTTCTTGGAATGTTAGTTTGGCGTTTTTTGCGTCAGGTGGTAATATTCTTGTTACTAAACTCATTTTTTTATTTAATAAATATAAAGTTTATTCAAAATAGAACTCATCAACATAACCTTCTGTTATATATCCGTTTGTAACAAGACAATCTGGACACCAAAAGTCCAAAAGATTAAATTTATTTTTTAATACTCTAAAGTTATGTTGGACTTGCGGAGACCCTAATGGTTCTACGTACATTCTAAATTGAGAAATTCCTCCCATGAATGTTCCACCAAAATTTTGTTCCAATAAAATATTTGTTGAGAGTCCCGATAACGTTGTGGCAGATAATATATTATTTGGAAATAATTCAGGGTCTTGAGTATAAGGACCATTTGGTAATGAACAACCTGAAAAAATTAAATGGTCATGTAATCCTTGAGTACCCCCACCAAAAGAAATATTAAATGGTACCCCTACTTGTTTTTCTTTTTCTGTATTTAATTCTCTCGGAATTATTTCTTCAAAGTCTTCAATAATTAAAAACAAATACCCATTAACATATAATTTTAATGTTCCTAATCTATAATCTAGTTCATCAAACCATTTTCTATCAAAACGAATTTTATGTATTTTTCTTTCTGGTTTTGATCCAGGATGTGTTTCAGGTGGACTTATTAATTTATATGATTGACCGTCTATTGATGATTGCGTTGTTACAACTCTTAAATCATTTAAACCACCTAAGTTTTCTAAATCACAGTTTTCTATATTTTTATATCTTTCAAAAACCGCACTTATCATTACCCATCTTTCTTCTTCAGTATCACCACATTGTAATCCACATATATCATATATTGGATCTGTAAGAACTTCAGTGATGGTATAACCTGTTTGAAAAGTTACTCCTGTTGTTTCACAAGTACCATTTGTTACACAATCACCTGTAATTTTTATGTACTTAACCCCAATTCTTGGATTTAATGCACAACCATCAAATCTTAGTGACAGTGCGTTTGATAACACATCGAATTTAGGGTCTGTTTCAGGTAAAGGTACTTGTTCTGTATTTACACAACCACAATTACATGAGGTATTATGAACAGTTGTACTAGCACTATTAGGATAAACTGTAACACAATCAGCGTTTGTTACTCCTGTATCTGAACAGGCACAAGTTTGTATACATGTTAAATCATTTGTGACTCTAGTATAACCACTATTACTTTCAGGTGAACCCGTAGCACTATGGTAAAATTTATTTTCTGCTCTCGTACCAAAATAGAAAAAAGTACCAGCATTAGATGGGTACACATCATTAAGGTATTGTTGGGTTGTACTATTAATAAAATATTCGTCAGTAATTCTTGGTTTAAGAACCATTTCAGCTGTCCAACCTTTATTTACTCTTTCTGGAAATACTTCATAATCATATCCATTTAGTTTATAAAAACCTTGATAAAACCCTCCATATAATTCTTGATAGTAACCTGTGGTTGCAGCACTTTTTGAAACAATATTATAAACGGTTTCTTTGGGTCTTCCTGAAAATCTTAGATTTGGTGTGTTTACTAAACTTCTTACAGGGTGCATTTTAAACCTACTATCCCTATAATGTGGATCAAATTTGTATGTGTCGTTTATACCTTTTATGTAATAAAGAGTCTGACCGGTTAGTCCTGTAAACAATCCATTATCAGTACCCACTAATCCAACATCACAAATTCCCGTATATGCAGTATAACAACTAAAATCTAAATTTTTAGGATTATAATAGTTAGAAGAAATCAAAGTATTGTTAGATACGTAATTACCAAATGTAATTATTGACTGTAAAGTATTACCCGTATTATCTAGTTGAATTGATATTGGTAATCTGTTTCCATCATTTATACCGATCAAGTCTGTGGAAAAAACAACTTCTTCATCGTAGCTTCTTTCATCAGATGCTAAGGTAAGGTCAAAATATTGACCATACGCTAATTTCATAGAATATTTTGGAAAATAATAAGAATTAATATTTTGGCTTGGCATTCTTTTTTAAGATAAATACTTTAATTGATGTATTTATAGGTAAAAGGCTAAATGAAAACATATAAATATTCGACTAAGGAAAGAGCCGAAAGAGTTGCAAAAACTTTGGGGTGTACTGGTTCTCATTACCACAACGAAGATGGTGAAAGAAAATACATGCCATGTAAAGACATGAAAACATTCAAAGAGGCAACAAAAAAACAATCAAAAGGTAAAGAAGAAGAGGTTACAGAACTAGTAGATGATGATAGTACATGGTTAAGTTCATCTATTCCTATTATGGATCCCGCTTCTAGCTTAAAAGGTTCTTCAACAACAGATAGAACAGTCGGTATGGCAAGAATGCCAAGGGATCCACTATTAAGAGGTTGGTATGGTTACTACGGTGAGAATGAAATAAAAGAAGAAGATATGAGTGATGCATTTGGGTTTGATGATACTATGTTTATGAACTATAAACAAACCGTAAAACATTACCAAAAAAAGTTAGGGTTAGATAAAGATGACGCAATAGATAGAACAGTACAACAAGGAAAAAAACCAAACTTAATTAAAAGAGCCCCTAAAAAATTAAAAAAGAAAAAACATTTTATTGATAGATTAATATTAAAAGAAAAAGAAATAGATGAAAGTGAGGAAGTAAGAGAAGATAAGTTAATAGACAAAAAAGACACGTCTGTTGCTGGATCTATAATTAAAAGAAATGTAATGTCTTTAAAAAATATGGCATCTAAACATGGAATAACAGTTGACCAACTAATTAGATTATTAAAAAATGAACAGTAATCTCTACGATAGAAAAGTAAAATTACCCGATTCTCTATTGAAACATTTGGAAGATTGCTTCAAAAGTGTTTCCGCAGATAACAATATTGAAGGTTATAACAGAAACAAAGAAATAAGAGATTCCAAAATTGTTACATACCAACAAATTAAAAGAATAAAAAATTGGTTTCAAACCTTTTCTGGTAAAAAAGAAGATGCTCCATTCATATTAAACGGCGGTGATAGAATGTCAGCTTGGTGTGATGAAGTTTTGAACAGGTGGAGAGGTTATGATGATTCATCTAAAAAACATAAAAGTGACGCAGGTATGCAAAATCAATATATCGATTCACACAATAAATTAGGGACAGATACTCAGAATTCTAGAACCGCAGACCAATTATCAGTAAAAGAAGAAATTAATAGAATAAATAAACTAATAAAAACAATATAATGGCAGTACAATCAGATAAAATAGATTTTTCTCAACCAGACAATAACCTTTCTAAAATTGCTGAAGAGCAAAGAAAAAAGTTATTTCCGAGAAACGATTTTAAACCAACAGACCCATATTCTTCAGTACATCCTGACGCAATTGCAAACGGCGATGTTAACGGTAAAGGTACCGGTAATTTTTTAGATATCTATAACGGAAACGCAGGTTCTAGTGTAGATAGAGCAGAAAGAAAAGATGACTTAAAAGGAAATAAATACTCACCAAACAATCCTTACTATACCGTTAAATAATGAAATTATTAGATAAGCTACAAGGTTTGATTAATGAGGCAGCCGCCTTATCTGATGTTAGGGATTCTATTTCTAATAGAAAAACTGTAGTTATCTATTATGATGGTAAAGATAATGGTGGTAAAGGGTATAGAACAATAGAACCCGTATGTTTGGGTTACAGTAAAAGAGGTAATTTGGTATTAAGGGCATGGGAAACGGAAGGGGCTTCTTGGTCAGACAAAAATGACGAAAATTATCTTCCCGGTTGGAGGTTATTTAGACTTGATAAAATATTTACATTTCAACCTACAATGGATAAATTTATAGAAATGAGACCTTTTTATAATCCAGATGGTGATAGGTCCATGACTAGAGTTTTGATTAACGCAAAATTCGATAACGAAGAAAATATAGCATAATATGGCGAACGCAGAAGACTTGATGCAAAGATTGGCGGTATCAAGAAAAATAATGGAAAAAACTGAAAACATTAAAAGAGGTGATGTTAGAAACATTAATCCACCTTTAGAGGAATTTAAATCAGTTGAGGGTAATTATAATATTCCTTCAGAATTTTTAAGTGAATCTCAATCAAATACTAATACACCTAGTTTTGATTCTTCTAAACCACTAGACGAAAATAAAATATTAAGCTCAAAATTACCTGACGAAATTAAAAGACTAATGATTGAAAAACCTATCGTACAACCAAGTGGTATTAATGGATCTGCAAACATTTCTGAAGAGGTAATACAAGGAGCACAAAGACTAATGAATTTAAATTCAAATAAAATTTCAGAAATGCCAAAAAACATTTCTGAACAAATAAATCTTACTCCACAATCTAATGGTACATCAAACATTAATCTTAACGAAATAAAGACAATGTTAAGAGATATTGTTAGAGATACGGTAAGAGATGTTGTTAGAGAAGAGTTAAAAGATGCCGGTATGTTAATAGAATCAACACAAGATTCAAACGAAGTACTTCAATTTAAAGTAGGTAATCATTTATTTGTTGGTAGAATCACTAAAATTAAAAAAATAGAAAAATAAAACTTAGTATCATCGGTTAAATCCACCTCAAAAGGGTGGATTTTCTTTTTTATAATGTTTATATTTTACTTAAATTAAATCTTTATATGAGTAAAATAAAAATTCTATGTCTACCTTCAGACAGAACAGGTGTTGGGAAATTTAGGTCTGTAGACCCACACGTAATGTTACAAAATAATCACGGAGAAGACTTTCACGTCGATATTGATTACGACCCTAAAGTAAATGACTTAAACTATTGGAAACAATACGATATTGTTCATTTTCACCGTAGTATTGGTCAGGATTATGATCAAGCACCAATAATAATTAAACGCTTGAATGATATGGGGATAGTAACCATTATGGATTTAGATGATTATTGGTTACCAACAAAAGAACATCCCGTACATCAGTTAGTTTTACAAAATAAATTACATGAAAAAATATTAGCAAATATGAAAGTTGCGGGTCACGTTACAACCACTACTGATATATTTGCAAAAGAAATATCTAAGTACAACAAAAATGTATACGTACTACCAAACGCAATAAATCCAAATGAACCACAATTCAACGCAGAAACAAAACCAAGTGACAAACTTAGATTTGGTTGGTTAGGTGGTTCATCACACTTACATGATTTGAAATTACTTGATGGTACATTTAACACACTAAGTCCTTTAAAGGATAAATTTTCCACCTACTTATGTGGATTTGATATTAGAGGAACGGTTACTGAAATAAATCAACAAACAGGTGAGCAAAAACAAAGACCTATTAGACCTGAAGAAACCGTTTGGGCTCGTTATGAAGAAATATTTACAGCAAAATACAGTTTAATCGATGAAAAACATAAAGAGTTTCTTATGAAGTTCAAAGAGGAAGATTACTTTCCTGATGTAGAACCTTTTTATACTAGAATTTGGACGAAACCAGTAACAAGTTACGCCGCTAATTACAGATGGTTTGATGTTTCATTAGCACCGATTAAAAACCATATTTTTAACAGAGTTAAATCTCAGTTAAAAGTTATTGAAGCAGGGTTCTATAAAAAAGCATTAATTGCATCAAACATTGGTCCTTATACTATAGATCTTAAACACGCACTTAAAAATGGTGAATTTACAGATGGAAACGCACTTTTAGTAGAAGAAGTACGAGGAGCTGATTGGGCTAAATATATGAAAAAATTAATACAAAACCCTAATTGGGCCTACGATCTTGGGCAAAGACTATATGAAACAGTTAAGGATACTTATGACTTAAACAAAGTGACAAAAGATAGGGCAGAACTTTATAAAACTTTAATAAAATGATAGAAACACCAATTAATAAAATATTATTTATTGATATTGAAACTGTAGGTATCTGTAAAGACTGGACCACATGTCAACAAACTAATCCTAATGTTGCTGAACAATTTGTTAAATATTTTGATTGGTTTCTAAAAAGATTTCCTGAAGATGATTATAAAACCGATAGTTTAGAAGAAGAGTTACAAAAAATGAATGACGTGTATTCTAAACGTTCGGCGTTAGTTCCTGAATTTGCAAAAATAATTTGTGTTTCCATGGCATTTGTTTTAGAAAATGGTGAAATAAAAAAACAAACTTTTTCTGGTGATGATGAGAAAATATTATTAGAAACTGTTAGAAACTTATTAGATAGATGTCACAAGTTAGATTTTTACTTATGTGGTCACAACTTAAAAAACTTTGACATACCCATGTTAGCAAAACGAATGATTATCAATGGAGTTATGCCTTCTAAAATATTACCATCTTATAATACTAAGCCTTGGGAAATAAAAGCAATAGACACAAAAGAAATTTGGCAATACGGCGCATATAGCTCAATCGGATCGTTAGATTTGGTTTGTGCAACCTTAGATATACCAACACCAAAAGATGGTGAGGTTAACGGTGGTATGGTACATGAAGCATATTGGTCACATAATAGATTACAAGAAATAACTGAGTACTGTGAGAGAGATGTTGAGGTACTTGTAGAATTTATTAAAAAATTAAAAAATTTAAAATAATGGAAAATTACGAAGAATTAAAAAATAATCTTAAAAAAATAGAAGACTTACAAAAGTTTTTAGGTGAAGATAAAAATCCCGAGAATTTTTTAAACAACTTAGGATTAGATATGGAAGAATTAGAAAAGTACTATACTGAAAATGTTTATTCAAAAATTCTTTTGGAGTATGTTAATGATTCAGAAAATAGTGAACCTGAATACGCATATCAATCGGACTCAGGTTTTGATTTAAGATCGTCAGAAGAAGTATGGATATTTGCGGGAGATAGAAAATTAGTACCTACCGGGTTAAGATTTGATATACCTGAGGGTTATGAAATACAAGTTAGAAGTAAAAGTGGATTAGCACTTAATAAAGGTTTAATGGTTTTGAATTCACCAGGGACTGTGGATAGCGGTTATCAAGGAGAAGTTAAAGTGATTCTATTTAACACATCTAAAGAAAATATTAAAATAGAAAAAGGTCAAAAAATTGCACAAGCAGTATTAGCTCCGGTTGTTAGTGGTAAATGGATTGATCTTGTTAAGGTTGAGGAAATAAAAGAAAAGGATAGAAATAATAATGGATTTGGTAGTACGGGAATATGATAACAATAGGATTTTCAACAAGACAAGATAATCAAAAATACATTGATTATTTAATTAAAACTTCAGGATTAAAAAATGTTGAGGTCATACAAAAAATAAATAATGGTGCCAAGTCACTATCTCATGTTTACAATGAAATTTTAGAAGAATCAAAAAATGATATAGTAATATTATGTCATGATGATTTAGAATTTGACACAAAAGAATGGGGTAAAAAAATAATAAAACATTTTTCTAAAACGGACTATGGTATCTTAGGTGTTGCTGGAACAACAGAAATACCAAAAAGTGGAATGTGGTGGGAAGACAAAAGAAAAATGATTGGAATTGTTAATCATAAGCACGAAGGTAAAAAATGGGAATCTAAGTATTCTAAAAGTTGGGGTGATGAGATAAATGAGTGTTGCTTTGTTGATGGTTTATTTATAGCAGTAAACAAGAAAAAAATAAAAGAGAAATTTGATGAATCTGTAAAGGGATTTCATTTTTATGATGTTTATTTTTCTGTTAAAAACTTTTTACAAAATGTTAAAATAGGGGTTATTTACAATGTTAGGGTGACTCATCTTTCTATTGGACAAACAAACGAAAGTTGGGAAGAAAATAGAAAAGTTTTTGAAAAGGAATTTGAAAATAACCTACCAGTAAAATCAAGTATTAATATAGATTACTCAGTAAAAGACTTTAAGTTTTTAAAAAAGTATAATCTTAAAATAATCTTATCGTGTGGTGAGGATGTTGAGTTCGTAAAAAAAACAATAGATAAAATTTATTCATTTAATTTACCTAACTTTGACATAAACTTAATATCTAATGAAAAAAATCAAGAAGAATATAAAAAACTAGAATCGGAAAAAATAAAAGTTTATGATGGCGTTTTTGACGAACAATCTAAAAACTTATCAATACTTAAATGGGAAGATAATTTTGTTAATGAAAAGTATGATTTAATATTTTTTATCGATAAAAATGTTGAGTTATTGAATAATGTTTTTTCTTCTCTTTGTGAAGTATATCATAAAGAAAAACACACGTTTGGTTGTGCGTTTACAACCTCTTTAAATTCTGACTATAGTGTGTTTAGTAATAGATTTAATTTATTTATTAATCAAAATAATCAAGTTAACATATCTTTAGATGGTAATGGTTCTTTTTATAATTTATTAAATGGTTATAGAGAAAACAAAGTGGGTAATATATCTGATGTTTTTGTTACAACTTATCAAAATTTAATCAACCACGATTGGTTTGATATTCAATATGATACAAATATTTGTTATAATGATTTTACAGTAAAATGTACTACAAAAAATCAAAAATGTTTTTGTGATACCAACTCACTTACAACACAAAATTCTTTTAATAATAATGAGTTTTTTAATCAAGACATAAATAAGTTTTTACAAAAAATAATGTCTGAAGAAAAAACAAAAAATTTAGTAACAACAATATGAAAAGTTTCAAACACTCAGGACAGTCTGGAGATTTAATTTTTTCTCTTGCGGCTATAAAAAGTTTTAATGAAGACTCTAATCTATATTTAAATTTGAATGTAAAGGCAAACTTATATCCAGGAGCTAAAAACCCTTTAGGTGACGTTTATTTAAATCATAAAATGTTTGATTTTATGTACCCACTTTTAAATTCTCAAGAATATATTAAAAATGTTGATATTTTTTCAGGTCAAAGAGTGGATGTTGATTTAGATTTATTTAGAACACAACCAGTTAACCCTGCAATGGGTTCTTTAGTGAAAAGATATTTTTATTTTATTCATAACTATATCGATTTAACAAAACCTTGGATTTCAGTAGAAAATAAAATAGATGAATTATCAGATAAAATTTTAGTTTGTAGATCAGAAAGATATAGAAATGAAACAATAAATTATTCTTTTTTAAGAACTTTAAACAATATTGTTTTTTGTGGATTAGATGATGAATGGAATGACTTTAGAAAATGGGTCCCAAATGCACAAAGAATAGTAGCGAATGACTGTTTAGAACTCGCAACTTTTATAAATTCATGTAAGTTTTTTATTGGTAACCAATCCCTTAGTTTTTCAATCGCCGAGTCTTTGAAAAAAGATAGGCTGTTAGAAGTTAACTTTTTTGCACCAAATAATATTTCTGCGGGAGGTAAATGTAACGATTTTGTAAACCAAATTAGTTTTCAAAATTATGTAACACTTTATAATAAATAAAATATGAGAATTCACGCACATATATTAGCATTTAATGAAGAAAAAATTCTTCCGTTTACATTAGATTATTATTCAAAAATTTGTGAAAAAATCTATATCTATGATAACATGTCCACCGATTCTTCTGATGAAATTTACAAAAGATATGAAAAAGTAGAAGTTATTAAGTGGGACAGTAATAATGAAATTAATGAAATGAATTATGTTAACATTAAAAGTAACTGTTATAAAGAAAAAAGTAGAGGAATTGGTGTAGATTGGGTTGTTGTCTGTGACACTGATGAGTTTATTTATCATCCTAATTTAATTGAGATTTTGAAAGGTTATAAAGATCAGGGTATTGATTTACCACTTACTGATGGTAGAAACATGTTTTCGGAAGAGTTTCCTAAATATGATGGTAGACTACTTACTGAAATAGTTAAAACAGGTTCAGAACTTTATATGGATATGTGTAAAAATATAATATTTAATCCTGAAAAAGATGTGTCTTTAGGAATTGGTGGTCACAATGCATTTTGTGAAAATTGTAAAAAAAATGAAACTAGAGATTTGAAACTTCTACATTACACTTATTTAGGAAAAAAAGAAATAAAAGAAAAATATATTAATAGAGCTAAAAGGTTATCAAAATATAACAAACAAAATAGATTTGGTGAACATTATTATCGATTACCTTTTCAGTACATGGATGAAAATTTAAAAGCAAATAGAATAGTAGTATGAAAAAATATTTCGTAGCGGATTTTAATGTGATTGATGTTCCAACAGGAGGAGGAGAATGGGTTGATGATTTTATAATTAAAAAATTTAATTTAGAGTTTCTTCACACAAGAAATATCAATTCTTTTGACCAAACCGCTTTTTATGTGTTTTCTAATATTTCATTACTACCGCAACATTTACTAAACCAAATACATAGTTTAAATTATGTTATTTTAGAACACGATTATAAAATATGCTTATCAAGACATCCTTGGAGGTATCAAGATAATATTATACCTCAACAAGAAAGGATTAATTACTCGTTGTATAAAAATGCTAAGGCGGTTTTTGTTCAGACAACGGATCATATGAATGTTTATTTAAAAAACGATGTTGAAGCAAATTTTGTAAATTTAGAATGTTCAATATGGTCAGATGAAGATTTGAATATGTTAGAAAATATTAATAATGAGAATACAAATAAAAATGGAAAGTACGCAGTATATTTTACTAATAACTGGATTAAAAACACACAGGGTAATTTAAAGTATTGTGCAGAAAATAAATTACAAAATTATATTCTTAAAGAAAATAGAAATAGAGTTGAGTTTTTAAGTAATTTGGCTAAGTGTGAAGGAATTGTATTTTTTCCTTTAGCTAGAGAAACATTTTGTAGATTAGTTGTGGAAGCAAAATGCTTAGGGTTGAATGTAATAACATCAAAAAACTATGGTGCCTCTTTAGAACCTTGGTTTGATAAATTAATTGGTTTGGACTTAATAAATTTCTTAAAAGAAAAAACCAACGAAAATATAAACAAAATAAAAAATTATTTAGATTAAATATGATTAAAATTATTACTTGCTTTTGGAATGTAGAAAATTATGTCGAAAAATGTATTGAATCAATAAAAAATCAAAACATGACAGAATATAAAGTTTTTTTAGTTGATGACGTATCGACGGACAATACTGTAGATATTGTAGAAAAAATGATAAATGGGGATGAAAGATTTGTTTTTATTAAAAATAAAGAAAAAAAGTTTAAGCTTCGTAATATGGATGAATTATTTAGGAATGAAGAACTTTTTGATGATGAAGACATAATTGTTGAGTTAGACGGAGATGATTGGTTTCACGATGAAAATGTTTTAGGTTTTATAAGTGAAAAATATGAGAAAAATAAAAATTTATGGTTAACTAATGGTAGTTGGGTATGGTCTCACGGAGGGTTAGGGTTTTCGGCAAAAGTAAATCCAAATACTGTAAGAAAAGACCCATTTCAATTTTCACATTTACGTACTTGGAAGATACACTTATGGAGAAATATTAATCAATCCTCACTCAAATATGATAATGGTAATTATTTTATTTCAGGACCGGACGTTGCATATTCATTTCCTATGGTTGAAATGGCGGGTGACGAACATTATGAATTTATACCCAACATTTTGGTGGTTTACAATGGTGAAAATCCACGTAATGAACACAAAGCAGACACCGCGGCCGGTACGCCATATGAACAATTTAAAACACACCAAATTATAAGTAGTAGACCTAAGTATCAAAAATTATAAAAATGTTTTTAACTAGCTATTTAATGGGTGGCTTGGGTAACCAAATGTTTCAAATATCAAAAGCAGTCGCAGAAGGTTTAAAAAATAATATATCGGTTTTTTTTAGAACAAGTTCATTTATCCCTATGGACGGAAATCAACCAACAAATTATCTGAGCAATATTTTTAGAAATTTAAAATTTGATGATACTAAAATACCAATTAAGCGAATTAATGAAATTACTTGGTCTTACTACGAAACAAACTACACATATACAGAACCAACAGAATTTTATGGGTATTATCAAAGCAGTAAAAACTTTTTAAAGTATAAAGATGAAATAAGAAATTTATTTTTACCAACTGAAGAATTCAAAAATAAAATAAAATCATTATACCCAAATATATTTAACCCTAATTCTGTTTCTATACACGTAAGAAGAGGAGATTATTTAGGAATATCTGAAGTTCTTCCAGTATTAGACAAAAGTTATTTTGATTTTTGTGTAAAAGATTTTGAAAATAGTGAAATTTTTATTTTTTCAAACGACAAAGAGTGGGTAAAATCTAATTTAAATTACAATAATAGTGTTGTTATAGAAGGATTAGAAGATTATGAAGAATTGTGGGCGATGAGTTTATGTAATAATAACATTATGTCTAACTCTTCATTTTCTTGGTGGGGATCTTATCTTAATTTAAATGAAAACAAAAAAGTTTTTGTTCCTAGTATTTGGTTTGGACCAAAAGGTGAGGAAAACTATCAATCAATATATGAAAATAAATGGAAAAAAATTAATGTAAAATATGAAAATGGAAAATTTATTTGTTAATACATCTATATCAGATCAAAATAATTTTAAAAATATATGTAAGTCATCTTCTGAAAACGAAGAGTTATTTAATAATTTTAAAAATAACCAAAACTTTACTGAAATTTTAGAACACACAACATATGAACAAGGGTTAGGTTACATATCTGAGATTAAAAAAAATCAAAAAATAAATTTAAGTTTAATAAATAAATTTAAACAAAACGACGAACAGGGTAATCCATTAACTTTTGAATTTGAGGAACCTTTTGGTAATATGTCCCCATCTACTATTAGATATATGAAGGTTTTAAATGATCTAATTGACATGTTTGGTAGTTTGGATAATATGAAAATTGTAGAAATCGGTGTTGGTTATGGAGGTCAATGTAAAATAATACAGGATCATTTTAATGTTTCTGAATATTGTTTAGTTGATTTACCAGAAACATTAAGTCTTACAAAAAAATATTTATCTAAATATAATTTTGAAAATCTAAATTTTTTAGATTTTACCAATCTAGTGGATAGTAAATATGATTTGGTAATTTCTAATTATGCAATAACAGAATGTAGTCAAGAAATACAGGATTTATACATTGAAAAAATAATTAATAAATCAAAACACGGTTACATAACCGGTAACGATATTGGTGGTTTTTTTAATATAAAAAATTATACAAAAAATGATTGGTTATCAAAAATACCTAACTCTATGATTACCGACGAAACTCCACTTACTCATGATAAAAATTATTTATTGTATTTTTAATATATGTTACAACTTAATATGTTGAGTAAAGTTTTTGAACATAACGGTTCATCGACAGTTAATAGAACCCCAAAAAATTTTAAATGGGACTTTGGGGGTGTGCATGGGTTAATTGATTTTTATATTGATGGTGATGTTCATTTAGCTTTAAAAAATAAACATGACGGTAGAAAAAAAATTTTATGGACATTAGAGTCTCCTTACTTTAATAATAATGTTTTTGATTTTATTAAAAATAATATAACAATAATATTAGAAACTTTTGATTTAATTTTAACGTATGATGACAACTTGTTAAAATTAAACGATAAATTTTGTTTTTTGCCGGCCATGGGGTCATGGATAATAAACCCTTCAGTAAGAAAAAAAACAAAATTATTATCAATGATAACATCAAATAAAATACTTACCCCACAACAAAATGAAAGAGTATTATTCGCAAATAATAATAAAGATAATATTGATATATATGGTAGAGGTTTCAATGAGGTGTCTAACAAAGAGAACGCTTTAGATGACTATATGTTTTCTATATGTATAGAAAATGTAACATACGACAGTTATTTTACGGAAAAAATATTAGATTGTTTTTTGACTGGAACAATACCCGTGTATAAAGGTACTAAAAATATTACAAATTTTTTTGATTCGGACGGTATTTTGTTTTTGGATAATATAGAAATTAAAAATTTAACACATGAGTTGTATGAATCAAAAATAAAAAGTATAAATAATAATTTTATTAAAGCTAAAAAATTTATGATACCTGAAGATATTATATATGACATATTAAAAGAAAAAAAATTAATATAATGAAAATACAGGTTTATAATCATTTACATAATGGAGATTTATTTTTTTCAAGAGGTCTACTTAAATTGTTATCACAAAAATATGAAGTTATTATGTATCATAATAATAATACCCCTCTTTTTTCGGATCTTAGTTATGTGGAAGAAATAAAAGGAATTCCTTCTGAATTTTTACCCGAAACTGATAGTTCACAAATAGCATATAATGGTGCTATAAACGCATGGATAGGTCAAGGTGGATTACATTATCATAGTAGACAACCGTATGGGTGTACTTTTGAAAATTATTTTGAAATAATAAAAGATGTTGCGAGATACTTGCAACTAAAAATATCAAACACAGAAGATTATTTACCAGAAGTAAATTTTAATAAGATTGAGAATTTTGATAAAATTACCGATAAAATGAATAATTTTAAATTAAATTATAGAAAGATCATTTTAATTTCTAATGGTGATGTTATGTCTGAACAATCGGTAAACTTTAATTTTACCGAAATTGTTGACGAGTTATCAAAAAAATATAATGATTATTTATTTTTATTAACTAAAAAAACATCATTAATTAATGAAAATGTAATCTATACGGAAAGTATAACACAAACACTTCCAGATTTATTACAAATATCTTTAATATCATTATTTTGTGATGTTATAATTGGTAGGGATTCAGGACCATATTGTTTTACTCATGTAAAAGATAACATACTTAACCCAAATAAAAAATACATATGTTTTAGTAACAATAAACAAAGTGGTATTTTTTATTCAAATTCTAAAGTTGATTTTACTTGGTCAAATAACTATAATTTAAATGATATAAAAAATATAATTGATAGTAAAATTAGTTAAAATATGATAGGAGAAGTGGTTGAAAATATAATTAAAAATACCGTACATGAAGTATTAAATAAATCAATTAATGTTGATTTACCTGAAGATATAATCGAAACGGATAATATTGGTGAGGTTATAGAAAAACTTTCTATCCTACATTGTAGAATGTGGTATCTAGAAGACGCCATCTCTTCGGCCAAATCAGATAATGAGATTGCAGAATTAAAAAGAAAAATAGATATATGTTTCAAGATAAAACGTCCTAAATATGTTGAAGCAATAAATAAAATGATAGATAAATCTATCTTAACGGGTAAAACTTTACAAGAGGATTCAGTTAAATTATATAAAGGGTTTAATCAATAATGTATTACATAACAGGTATAGACGAAGCGAGTGGATCGGTCAGTAATGATTCTAGTAATCTTAGAATATATTTTGAATTGGGGTGGGAGATAATGACCACACACCTTTATGTTAAAGAATTACTTTTTAATAACATATTCAATAATGAAAACGATACAATTGTAACGTGTGATGGTCGTGAGTTTCTATATAAAGAAAACTTTAAAAATGTAATTACTTGGAAAGAATTTAAAAAATTAAATATAAATAACCACACTATCGATTTATGTGATAGATTTATTAATGATTTTACGAATATAGATAAAATAGATGTTACTGATAATAAAGAATTAATTAAACTGTATAGTTCATTCGAAAAAGACTATAATTATAAATCGTTTGATGAAAATTATGTTTGTTTAGTTTATAGAAATAGAACACACGATTCACATAGAAACATAGATGAAAATTTCTTTAAAGAACTAATAAATTTAATAACAAAATATTTTAATCTTAAAGTTTATGTTGTTGGTATTGGTGGTGAAATTTTTGAAAATAATTATGATTGTTTTCATGTTACTCTTAAACAATTTACAACTTTAATAAATAAAAAAGAATGTGTTTTTTGTATATCATCATTAACAGGACCGGCAAGTTTAACTTATTTTTTTGGTGGTGATAATTTAAAAAATATAATTTTAGATCTTGAATCTGCTAGATCTCATGAACATATGAAAAATCACCCGTTAGCTATGGGGGATAAATTTAATTACAAAAAAATTGATACACATTTTATTAATGGTACAATTGACTTGAATGTTTTAAAAACTATAATTAAACAAAAATACTTATGAGTACAATAGGAGAATCGATTTGTGGTACTAATGCAAAAATTAAACTACGAGAACTGGCAAGTTCTGTAAACCAAATAAAAGGAGATGTTGTAGAGGTTGGAGTTTATAAAGGTGGGACTGCAAAAATTTTAGCAGATATATTTGTAGATTCATCAATTTTTTTATTCGATACTTTTGAAGGGTTGCCCGACACTAATACTTTTGATAATGTGCACGCAAAAGGAGATTTTAATGATATTACATATCAAGAAATCGTTGATTATTTTAACATTTACAATAATGTTACTGTCCATAAAGGGGTTTTTCCTAGACAAAACTCAGAAATTTTAGAAAATAGAATGTTTAAATTTGTCCATTTGGATGTGGATATTTATGACAGTTATAAAGAATGTTTAAATTTCTTTAATAATAAAATAGTAAGTGGTGGTATAATGTTATTTGACAACTATGGTGCACATACTTGTTTGGGAGCAAAAAAAGCAATAGATGAGTTTATTGAAGAAAACGGATACACGTTGATGATTAGGGGAGACTTCCAAAGATATATAATTTATTAATAAAAAAATGGAAATAATAGAATTTAAAGGAAAAAAATACCCAAAGTTTCAATCTATGGGTAATGCATCTCAGTTTGCCATACCATACGCAAAAAATGTTTGTTTAGGTGAAGGGTATGACATTGGTTGTATGAAAAAGGAATGGTCATTTCCTGGATCAATTGCAATTGATAGTTCTTTTGCCGATGGTTGGCACGCCACTAATTTACCTAAATCTGATGTTGATTATATTTTTTCGAGTCATTGTTTAGAACATATTTTAGACTGGGTTAATGTTATGGATTATTGGTATGACACATTAAAGTATGGTGGCGTTTTATTTTTATATTTACCTGACTATTCACAAGAATATTGGAAGCCGTGGAATAATAGAAAACATTTTAACGTTTTTTTCCCACAATTAATTGAAGATTATATGATCGATAAGGGTTATAAAAATATTTTTAAATCTGGAATTGATTTAAATAATTCATTTATGATATTTGGTGAGAAATGAAAATTTTAATTTGCACAATTATACGTAATCAGGAACACAACCTTCATTTTTGGTATGAACAAATTAAAAATATTGTTTTAAAAAATAAAACAATAGAGTTTTATTTATCTGTTTATGAAAATAATTCTACAGACAACACAAAATCAATATTAAATAGTTTTGATTTTAATTTTTTTAATGGTGTTAATGTTATTTCTGAAAATATAGAAAATATACCCTTTTTTAAAGGTGGGTATGAACCATACGGCGAAGAATCAAAAATTAGAGTTAAATTACTGTCAGAATGTAGAAATAAGTGTTTAAGTAACGATTTTATTAAGGATTGTGAATATGTTCTTTTTGTTGAACCAGATATTAGGTATGATGTAGAAATATTTAAAGATATTTTAAATTTTATTATAAACAATAACTATGACGTAGTTTCATCAATAAGTAAAACAAGTAATGAACACTACGACAAATGGGGTACAAGATTAAATCAAGAAGACACTTGGTGTGATTTAAGTAATAGATTAAATAGCGAAGAAAAAATAGATGTTTATGCAACTTTTAATTGTTTTGTAATTTATAAATCAGAACCTATCTTAAAATATAATTGTAAATTTAAGCATATGTCTGACGTGTTGCAAACACATGACTGTGATACCGTTTTGATTTGTGAAGAATTCAGAAAAAATGGATTCAATAAAATTTGTTTATTACCAAATAAAATAGTTACTCATTACTTTTAGTTATGAATACTAAATCTTTAATAATTGGTGATACCGCTCAATTGTCGTATTATTTTCCCATAACATATGATAGGATATCTTCTAGAAATATTGATCATAAATTTATAATAGAACGTAATTATGATAACGTTTATATTTTATTTGGGGAACAAAGGACGTTTTTAAATGAAAGTGATGATTTTTTTATAGATGTTAATGTAAATAAAACATTAAAATTAATTAATGAAATAAAAGACCACGTAAAAAGAATAGTTGTATATTCTACATCCGAATTATGGAATAATTACGAAACTCAAGTTTTTGTATACAACAAATACAATTATAACTACACTCCATATATAAAATCTAAAGAAATACTATGTAACTTAATAAATGAAAATAGGCATAACTACCAAAACGTTTTTATAGTTTATCCCTTTAATTTTAATTCACCATATCGTAAAAGTGGTTTTTTATTTAGTAAAATTTTTGAATCTATAACTAAAAAAAATATTAATAAAATTGGTGACATTAATTTTGAAAGAGATTTAATACACCCATCTATTATTGTTAGGGAATCAATAAATACAAAATCAGACATTTTAGTCGGTACTGGATCACTAATAAATATTGAAAATTTTGTGTCTGATTTATTTAATGTTCACAATATGAATTATAAAGATTATCTTATTAATGAAATAAAAAATAACCTACCTAACAAAAGAGGTTCTTATTATTCAGGAATAGGTTATTCTAGTTACCATGAATTATTAACCTTAACAATTAAAGACGTTTATGAATATAAAATTAGTTAAAGATACTATAGATTTTAATGATATTAAAAAACTTATATCTTGGTTAGAAAAAAACCCAAAACTCACTAAGGGAGATTACACAATTAAATTTGAGAAAGAATGGTCAAAATGGTTAGGTATTAAGTATTCTGTTTTTGTAAATTCGGGTTCATCTGCAAATTTAGCAGCAATTTACTCATTAATCTTGTCAGGTAAATTAAAAAACAATAAAATTGTAGTACCGGCAGTTTCTTGGGTTACTACGGTCACTCCGGCAATTCAGTTAGGTTTAGAACCTATTATGTGTGATTGTGATAAAGACAATCTAGGTTTAGATGTTAATCATCTTAAACAAATAATAAAAGAAGAAAATCCGTCAGCAATAATATTGGTACATGTATTAGGTTACCCAAATCATATGACTAAAATTATTGAATTGTGTAAAGAACATGATATTCTTTTAATAGAAGATACTTGTGAATCTATTGGTTCATCATATAATAATAAAAAATTAGGCACTTTTGGTGATTTGTCCACATTTTCATTTTATTTTGGTCATCATATGTCCACAATAGAGGGAGGTATGATATCAACAAATGATGAAGATTTATACCACATTTTATTATCTATTAGATCTCATGGATGGGATAGGGATTTACCAATTAAAAAACAAGAAGAACTAAGAAAAAAATATCAAGTTAATGATTTTAGAGCTCTTTATACATTTTACTATCCAGGTTTTAATTTAAGAGCCACTGATTTACAAGCATTTATTGGTTTAGGTCAACTTGATAAATTAGATATGATAGTCGAAAATAGAAATAAGAATTTTTTAAGATATAAAAATGAAATTAAAAATAATTTTTGGTCTATCACGGAACCCAATGGTTCATTTGTATCAAATTTTTCTTACCCAATTATTACTAAAAATATTGAAAATTTAGTAAAGGCATTAAACGATAATAATATTGAATGTAGACCATTAATTTGTGGATCAATTAATGAACACCCATTTTGGTATGAAAGATACGGACATAAAAAACTACCAATATCTAAAACAGTACATGAGTATGGGTTATATATTCCGAATAACCACCAAATGACAGAAGAAGAAATAGATAAAGTAATTAAAATTGTAAACGAAAATATATGAAAAAAGCTCTTATAACGGGAATTAATGGACAAGACGGTTCATATTTAGCGGAACTTTTAGTAGAAAAAGGATATGAAGTTTGGGGAACGGTAAAAAGAAATTCAGTATCTGAAACACAATCAAACCGAATTGATCACCTTAGGGATAATAGTAAAGTTAATTTAGAATATGCCGATTTAACGGATATGGCGTCACTAGTTAGAGTTTTACAGATGGTACAGCCAAATGAAATATACAATTTAGCAGCACAGTCTCACGTTAGAATTTCGTTTGATCAACCGTTATACACAGCAAATGCAACAGGTATCGGGACCCTTAATATATTAGAGGCAGTAAGAATGGTTTCTCCTCACTCTAAAATATATCAAGCATCTTCTTCAGAAATGTTTGGTAATAATATTGATGGTGACGGGTATCAGAGAGAAACAACACCAATGAATCCAGTTTCACCTTATGGTTGTGCAAAAGTTTTTTCTTATAATATTTGTAGAAATTATAGAAACTCGTATGGAATGAAAATTTGGAATGGTATACTTTTTAATCACGAATCACCAAGAAGAGGAACAAACTTTGTAACAAATAAAGTTGTTAAAGCTGCGGTAAGAATTAGTTTAGGTTTACAAGAAAAATTACATATTGGTAATTTATCGGCAACTAGAGATTGGGGTCATGCTAAAGATTACGTTGAAGCAATGTGGATTATGTTACAATCAGATAAACCTGATGATTATGTTTGTGCAACAGGAGTTTCGCATTCTGTTAAAGATTTATGTGAATATGTTTTTAAATCATTAGGGTTAAATTATTTGGATTACATTATTATTGATGGCAAACATTTTAGACCTGAAGAATTAGAAAACTTAAAAGGGGACTCATCAAAATTAAGAAATCAATTAAATTGGCAACCTAAATATACATTTGAAACTATGTTGGATGAAATGATTGAATATTGGTTAAATTATTATGGAAAATAAAATACTCGTTACTGGTGGTTATGGTTTGGTTGGATCTGAATTCAGAAAATCTAATTTCATACCATTGTCATCTAGTGAAGTTGATTTAAGAAACAAGTTTGAAGTTGATACAATGTTAAAAACAATTTCATTTGATGGTATTATTCATTGTGCCGGAAAAGTTGGTGGTGTTGGTGGTAATATGAATCACAAAGGTGAGTTTTTTTATGATAATATTATGATGAATACTAATATTATTGAATCAGCCAGAGTTCATGGTATAACTAAATTAGTCGCTTTTTTATCTACTTGTGTTTTTCCTGATAAAACAGAATACCCATTAATCGAATCTAAAATACATATGGGTCCTCCTCATTTTTCAAATGACGCATACGCATATGCAAAAAGAATGACAGATATTCAAATAAGATCATATAAAGAACAATACGGATTAAATTACAAGTCAGTAATTCCTACAAATATTTATGGACCTAACGACAACTATGATATTAAAAATGGTCACGTAATACCATCACTTATTCATAAATGTTATTTAGCAAGAGAAAATAAAACTAATTTTGAAATATGGGGATCAGGTAAACCATTAAGAGAATTCATATATAGTAGAGACGTTGCAAAACTAACCGAGTGGGTTTTAGATAACTATGAAGAAAATGAACCCATAATCCTATCAACATCAGAAGAAATATCAATTAAAGATGTTGTGGACATAATAGTAGAAATAATGAACTATAAAGGTAATGTGGTTTGGAATACAGAAAAACCAGAAGGTCAATATAGAAAACCAAGTGATAATTCAAAAATAAAAAAATATTTACCAGACTTTAAATTTACACCACTTTACAATGGTTTAAAAGAAACTATTGAATATTTTGAAAACAATTATAGTATTATAAGAAAATAATATGACAAGAAAAAAACCAACCCAATCTGAAGAAACAGAATCCAAACCATTTTCAAAAAAAGATTTTATAAATTCAGTAATCAAAAAAAAACAAAAGAATAAATTTCTAACGACACATCAGGAAGATTTTTATAACATCTTAAAAAACAACCAAATCACTATTTGTTCAGGACCGGCAGGTGTTGGTAAATCATATATAGCAATGAAAGCCGCTGTCGATTTATTAATGGACCCAACTAACGCTTATGAAAAAATTATAATTGTAAGACCGGCGGTTGAAGCAGAGGAAAAACTTGGTTCATTACCTGGTAACTTAGAAGAAAAATTAGATCCATATATTTTTCCTTCTTACTATTTGTTGAATAAAATTATTGGAAAAGATGCTCGTGAAAAATTAAAAGAATCTGAAGTAATTGAAGTATTCGCACTAGCATACATGCGAGGAATGAATATCGATAATTCAATATTGATTTTTGAGGAAGCACAAAACTCAACACCAAATCAAATGAAATTACTATTGACTAGAATTGGTTTTAATAGTAAATTTTTTATCTCGGGAGACATTGAACAAACTGACCGTTATAAAGATAAAAAACAATCAGGTCTTTATGATGCATTACATAAATTTAGAAATGTAAATGACATCGGAGTTTATGATTTTAGAAATGCTAAAAATGTTAGAAACCCACTTATTGGTAAAATATTAGAAGAATATGACAAAGAGAATAGGGATTGAGATTAATGGTGTTTTAAGAGACACAATAGGGAAGTTTACTCAACTGTATGAAAAACATATGATTGAGGAAAAAGACGATGACTCCAAAACTTTTGAACTTGATCTATCTGGCAACACAGAAGAGTTGGTCGTAACTGAA